>Ga0082212_10007696_pt1 | contig 14193 bp, 12 predicted proteins | sample TergutNt197P3_FD_71548 | JGI IMG/M metagenome (GOLD analysis project Ga0082212, IMG submission 71548) | Neocapritermes taracua P3 segment gut microbial communities from Petit-Saut dam, French Guiana - Nt197 P3 | ecosystem: Host-associated > Arthropoda: Insects > Digestive system > Gut ... | reverse complement strand
ATGCTCCAACTCAATTTTAATCCGACTATAGTCCATAATATAAAAAATATTAAAAAACTAAACAAAACTTATTTACGATAACGAAATATATATTTCGTTCATGTTAAAGTTAAACATTTTTTTTGAAGTGGAGTTAATTTTTGATGTTTTTTTTACAGTTAAAACAATGGAATATATTTAACTCACTATTTTTCTGAAAAATCGAATGTTGAATAAATGCAAAAAAAGATAAACTACTCGATTGATTTGTTAAAAAATAGTTGTAAATTAGATATACTTCTAAAAAAATGTTTAGTCAGAATTACAATCCACCATATCCGGCAACAACAAACAAACATTCCCTTATTTCCTTATTTGAGACTTGTGATAAGGAAACAGGGGAATGATATTCAATATTACGGATAGAATAAGGTCTATACCTGTTTCTTCCACAGTTTATCCATATCCTCCAAAGTTTTTCCTTTGGTTTCGGGAACCATTTTCCATACAAAAATAGCCGAAAGAACGCTCATCACAGCATAAAAACCATAGGTCATGCCGCCGCTAAATTCCATCATCGGCGGATAGGTGGACGAAATCAGGTAATTAGCGATCCATTGCGCCGCTACAGCCACAGCCACAGCCTTTCCGCGTATCCGGTTCGGGAAAATTTCAGCGATAAGCACCCAGCAGATCGGTCCCCACGACATCATGAACGACGCCGTGTAGATGATGATGAATACCAACGTGCTGATGCCGATGGTATTGGTAAACGACAGTATGGATATGGCGATCATGCCGACTGCCATACCGATGGAACCGGTAATCAGCAACGGTTTGCGTCCCCATTTGTCCACCGTAACGATGGCAACCACCGTAAAAATCACGTTTACCAGCCCCATCACCACCGTTTGCAACATGGATGCGTCGGTAGCAGCGCCCATGTTCTTAAAGATGGTGGGCGCATAGTACAACGCAACATTTATGCCCACAAACTGCTGAAAAACAGACAACAGAATGCCGATTATGATGACGATTTTGCCATAGGTGAAAATTTTCGACGTCGGTATCTTTACGGTCTGTTTGATTTCTTCGAGAATATTTCGCGCTATATCTGCGCCGTTGATGCGGGTAAGCACTTTCAACGCCTTGTCGTCGCGATGCGTTAATGCCAGGAAACGAGGCGTTTCAGGGACAAAGAACAATAACAAGCCGAACAGCGTCGCAGGAATACTCTCCGAAAGAAACATATAACGCCAGCCTGAGGCGTAAATCCACGCATCGGTTTGACCGCGTGCGATACCCCAGTTGACGAAGTAAACCACCAACATACCGAAGATAATGGCGAACTGGTTACACGACACCAACCGTCCGCGAATGGCAGCCGGCGCTATTTCGCCAATGTACATGGGACAGACCGCCGAAGCCAGCCCTACGCCAATTCCGCCGATAATCCGGTATAGATTGAAAGTGAACAGCAAAGACATAGTCATTTCGCCTTTACGGAAAAACAACGTTTCAGGAAATGCCGATCCTAAAGCCGAGAGAAAAAACAGTACGGCGGCAATCTTCAAGGTGGTTCTGCGTCCGAATTTCGATGCGAGATAACCCGAAATGATCCCACCGATGATACAGCCGATCAGGGCGCTCGAAACAGTTGCACCATGCGCAAACGAACCAAGCCCCAACGAATCAATGAAATAGGCTCTAATTGCCGACACGGCGCCGGAAATGACGGCTGTGTCGTAACCGAACAGTAAGCCGCCAAGCGTAGCGACTAATGTGATACTGGTGATGTATATCTTATTGTATTGATTATTCATATTTAGAAATTTTATTTTACAAAACTACCTCAGTAGAAATACAGACTCCCATACCATCAACCTCATTACCTCATTAATGTACATTTATTAGGTAATGAGGTTTATTATTTTGGTATTCATCCATGTTACTGAGGTTGTTTTGTTTTGAAATCAGGTCAGGATGAGGTTTTGAAACATCAACTTGACCAAAAAAAATAAGCAATTTTTAGATATATCTGTTTATAAACAGTTCGTACAACTCCTGCTTGCCGCTGATTTGTTTGGGTTCGCCAAGTTCTACTGCCAGATTGCGAAGGTCTTCGAGCGTCAGTTTGCCGGCTTCAAAATCGGCGCCTTTTCCGCTGTCGAACGACGCATAACGTTCCTTGCGCATTTGTTTATAAGGCGATTTTTCAAGCACATCCACTGCGATGGTCAATGCGCGGGCAAAAGCGTCCATACCTGCGATATGCGCAATGAAGATATCTTCGAGGTCGGTAGAATTGCGGCGCGTTTTGGCGTCGAAGTTGACGCCGCCTGTGGTAAATCCGCCTGCCTGAAGAATAACCAGCATGGCTTCGGTAAGTTCGTACAGGTTGATGGGGAACTGGTCGGTATCCCAACCGTTCTGATAATCGCCGCGGTTGGCGTCAATTGAGCCGAGCATACCGGCGTCGGCGGATACCTGCAATTCATGTTCAAAAGTATGACCGGCAAGCGTGGCATGGTTCACCTCGATATTGAGTTTGAAATCCTTATCCAAACCGTAATAGCGGAGGAAATTGATAACCGTTGCCGCATCGAAATCATATTGATGCTTGGTGGGTTCCATCGGTTTGGGTTCGATGTAGAAACAGCCCTTGAAACCGTTTTTGCGGGCATAGTCGCGCGCCATACCAAGGAAACGTCCGAGGTGGTCGAGTTCGCGTTTCATGTTGGTGTTCAGCAGGCTCATGTAGCCTTCGCGTCCGCCCCAGAACACGTACCCTTCGCCGCCAAGGGCAATGGTAGCGTCAATGGCGTTTTTCACCTGCGTACCCGCGTAAGTCAGCGTCTGAAAATCGGGATTGGTAGCTGCGCCGTTCATGTATCGGGGATTGCTGAACACGTTTGCCGTTCCCCACAACAGTTTCACGCCCGAAGCCGCCTGTTTTGCTTTCGCGTAATCCACCATCGCCTGCATCCGTTTTTCGTACTCGGCAATACTCGCGCCTTCAGCGATTAAATCCACATCGTGGAAACAATAATAGGGCGCGCCCAACTTGGTGATGAACTCAAACGCAGCGTCCATCTTGTCCTTTCCGGCTTGTACGGCGTCGGAAGAAGCATCCCACGGGAATGCTTTGGTTCCGGGTCCGAACGGGTCGCCGCCTGTTCCGCAGAAAGTGTGCCAGTAGCACACCGCAAAACGCAGATGCTCTTTCATCGTTTTACCGGCAATGACGCGATTCTCGTCATAACACCTGAAAGCCAGCGGATTGGTTGATCCGTAACCTTCAAACTTAATTTTCCCTATCGCGGGGAAAAACTCCTGATTACCTAATGTAATATTCATACAATTTTTGATTTTTGATTGTTTATTTTGGGGTTAATTGTTTTACTGCTCTATCAAAATCGCTCTCCAACTGTTTCATTTCACGTTGTCTGTAAATTTCAAATTCCTTTTCGGCTTTTTCAACCGCCTGTTGATGTGAAATTTTACCTTTATCGCACAAAATATCTTTGTTCAGCATTTTGAGTTGCTGGTCTAAAAAGTTTTTCCAATCGTTCATGGTCATTGGTTTTTGCTCCAATGCCTGTAATTCTGCATAGCCTAAAAAACCTTCAGTCAGCAGGTTAAGTTTTTGCAGTTCGAGTTCGGAAAGATAGTTTTTGGCAATACGCACATCTTCTTTTGTCATGTAATTTCCCTTGAAATTGGTCATTCCGAGCATCGTTTTTTCGTTATCAACACGATTATAAACCACTTCGGCGGCAGTTTGCCTGTGAACGGCATAGTGCATTTTATTCTGTACGGTGGCAAAAAAACCTGTTGTTGTCGTGCTGCGAGGGTCATAATCCACACTTGTTGCGTAAATATCCGTAACCTGCTGCCATAGATTTCTTTCCGAAGAACGAATATCGCGAATGCGTTGCAACAGTTCCCTAAAATAACGTCCGCCACCGTTTTTCAGTCGCTCATCGTCAAGCGTAAAACCTTTGACAATGTACTCTTTGAGACGTTCCGTAGCCCACTGACGAAATTTTGTGGCTACTTTGGAATTGATGCGATAACCAAGCGAAATGATCATATCAAGGTTGTAATGGTCTATTTCGCGTTTTACCTGTCTGTTGCCTTCGGTTTGAACTAACAAGAATTTCTTGTGAGTTGCCCAATCGGTCAATTCACCGTCATTTAAGATGCTTTCAATGTGTTGACTTACATTTTGTTGCGTAGTATCAAAAATTTCGGCTAACTGTTTTTGCGTCAGCCAAACAGTCTCTTCATCCAATCGTACCGATACTTTGGCTTCATTACCTTCTGTTTCGTAGATAACGAAATTTGGATGTGTTTTTTGTATCTCGCTGGTTTTCATTTTGACAGATATTTATGATTTTTACTGTTCATTTTATATCATTCAACTTCCACAAGTTATCTAATTTATTAACGTTCAATAAAAAAGCAGCAAATAAATTCCGATAAATTACTGATATTTAGTAATATCAGTATCGCACAAAAATTTAAAAACAAAATTAGATGCTGCGATACAAAAGTACAATCAATCTATCAGAACTACAAAAATATTTCAGTTTCGACGAAAAAGCGATACAAACTCTTTTCTGAGTGGCGAAAATTACTGTTTCAAATCACCGGACAGTTGATTAAAAATCCGTAACTGTTCAGTTTTCCGAAAAGCATAGTTTACCATATTCATAAAAATTATGTGATCGGGTATTCCCGTCCGAGCGCTGCATATTTGCTGATACCAAATTTGTGGTATGACAGGATTTCAAAGTTCACATTGGATTTATCCTTTAAAAATGAACGTATTTGTCCGGTTTCTTCATCAGAGTCGTTGAATCCGGGTATCAAAGGAGTTCGCACAATGATAGGCAAAGAGGGAAAGTCAACGCACAATTTTCGGAAATTTTCTAAAATCAGTTGATTGTCTTGCATCGTCCACTCCTGATGTTTTCTTTCATCTAAAGATTTGATGTCATATAACACAGTATCTGATAATTGAGCGGCTTGTTTCAATATCTCATAATCCCCAAAGCCGCATGTTTCTATCGCTGTGCTAATCCTGCGCTCTTTCGCTTCCTGTAGCAGCGTCAGCAGAAATATACCCTGAAGTAAAGGTTCTCCGCCGCTGACAGTCAAACCTCCGATATTACTTCGATAAAATACTGATTCTTTTTCAACTTCACATAAAATCTCCTCGACTGTCATCATAGAACCCTCAACCTGAATGGCTTTAGCGGGACAATTTTCAACACAACACAAGCAAGCGCTACATTTGTTACGGTCGATGACTGCATAACCCTGCGCGTCGTAGCTGACAGCGTCCCGTCTGCACAACCTCCGGCAACGTCCGCAGGTTTTACTTCCGATACATTTTGATCTGGCATAAAATAACTCCGGCTGCGGGTTATGCGATTCGGGGTTGCAGCACCATCGACAACGCAAAGGGCAGCCCTTAAAAAATACTACGGTGCGTATGCCTGGACCGTCCTGCAACGAGTATCGTTGAATATTGTAGATGATTCCGGCGACACTCATATACTCTCGTGATTGGTACGTGCAATGATGTCGTCCTGCAAGTCCTTAGTAAGTTCGGTAAAATATGCAGAGTAACCTGCGATACGTACCAGCAGATTGCGATAGAGTTCCGGATTAGAGCGGGCTTTAAGCAACGTTTCCTGATTTAATATATTGAATTGCACATGCCATAATTTCAGGTCTCGCCATGCTTCGATGAGTTGCATCAATTTTTCTGTACCCTCTTCGCCCTTCACGCAAGCTGGGCTTAGTTTGATATTGAGCAGGCGCGAAGCCCGTTCGTTGTGATTCAAATTTTTAGTGGTAAAATTGGAAAGCAGCACTGCTGTGGGTCCCTTCAAATCAGTTCCCTGTGACGGACTGGCGCCATCCGATAGCGGTGTAAATGCTTTTCGCCCGTTTGGGGTGGCACTGACCACTTTACCAAATGGCACATGGGAGGTAAAAGGCACATAGCGCAGATCTAACCGGACGTTTAATTCCTTTGAATATTTTGCGGTAAACTCCAGCGCCTTCAGGTCAAGCATTCTGGCGATTTCGTCGGCATACGGGTCGTTGTTGCCATAACTGGGAGCATTGATCTGAAACTGCCTGATCAGTTCGTATCCTTCATAGTCGACTTCCAGAGCTGCCCTCAGTTCAAGCAGGCTAAAGCGTTTTTTCTCAAACACATTCTTTCTGATTGCCGCTATGGAGTCCACCACAGTACCGTATCCGATGTACTCAAAATAACCCAGATCGATCCCGCCGGGAATGTACGACTGATGCAAATCGGTGAAACTTTCCCTGCAAAGTTTGTGCAGAGAGGAACCAAGCGGGGTGGCAAAATGCTGCGCCCGTAGCCGGATAACCTCGTGTTGCTGGATAAAAGCATGGCGCAGAAAATAAGTCTGCTGTTTTATAAAAGCGTCCAAAAAATTCTCAAAACTTGTAAATTCCGAAAGTTCGCCTGTTTGCAAACCGATGATCTCGTCACCGTATTTCAACATCCTGCCATTGTATAAAGTCATTTCCAGTGCTGCGGCAAAGTTGATGTACGCACATGGGCTGGTGTAAGTATCTCTATTGGGCATCCGACATTCCGAGCAACCGGAAACGCTGTAATCGTAGGCTTCTTCAAAAGTTGCGCCTTTTGAGAGCAGTAATGGCACAACCTCCTCATCGTTAATCAATTTTGGAAAACCTGATCCTTCCTTAATGGTTTCGGCTACCTCGTAAAGATAACGTCTGGAACTACGGCTGTGTATCCGTGCTGCCAGGTCAGGATAGTTGAGGGGAAATTCACGTTTGGATTTCAGCAAAAGATAAGTCAGTTCGTTGGTTGCGTCCTGCCCGTCAGCAGTCTGACCGCCGATAGTTACCGCTTCCCAGTGGGCATAGCCTTCGTTGATGGCGCCGCCGGTTTCCGATAAGTACAAATCCACAAATTGAGACATTCCAACCCATTCACATTCAAATAATTCCTGAGCCTGATCGTCAGTGAGGATACCCGCTTCCCTGTCCTTCTTGTAGTATGGGTAAAGATATTGATCCATACGGCCATTGGATATGACCGTGCCGGTTTTTTGCTCAATGCGGGAAAACATTTGCACAAACCATTGGGATTGTACCGCTTCCCGAAAATTTCGGGCAGGATATGCGGGCACACGACGGGCAATAGCGGCAATTTGCTCTAATTCCGCCTTACGCTTTGGATCTTCCTCCCCGTGCATTAATTTTTCTGCCATATCGGCGTGGCGTTCCGCCCACAGAATGATTGCGTCGCTCACTATGATGATCGCCATCAAAAAGGGTTTTTTTTCTGTGTTGTCTACGGGGCTATCCGGGTCTAACGCAACCAGTCTTTCTTCCGCTTCCTTGCGAATACCGAGAAAACCTTTTCTCAGCACAATTTCATAATCGTGCACCCATTGTATGGATGAGCGAAAGGACGACGTTTCGTTCACAATATAACGTGAGGACAGGTCTGCATTGTATGTTAACGCCATGGTTTCATCCGGCAATGCTTTTGCCAGAGCCTCGTGATATGTCTTGCCATGCCAGTAGGGTGCGATTTCATCCTGTATGATTTTGGCGTCATGCGGTGAGACGTCGAAGGGTGAGTATTCCCTGTCGGGAAGACGGCGTATTGCTTCACCCAGCACATTGCCGTCTAATTCAGGGTAAAGAATGCCGTAACGCCCCTGTTTACCCGCACGACCCACAATGAGTTGCTTATCGTCAATATAAACCGTAGCGTTTTGGGCATAGTACAGCAAAGCTTTAGCCCAGCGAAGAATCAAGGGCTGTCCTTCGGTTTGCCGGAAGGATCTTGTGAAATACAACCCGCGCTCCACGTCTATTACCGGCTTGGACACCCTGGTTTGTTGCAGCAAAACCCATTGTCTGTTCTGTTCGTTCAGTTTGTCCTGCTCAATGATTTCCGCCTTCAGGCGCAGTTCCTGCGGAGATAGCGCTGCAATCCGATTCATAATAATTCCGTTTCAATTTGAATTAATAAATTTTTGCAAAGGTATCAAAAATTTATTTAGCTGATCAAAACAAGTTAAGAGCAAACTTAAAAAACTTAAACTTGAGTCCACTCCGAAAAGTATTTTAACCCCAACATATTTTTTTAATTTTTCTTTTTCCAAAAAAACAGGTTACTTCGTGTAACAATTCTTTTTTTAAACCGTCTTCATTTTGAAAAGGCGTTATAACGATGATCAAAAGTCAGGGTAAGTGAATGGATAGAACAGATTTTAATCAATTAATGGAACATTTAAGGCCAAAACTGTATCGCTTTGCCCTGACTTTTACCAAGCGGACAGACGAAGCCGAAGATGTAGTTCAGGAAATTGGGATGAAACTGTGGGAGCGGCGGAATGAACTGGAAGCGCTACGCAGCGTGGAAGCCTACGCCATGAGCGCCGTACGGAACCGCTGCCTCGATTATACCCGTTCACCGCTCAACCGGATGGACGAACTGAGTGAAGTCCTTGATACTGCGCACGAGCAAACGCCGTACAGAATCGTCGAGCAGGCCGATATGGCGGCGTTTGTCAGGCAGTTGATCAACCGGTTGCCCGAACAGCAGCAAATGGTAATCCGTCTGCGCGACGTGGAAGGATACGAATTGGATGAAATTGCCGAAATACTCGGGATAAACGACGGAGCGGTACGCACTAATCTGTCGCGCGCCCGGCAAAAAATACGCGAAGAACTTTTAAAACAGTCAATGGTATGAACGAACAGAAAATACATGAATTGCTCCAGCGCTATTTCGACGGAGCGACGTCGTTAGACGAAGAGCGCGAATTGCAGCGTTACTTTTCCGGAAAGGAAATACCCGACCCGCTGATGGCGTACCGGCATCTATTCGCATTCTTTGCAGAGGAACGGGCTGTGCAACCGCCTGCTCAAAAACCGGCAGCGCGTACCATTCGCGTGAATTGGGCTATCATCGCCGGTATCGCGGCAAGCATCGCCATCCTTTTTCTGGTGGGGTTGCCAAAAACACAGCATGACCAGTATGCCTATTATGTGGACGGACAGCGTATTTACGACGAAACCGCAGCCGTGGAATCGGCAGGCGGCAAATTGCAAATGCTGGCCGCATCCATGCAAAAAGCGCGGAGTAGCATGGCTGCCTTCGATAAAGTACAGGAAAGCAATCAGGCGCTGCAACAGTTTGACAAAGTTTCGGACGCATACCGGAAGATCGAAGCAGTAGGTTCTAAAATAGAAGAATTAAGAATAAATAATTAAATTAAAAATCGGACACATGAAAAGAATTGTTTTTGTAGTGATTATCACAATGTTGATATGTTTACCATCAGGCGTGTACGGACAAAAAGACGCCAACGACGATCCCGTCATCAGAATATTCAAAAGGTACGAAGAAAAGGAAGGCGTTGAATCCATCACCATTTCACCGACATTGTTCGGGATGATGAACGGAAAAACGAATGACAAAAAGACGCAGGATTTGATTTCGAAAATCACAGGCCTGCGTATACTCACGCTCACCGACGACGCCGATGGCAAAGGCCGCGCCAACCGCGAAGCCATCACAAGGGAATTGAAAGCCGTTGTGCAAAAGGATTACGAGGAAATCATGAAAGTGAAAAGTTCGGACGACCGGCTCGAACTCTATGTGCGGAATAAGCCGACGAACTGTAAGGATTGCCAAGGCGCTTTACTGTTTATCACTTCCGCAACCAACTCCGTTACGGTAATTTACCTTTCCGGAACGATTGACAAAAGCCTGATTGACGCTGTAATGAACGGCGAAATCGGAATAACAAATAAATCATTGAATCTTTGAATCATTAAATCATTAAATAAATAAAATTACCATGAAAAAGTTAATCATCATCATTCTTTGCACAAGTTGCATATCAGCAGGTACAATCGCCCAATCCGGCGTTCGGATTGGAAATTTGGAATTTGTTTACAGAAAAGTAGGAAGCGATACCATCACGCAAATCACTGTGGACGATCCCTGTCCGCCATGCCCTTCGGAAAAGGAAACCCGACCGAAGGCAACGTATAAATCCCGCGTTTCAGACGGTTTCTGTGGCTTGGGTTTCATCTTTCCCGATAACGGAGATGATTTTTATACGGTGCGAAGCATCAACAGTTTCAACATTGATTTGGGCGGGGAACGTCGTTATCATCTCACGCGCCGTCTGGCGTTAGGAGGACTGACGCAGTATTCGTTCTACAACTACAGACTGAAACCGGTTGATCCGACCTATCTGAGCGAAGTGATCGGCAGGAATATTGTACCCAACGATATTCGTAAACAGGTGTTTCGCAGCCATAATCTTGCCGCCGGAATCTTCGCACGTTTCTATCTGTCGCCGCCGCGGGCAAGCAACGGTAAAGGCGGGATGTTCATGGAAGCGGGCGCGCAGGGCGATTTTGCCTTCAGCAAATATTGCAAACTCAAAACGAGAGATCCAAATGCTAAAGAAAAGCACCGCGACAAATACGTCTTTAATCCTTTTACCGCATCGGCGACTGCGCGCGTAGGTTGGGGCTCTACGGTCATCTTTGCCCGTTACCGGTTTACCGACGCTTTTAATAAGAAGGAACTAACGACGCCGATGGATCTTCCGCGCATTACCATCGGGATACAGTTCTTTTAAGGGGATGATTGATAAAATGGGAGGATACGCATTCATTTTGACATATCGGCGTCTGAATCTGCCAACTACCAAAATCTAAAAAAATACTCTTTCTGCTTCAATTTTTCTTCTTTTCGCCGCGCTACATGGAGTTTTTCTCCGGTGTACGGGTCGAAACCGCAATAGAAGATCACGGAAGAGAGCGTCATCGGGGTAGGCGTGAAATCCTGCACCTGTTCTAAACGGGTAAAACGCATTTGGCGCATAGCGTCTGCCAATTGGCGCATGTCGGCCTCGGTACAGCCCGGATGACCGGATATGAAATACGGTACAAGTTGTTGCCTCAGGTTTTTACTGCGGTCGATGCGATCAAATTCTTCTTTCATCTTTACGAATAGGTCAAACGCGGGTTTCCGCATCGCTTTCAATACATGCTGCGAGCAATGTTCAGGCGCTACCTTGAGCCGTCCCGACACGTGGTGTTGCAGCAATTCATCGAAATAGCGGGCGTGTTCGCGGCTAAGGAATCCTTTAGCGTCCATAAAGAGGTCGTAACGGACGCCGCTGCCAATGAAGGCTTTTTTGACGCCGTCAATGTCGCGGATTTTCCGGTACAGCGCCAGCAACGGCGCATGATCCGTGTCTAAATTCTTACAGATTTTCGGATAGATGCAGGAACAACTGCTGCACTTGCTGCACATCCCTGCATCCCGTCCCTTCATGCGGAACATGTTGGCCGAAGGGCCGCCCAAATCGGACAGGTAACCTTTGAACTCCGGCATTTTCATTATTTGCCGTACTTCGTTGAGGATGGAACGTTCGGAACGGCTGGCGATAAACTTCCCCTGATGCGCCGAGATGGTGCAGAAACTGCATCCTCCAAAACATCCGCGATGAATATTCACCGAAAATTTAATCATCTCAAATGCCGGAATCGGTTTTTCCTTGTAGCGTGGGTGGGGCAGTCGTGTATAGGGCAGGTCAAATGCGAGATCGACGTCGGTTTCGGCCAAATGGTATTCGGGCGGGTTCACAACTGTGTATTTTCCACCCACAGGTTCTATCAGCCGTGAAGCATACATTTTATCGGACTCGGTTTCTATCCGGCAGAAATTTTCTGCAAACTTCCGTTTGTCCCTCATGCAATCCTCATACGAATGTAACAAAATGTATGGTTTGTTGTTTTCCTGTGCGGGCGCTTTCTCTGTCTGGTATGCCGTTTGGGGAAGTTCAGTCAGTTCGCCGATACGACGGCCTTCCTGCAAATGACGCGCTACTTTGCGGATCGTATGTTCGCCCATGCCGTATACCAGCAGATCGGCTCGGCTTTCGCTCAATATACATGGTTTCAGAACGTCGCGCCAATAGTCGTAATGTGTCAGCCGGCGCAGCGAGGCTTCAATTCCGCCAATCACTACCGGCACGTCGGGATACAGATTTTTCAGGATACGCGAATATACCGTTACCGCGTCGTCGGGACGGAATCCGGATACATTTCCGGCAGTATAGGCGTCGTCGCTGCGCAGACGTTTGCTGGCGGTGTAGTGGTTCACCATGCTGTCCATGCAGCCGCCCGAAATACCGAAAAACAATCGGGGAACGCCCAGTTTTCTGAAATCGCGCAGGTCGTCGCGCCAATTGGGTTGCGGCACAATGGCCACACGAAACCCGTCGGCCTCCAGCACGCGCCCGATCACCGCAACGCCAAACGACGGGTGGTCTACATAAGCATCGCCTGTGAACAGGATGACGTCGGGTTGCGCCCAGCCAAGCGCTTCAATCTCCTGCCTGGATGTGGGCAGCCACCGGAACTTTTGATGTTTGATGTTTTTCAAATATTGTCGTAGAACTTACATTCTCCGGAAGAATTGTTTTCATGCCTTTATATCGGAGTAACAATTGAGCAATTGCCAATACATCCTTTTCACAGTATCGTACAATCCTGGATAAATCTTTTTCTAACCAGTACACACTTGCCACCTGACTTCCGTCAATGTCATCCTTGGGCGAAGGAATGCCAAAAATGTGCGTTAATACTTTCAGCGAAGTATAACACTTGTAGTCGCCAAATCGCCATAACTCCATGGTGTCGAGAAAGGAAACTTCCCATGGTTTCTTTCCGGCAGTATCAAGTACGGCGGGCAATGCAATGCCGTTCACCAGCATACGTCGCGCAATGTACGGAAAATCGAACTCCTTGCCGTTATGTGCGCATAACAGCATATTGTGCTGATTTCCGAAACGTGTGACGACTTCCGAAAAGTCCTTTAATAACTTCGGTTCGTCGTCGCCAAAACACGATTTCAGCCTGAATGCCGGTTGATGGTCGGGTAAATGATATATAAACCCTGCAGAAATACAGACTATTTTACCAAACTCGGCGTAAATACCGGCTCTTCCGTATATATCAGCAGGCGTTTGTCCATCCTTGCACATCGAAGCCGCTTTCTGTTCCCACAAATGCTGTGTCGTTTCATCTAACTGATGAAAATCAGGATGTTGAGATACTGTTTCAATATCCAGAAACAGAACATTTTCAGGTTGGATGTGATGGAGCATGAGACGACGGGCGTTACATGGTTAATTACAGCCTCCGCCGCAACTGCCGCAACCGTCCGACGGGCAATTGCTGCGAAGTCCGTGCGCCAGTTCTTCGGATGTTGCTTCGCGGACATCCACTACCGTACCGGTGAAAAACAAATCATCTCCGGCTAAGGGATGGTTGAAATCCATGATCACCGAATCATCCTTTACTTCAGCGATGACGCCGTCCAAACGGTTACCCTGCGAATCGACCATTGGTACTGCATTTCCTTCAAAAAACATATCATTGTCAATTTCGCCATCCATGATGAAAGCCGTTTTAGGGATTTCAACTACGGCTTCTTCGAGCGCATGTCCGTAAGCCTCTTCGCAAGTGAGAAGGAATGCAAAATGATCGCCGGTTTTCAGGTTCGCGACATTTCGCTCGAATCCGGGAACCAAACTCTCTGTGCCAAAAATAAACGACAGCGGACGGTCGGCGCCCACAGTTTCGATGATTTCACCATCTTTACCATCCGTGCGAAGTTCGTAAGACAACGATACGACTTTGTTTTTCGAAATATTCATTTGATTGTATTAAATTTGAAACAACAAAGAAACCGTAATATCCCGAACTATCAAAATTTTTTTTCTGAAATGTTTCTTTCGGCTTTTTTTGCGGGCTTTCGCCTTTGCAGGTTACTTTCATTTCTGTCAATGGAAAAAGTTTACCGAAAAGGAATAAAAAAAGCGATATTCGAATGTATCGCTCTCATTTATACTTTGTTGCCCCGATAGGATTCGAACCCATACAAACAGAACCAGAATCTGCGGTGCTACCATTACACAACAGGGCAAATACGGCGCAAAAGTAATTGTTTTTTCAAAAAAAATACAAACAGGATGAAAATTTTTTATTTGCGCCAGAGTCGATTCAGTCCGATTCCATCGGTATCCATTACAGAATCCGACGAATCGGTTACTGCTTTAACAAATCTATCAGTTCTTCAATTTCCTG
>Ga0082212_10007695_pt1 | contig 14193 bp, 10 predicted proteins | sample TergutNt197P3_FD_71548 | JGI IMG/M metagenome (GOLD analysis project Ga0082212, IMG submission 71548) | Neocapritermes taracua P3 segment gut microbial communities from Petit-Saut dam, French Guiana - Nt197 P3 | ecosystem: Host-associated > Arthropoda: Insects > Digestive system > Gut ... | reverse complement strand
TTTCGCCCGACGATGCGATGTGTTTATCCAGTATTTGCGGCGGTATGTGCCCGAGCGCCGGGTCGAGCCCGACGACCGTCGGGTTTCGCATTTTGTCGATTTTTTCCTGTAATCTGTCAAAGGACATATTCCCTCTCCTCCATAGTCAATCCTCTATTGAGTATCTATATTACCTACACGAAGTGTCATTCTGAGCGCAGCGAAGAATCTCCAAGCGCCTATACTGCAATGCATTGAGATCTCTTCACAAACTCCTTTGTGCCAAAGGAGTTGACCAGGATGACAATACCAGAGGTTTTTTCTGGTTCCTATATCCAATTCTCAATTCTCAATTCTCAATTCTCAATTCTCAATTCGAAGTCATCTATCCTCTGTATACTACCTTGCCGCGTGAGATCGTGTATTTCACCTTCCCGCGCAGTGTCATTGCGCCGAACGGAGTGTTTTGCGATTTTGACTTAAAACGCTTCGCGTCCACAGTCCATTCTTCGTCAGTGTCGAAAATGACTATGTCCGCCACAGCTCCGACAGCCAGTGGTCCCGAGCCAATTTCATTCGCCCCTGCGTCGGCGCCTGTCGCCGCTACCTTATCTTCCGGCATCCTGGCTTCACTGCCCGCCGCCTCCGCGCCAAATCCCGACGCCTCCGTGTCGAGCCCCAATATCCGCGCCGGATTTGTCGACATGAGCGTTATGACCCTTTCCAGGCTAAGCTTGCCTGTATGGTATAAGCTTGTAAGCGTCACGGCGAGAGAGGTTTCCAGTCCGATCATGCCGCTCGGCGCCTTTGCGAGCGGTCGCGCCTTTTCCCTTTTCAGGTGCGGCGCGTGGTCGGTCGCGATGGCGTCGATCGTCCCGTCTCGGAGCCCCTCTATAATAGCTTCGACATCCCCCTCCGTTCGCAGGGGCGGGTTCACGCGTGCGAGCGCGCCCTGCCGCAGGACCTCTTCCTCTGTGAGCGTAAAATATTGCGGGCATGTCTCCGCAGTGACGCAAGCGCCCGCAGCCTTCGCCTTTCGGATGATTTCGACCGAACCCGCCGTGCTGACATGTGCGATATGGACCCTGGCGCCTTTTTCCGCCGCGAGCCTCGTGTCCCGCTCCACCATCATCTCTTCGGCTTTTGCGGGCCGGCCCGGTATCCCCAGCAGCTTCGATACTTTGCCCTCGTTGACGGCATAGTTTTTCACGAGTTCCGCGTCCTCGCAGTGGCTTATGATGACGATGTCGATTTCCCGCGCCTTATTCAGCGCCCCGCGCATGACTTCCTCGCTCTGTATCGGGTTTCCGTCGTCAGACAGCGCGGCCGCCCCGGCGGCTTTCAGCGCCGCGAAGTCCGTCAGTTTTTCTCCGTTTTGGCCGACTGTTACAGCGCCGTATGGCAGTACCCTCACCAGCGCCCTGTTTGCCTTGCTGATAATATATTTTATGATCCCCGCGCTGTCGGCGGCGGGTTCTGTGTTCGGCATGCAGCAGCACGTCGTGACGCCCCCCGCGGCGGCGGCGGCGGCCCCGGTCAATATGTCTTCTTTTTTCAAAAAGCCCGGGTCGCGGAAATGCACATGCATATCGACGAGCCCGGGCGCTATTATCATGCCTGCCGCGTTAATGACCGCCATTTCCCCGGTTTCCTGAATGTTTTCGGATATCGCGGCTATTTTCCCGTCCCTGATAAGAACGTCGGTCTCCTCCGCCGCTGTATTGTATAGTCGCCCGCCCTTGATAAGGATCATACTCCAGCCTCCATGTTGGGTGTTGTCACTGCATTAGTCATAATGCCCCTTGCACTGGGCTATTTCTATCGTGCCGTCGTCCTTCAGCCGGTAAACTAAGCGGTTGGCGTCGTCTATGCGCCGTGACCACCAACCGGACAGTTCGTTTCGCAAAGGTTCGGGTTTGCCTGTCCCTTTGTGGCCGTTTCGCTCAATATCCTTGATAAGCGCGTTTATCCTCTTTAGCGTTTTTTTGTCTTGAGATTGCCAGTATAAATATTCATTCCAACTCCTGTCTTGAAAATTAACCATTCGCCATAACCTCAAGTTCTTCCATAGTTTTTTCGACGATCCCTACTCCTGCGTTCATATCAGCTACTGAAGCAAGCAGCACTTTCATATTGCTTTCGCTGTAAAACGGCTCTGAATAGATATCAAACGGGATCTTGCCCTGGCGCATTGTCTGGCGGATAAAGATATTGATAGCTGTCGTCATGCTCATGCCCATTTCCTTGAAAACGACTTCCGCCCTTTCCTTAAGACCTTTATCGATCCTGATGTTTAAGTTAACTGTTTCAGCCATTGTAAGCAACTCCTTCAATTATAGTTTCATACATCATATTACATTTTACGTGCAATGTCAATATTTTTACTTGCAAATCATTGTTTATCTCATCTCTTGCGGAGTCGCGCTGATTCTGGTAAAATCAAAGCCGCAGGGGGACGGCAGGATGTTCAAACTATTATCAAAACAAGGGCGCGCCCGCAGAGGCGAATTTACAACAAACCACGGCGCGGTCCAGACGCCGGTTTTCATGAACGTCGCGACCCAGGCTGCGATCAAAGGCGCGCTCTCAAGCCGCGACCTCGAAATCACCGGCTGCCAGATAGCGCTAAGCAACACATACCACCTGCACATACGCCCCGGCGACGAACTGATCCGCGCACAGGGAGGCCTGCACAAATTCATGGCGTGGGACGGCCCGATACTCACCGACAGCGGCGGTTTCCAGATATTCTCGCTGGCGGGGCTCCGGAAAATTACCGAGGAAGGGGTCGCGTTCCAATCGCACGTCGACGGGCGCAAAATCTTCATGTCGCCGGAAGACTGCATGCGCATACAATCGAACCTCGGCTCTGACGTCGCGATGGCTTTCGACGAATGCGTGGAGAACCCCTCGCCCCGCGATTACGTAGAAAAATCCTGCGGCATGACTTTCCGCTGGCTGCTGCGCTGCCGCGACGAGCTTGAGCGGCAAAATAAAACTCCGGGCGTTATGAACCCGGGGCAGGTACTTTTCGGCATAAACCAGGGCGCGGTATTTGAAGATATCCGCGTTTCGCACATGAAGCAGATAGCGGAACTCGACCTGCCCGGTTATGCCATCGGAGGCCTCGCCGTAGGCGAAACGACACAGCAAATGTACGACATAATCGACGCCGTAGAAGAGCATATGCCGGAGGACAAACCAAGATACCTCATGGGCGTCGGCACGCCGCAAAATATCATCGAAGCTGTCGCGCGCGGGATAGATTTCTTCGACTGCGTCATGCCGGCGAGGAACGGGCGCCACGGGCATTTTTTCACCCCCGGCGGGGTTTTGAACATAAACAATGAAAAGTATAGAGACGACGGTGCGCCGATAGATGAAAAATGCGGCTGCCCCGCCTGCCGCGATTTTTCTCGCGCTTATTTGCGCCATCTTTTCAAAGCCGGCGAGATGCTCGCCATGCGCCTCGCCGTACTGCACAACCTCCATTACTATAACAGTTTGATGGAGCAAATACGCGAAGCGATCGAAAATGGAAAGTTTGATACACTGAAGCGAGAATATAATGTAAAATGTATAATGTAAAATGGAAATTTATCTCTTTAAATCTTCATTCGTGGTTTTTATCCTTGACTATGTTCGCAGCCACGTCATTCCCTCATTTTACATTTTATATTTTGCGTGCTTAAGCATTACTGCTTAAGTACGCGTTTATGAACCCGTCGATCTCGCCGTCCATCACGGCGTTTATGTTACCGCTCTCAAAATTCGTCCTATGATCCTTGACGAGCGTGTATGGCATGAACACATATGATCGAATCTGGCTGCCCCACTCTATCTTCATTTGCTCGCCCTTGATGTCGCCTATTTTGTCAAGATGCTGCCGCTCCTTGATCTCAATCAGCTTTGACCGCAGCATACGCATAGCTACCTCGCGGTTCTGATGCTGGCTGCGCTCCATCTGACACGCGACGACCAGCCCGGTCGGCAGATGCGTTATTCGTATCGCGCTTTCTGTCTTGTTGACGTGCTGCCCCCCGGCGCCTGAAGAACGGTACGTGTCCACCTTCAGGTCCTCAGCCTTGATTTCCACTTCAACGTCGTCCGAAATAAGCGGCGTGACCTCGATGGCCGCAAACGACGTATGGCGGCGCCCCGAAGAGTCAAAAGGCGATATCCTCACAAGGCGGTGGATACCGCCTTCGCTTTTCATCAGGCCGTAGGCGTTGTCTCCCTCTATCTCGATCGACGCCGATTTTATCCCGGCTTCCTCCCCGTCGAGCCAGTCCAGCAGCTTGTACTTCATGCCGTGCCGCTCCGCCCATCTGGTATACATGCGGTAGAGCATCTCCACCCAGTCCTGCGCCTCCGTGCCGCCCGCCCCGGCGTGGAACGAAAGGATAGCGGCGCAGCCGTCGTATTCGCCCGAAAGCAGGGTCTCCATCCGCGCTGATTCAAGCGCGCCGCTGAACGCTTTGAACTCCTCCTCGAGTTCTGGCAGCAGGCTCTCGTCATTTTCCTCAATAGCCATTTGGCATAGCGTCGACAGGTCGCTCCAGCGCTCGTCGAGCTTTTCATACGCCGAACTCTTTGTTTTGAGCTGCTTGATCCTTTGCAGCACTTTTTGAGAGTTGTCAAGGTCCGCCCAAAACGAGTCGCCGGCGCTTTCCTCTTCAAGCCGGCTCAGCTCGGCCGTCGCTTCGTCCAGCTTCAGCGCGCCCCTCAGTTCGTCAAGCGCAGGCCTCATGCCTGTGATTTTTTGTTTGTATTCATCAAATTCTATCATTCGTTGCTCCCTTATCTCCAACTCTCGTCAATTCTCAATTCTCAATTCTCAATTCTATTACGACGATTTCCGGGTTGTTCAAAAACCTTGGCCAGCCCGTGTGGTTGCCGATCCCGCGGGAAACGACCATGTCAGTTTCGCCCATCGAATAGACCCCGCTCGTGTATGTCGGGAACCAGTCGCGCTGCGGGCCGGCAAGCCCGTCGGTGAACGGGAGCCGGATTATCCCGCCGTGCGCGTGGCCGCAAAGCACAAGGCTGACGCCCAAATCGCTGTAGAGCCGCAGATTATTGTTCCTGTGCTCCAGCATGACGATGAAACCGTCGCCCTCCGCTTCATGGATCCTTTCGACAAAATCCGCCGGTTTTATCATGTCCGCCGGCCCGTTCGGGTCGTCGGTCCCGGCAAGTATGATGGTCTCCCCGCCCGATTCGAGCAAATCATACCTGTTCCTCAAAACCCGGACGCCGCGCTCCTCGAGCGCTGATATCAGCTTCCTTACCGAACCGCTGTTCCAGTCATGGTTGCCGGTAATATAATACACCGGGGCGATTTCCACCAGCTCCGCCGCCAGGCTGTCGGCTGTCGCGAGCTGTTCCTCGATCGGCGGCTTGTCGTCGCCGTCGATCAGGTCGCCCGTTATGGCTATTATGTCCGGCTGCGCAGCCACGACCATCGAAACGAGCCTCCCGTTACTCCCGCCAAACATTGCCGCGTGTATATCGGACAGGATGACGATACGGAACCCGTCGAATGCGGCGGGCAGGCTTGCGTAACTCAGTTCATACCCGGTCGTTATTAGCCGCGTGTTGCTGTCGTAAAGCAAAATCGCGGTGAGCAATACCAGCGCGAGCAGTATTATCAGAATTATTTTCCCGCCCCGCCGCCCGGGTTTCTTTGTATTTATCTCCTGCTCGTATTCCATATCTATATCCGCAGGCGGCCAAAGGCCGCCCCTACACCGTAACCCCCGTCTCCTAACTCCTAACTCCTGCGCGCCGTCACGGCGCGTTACTCCTAACTCCTACATCGCTTGCTTATCGCGCACGAATACATGCTTAATGTTCGGGTCGGTCGTTTGCCTGAACTCGATCTCAAAACGGTCGATCGATTTTATCATTGCGGACAAACTTTTATACCCGAAATTGCGATGGTCAAAGTCCGGCTGCTTTTTCAAAATCAGGTTCCCCAGTTCCCCCATGAAAACAGAGCCGCTGTCGCCCGCCATGTCGGCGACTGAGTCTGCGATAAGCTGGACGATGGCTTTCGGGACCTTTGTGCCGCGCGGGCGCGACGGGCCGTGGTGTTTATTGTGGTGCTGAGGCAGAGTTTTTTGCCCGCCCTCGTCGCCGTCGCTGTGCGCAACCCCGTTTTCCGCGTGCGCGTCTCCGCTTTCCGCTTGCGTTCCCCCGCTCTCATTGTGCGCGCCACCGTTTTCAACGTGTAAATCATCATTTTCAACTTGTGCCTCTTCGGCTTTCGCGCGGATGACTTCAATATAGGTAAATTTATCGCAGGCCGCGATAAAAGCGCTCGGGGTCTTTCGTTCGCCAATACCTATGACACGCTGTCCGGCTTCGCGGAGCCGAATCGCGAGACGAGTAAAATCGCTGTCGCTCGATACTATGACAAAACCGTCGGTCCTTTCTGAGTAAAGAATATCCATCGCGTCGATTATCATCGCGGAATCGCTGGAATTCTTGCCTGTTGTGTAGCTGTATTGCTGCACCGGAGTGATGGCGTTTTCCAAAAGCGAGGTTTTCCAACCGGAGACCACCGGGCTGGTCCAGTCGCCGTAAATCCGCTTTACTGTGGGCGTTCCGTAAATAGCTATTTCTTCCATGACGCTTTTGATACAATTTCGCGGCACATTCTCCGCGTCAATAAGCACCGCCAGCCTGAGATTATTCAGATTAAGCATATTTGTTGACATATGTTTCACCCCCCCTTCCTTTTGAATGTAAAATGATAAATAATAATGCAGAATGCAGAATGCAGAAATAGGATTTCGTCATCGCGGAGTGCATTCTATCATGTTTTGGGGAATAAAACAACACCCCGCCCATCATATGATAAGCGGGGCGCGTGCGACAGAGAACCGTCCCCTGTCGCGCTCCTACAACGAAACCACCTTAACCCCAGTCCCCTAACTCCTAATTCCTAACTCCTAACTCCTAATTCCTATTTCGGTTCGTACATCTCTTTCTGCCTGAGCAGCAGGTCGTACCGCTCTGCGGCCTCCCTCCCGGACGCCGCGAAAAGTTCCTTTGCGCGCTCCGGGAAAGACAGCGCCAGCGAACTGTAACGCACCTCGCCCATGATGAAGTCGTTATAACTCGCGGTCGGCTCCTTGCTGTCGATCGTCAGCGGGTTCTTCCCTTCGCCGGCGAGACGCGGGTCAAACCTGAACATATTCCAGTACCCCGCTTCGACGGCGTTCTTCATCTGCTCGATCGATTTGCCCATGCCTATGCGGATACCGTGGTTGATACACGGCGAGTAGGCTATTACCAGCGACGGCCCGTCGTAGCTCTCCGCCTCGATAAGCGCCTTCAGCGTCTGCTGGTAATTCGCTCCCATCGCGATCTGCGTCACATAGACATAGCCGTAGGCCATCGCGATCTTCGCGAGGTCCTTTTTCTTTATCGGTTTTCCGGCTGCCGCAAACTGCGCCACGGCGCCGGTCGGGGTCGATTTTGACGCCTGGCCGCCCGTGTTTGAGTAAACCTCTGTGTCGAACACCATTATGTTTATATTTTCGCCCGACGCGATCACGTGGTCGAGCCCGCCATACCCGATATCATACGCCCAGCCGTCCCCGCCAAACACCCAGACAGACGGCTTTACGAAAATGTCGGCTTCCGCCAGGATCTTGCGGGCGTGCGTGCAAAGCGGGCAGCCGCAGCGGTTGTTCGCTTTGTCAAACACTTGCTCATATATATCAGGCGCGTGCGTTTTAAACCCTTCGATCTCCTCGTCGGTCATCGTAGTCCCCCAAACGAGGGCTTCCTCAAACTCTTTTGACGCGGCTTTCGACAAATCGCCGTCGTCCTTTGCCGCAAGCCATTTCACCGCTGCGGCGCGCAACTGACTGTCCTGGCCAAGCCATTCAAACTCAAGGAGTTTTTCTACGTCGTCAGCCAGCCTCGCCCGCCTCTGTTTTTGCGCTATAGCCATACCCAGCCCGAACTCTGCGTTATCCTCAAACAGCGAGTTCGCCCATGCCGGTCCGCGCCCCTCGGCGTTGGTCGTGTAAGGCGTCGACGGCGCACTGCCGCCCCATATCGACGAGCATCCCGTCGCGTTGGCAATGAACATCCTGTCTCCGAAGAGTTGGGTTATCAGCTTGGCGTAAGGTGTTTCCCCGCAGCCCGCGCAGGCGCCGGGGAACTCGAGCAGCGGTTTTAGGAACTGCGAACCTTTGATCGTGCTGGTCGCGAAACCGGTCTCTTTTGCGGAAACGCTGCTCACGGCATAATCGAAAACTTTTTGCATCGGCGCCGCTTCATCTATCGGGATCATCTCAAGCGCCTTGGTTTTCGCCGGGCAGACATTCGCGCACGAGCCGCAGCCGGTGCAGTCGAGTACCGACGCTGTTATCGAGAACTTGAAGTTTTCGTTGCCCTTACCTGTCATCTGTTTTGTCAGAAGGCCATCCGGGGCTGCCGCGACTTCCGCGTCGTCAAGCGCAAACGGGCGGATGACCGAGTGCGGGCAGACGTATGAGCACTGCGTACACTGTATGCAGTTTTCAGGGATCCATCGCGGCGCGTCGGGGTTGATCGTCCGTTTCTCATAGGCTGCCGTACCGGACGGGATAAGCGAGCCGTTTTCTGTGTCGAGGAACGCTGAAACGGGCAGCGCGTCGCCGCGCATAAGGTTCATCGTTTCCATGACCCCGCCTACGTATTTTGTCACGCTCTCCCTGCCGGTATACTCCACAGCCGCAGCAGGCGCCGCGACCGCGTCTTTCCACGAAGCGGGAACCTCGATCTGCACTACGTTTCCTACGCCTCTTTCGATCGCGGCGATATTCATGTTAACGACCGCGTCGCCTTTTCTGCCGTACGTGTGGCGGACAGCTTCCTTCATGTACTCGACGGCGTCGTCGATCGGGAGTATTTCCGACAGTTTGAAAAACGCAGCCTGGAGTATTGCGTTTGTCTTGTTTCCGAGCCCCAGTTCATTGCCGATGGACGCCGCGTCGCATGTGTAAAGGCGTATATTGTTTTCCGCTATGTATTTTTTAGACGACGCCGGCAGGCGGGCTGTGAACTCGCCGGCGTCCCAGGCGCAGTTCGCCAGGAACGCGCCTCCCGGTTTCGCGTCCTGCACGATATCGAATTTTTCAAGATACGACGGGTTGTGGCAGGCGACAAAATCCGCTTTCGACACGTAGTACGTCGACTTTATCGGGCTCTCTCCGAAACGCAGGTGGCTTATAGTGACGCCGCCTGATTTGCGTGAGTCGTACTGGAAATAGGCTTGAACTTTCAGATCCGTGTGGTCGCCTATGATCTTGATCGAGTTTTTATTCGCCCCGACCGTTCCGTCGGAACCTATTCCCCAGAATTTGCATGACTTTATATCAGCCGGCGTCGTGTCCGGCTCCTCAGTTATCGGGAGCGACAGGTTTGTGACGTCGTCGACTATGCCTATGGTAAAGCTGTTTATCGGGTCCTTGCTCTGGATGTTGCGGAACGCCGCGATGACGCAGCCCGGCGTCGTGTCTTTGCTTGATATCCCGTACCGGCCGCCATAGACCTTTACGCCCGTGCCCTTGAGCGCCGTCGCCACGTCGAGATACAGCGGTTCGCCGACGCCGCCCGGCTCTTTTGTCCGGTCAAGCACTGCGACGGCTTCCGCCGACTTCGGCAGTACCGACAGCAGGTGCTTTATGGAAAACGGCCTGTAGAGGCGGACTTTGATAAGCCCGGTCTTTTCGCCTTTGGCGTTGAGATAATCGACGACTTCCTCGGCGGCGTCGCAAATGGAACCCATTGCCACAAGTACGTATTTCGCGTCCGGGGCTCCGTAATAGTTGAACGGTTTGTAATCTGTGCCGATTTTTGCGTTGACCGCGTTCATACACTCTTCGACGTGACCCGCCAGCGCCGCGTAAGCCGAGTTGGAAGCCTCGCGCGCCTGGAAGAATATATCGCCGTTTTGCGCCGAACCGCGCAGCACGGGATGTGCCGGAACATTTGCGCGCGCCCGGAATTTTGCGAGCGCGTCATTGTCTACAAGCGAAGCCAGTTCGTCAAAGTCCCATATCTCGATCTTCTGCATTTCGTGTGATGTACGGAACCCGTCGAAGAAGTGCAAAAACGGCATATTGCCTTTGATCGCGGAGAGATGCGCGACCGCTCCGAGGTCCATGACTTCCTGCGGGTTCGTCGAGGCCAGCATCGCGAAGCCGGTCTGGCGGCAGGCCATTACGTCGCTGTGGTCTCCGAAAATGGAAAGCGCGTGGGTCGCGAGCGTTCTCGCGGAAACATGTATGACAGCCGGCATTTGCTCGCCCGCGATCTTGTACATGTTGGGGATCATCAGCAGCAGCCCCTGCGAAGCAGTGTACGTCGTCGTCAGCGCGCCGCTGAGTATCGATCCGTGGACCGCGCCTGCGGCTCCTCCCTCCGACTGCATTTCGACGACCTTGACTGTCTGCCCGAAGATGTTCTTCAGCCCGTTAGCCGACCATTCGTCGACATTTTCCGCCATGACAGACGACGGTGTGATCGGATAGATGCCCGCAACCTCTGTAAAAGCGTAAGACACGTGCGACGCGGCGGTGTTTCCGTCCATCGTCTTGAGTTTTCTCGCCATTTATATGACCCTTCCTTTCATAGACATATTAATCTACAGAATATCGAGTTTTTATACGTATTTTTAAACGATCGTGGCAATTATATCAGTAATAATTACAGTTGTAAATCATAATCACGCCAAAAGGGTGATTTTTCGTATTTTTAAGTTTTCCACGGGTGTAGAGTTTTCACTATAAGCGCCGCCGATACGATTATTGAAACGACGAGCGACGTTATGCTATGATAATAATCAGAGGATAGAGGACCTATCATCTATCATCTATCATCTATCATCTATCATCTATCATCTATCATCTATTTTTGGAGGTGACAACTATGGTATCTACAGTGAGGTCGCTTGGGCTGGGCGGTATAAGCGGATATGAAGTCTCCGTGGAGTGCTTTCTCTCCGGCGGATTGCCGAATTTCGAAATCGTCGGCCTCCCCGACGCCGCCGTCAGAGAAGCGCGCGAACGGGTACGCGCCGCTGTAAAAACCTGCGGCATGGGTTTCCCCGTCAGCAGGATAACCGTCAACCTCGCCCCCGCCGATACCAGAAAAGCCGGCACTGTGTACGACCTGCCTGTCATGCTCGGTATACTCGTCGCAGCCGGCAACATCGATCCGTTGCCTAAAGACGCCGCGTTTTTCGGCGAACTTTCATTGACCGGCGAACTCCGCCATGTCCCCGGCGCGCTTCCTATGGCTCTTTGCGCCGGGAGGATCGGCGTGAGCGAACTCTTCGTACCTGCCGACAACGCGGAGGAAGCTTCATACGCTTCCGGCGTCACCGTTTATCCCGTCGCCCATATCGGCGAACTTCTTGAGCATCTGTGCGGGCATAAACTATTGGAGCCTGTAACCGCCCGCGAACCGGTCCCGGCGCATAACCCTATGCTGGATTTTTCTGAAGTCAAAGGCCAGGAGAACGTAAAACGCGCGCTGGAAGTCGCCGCTGCCGGCGGGCACAATGTTCTGCTCATCGGGCCTCCGGGCGCCGGGAAGAGCATGCTCGCAAAGCGGCTGCCAACGATTTTGCCGGACATGAGCAGGGCCGAAATGCTTGAAACTACCGAAATACATTCTGTAGCGGGGCTTACGAACAGAAAAAACCCGATAGTAGCGTCAAGGCCGTACCGCTCGCCGCACCACACGGTCTCCGCCCCGGCCATAGCCGGCGGCACTTCAAATCCGAAGCCGGGCGAGATATCACTGGCGCATAACGGTCTGCTGTTCCTCGACGAGATGCCTGAGTTTAACCGCGATGTTTTAGAATCCCTCAGGCAGCCTCTCGAGGACGGCCAGGTCACTATTTCGCGCGCAGCGTCCTCCGTGACATATCCCAGCAGGTTCATGCTGATTTGCGCGATGAACCCCTGCAAATGCGGCTGGTACGGTCACGCGTCAGGGCGCTGCGTCTGCTCGGTCAAATCTGTTATACGATACCACGAAAGGCTCAGCGGCCCCCTTCTTGACCGGATCGATCTGAACATACAAACGCCGTCGCTCGAATACGACGAACTCCGCGAACGTCCCAACGCCGAGCCGTCCTCAGCCGTCCGCGCGCGCGTAAACGCCGCCCGTGACGTCCAGCGCCGGCGGTATAAAGGGACCGGGCTCGGCTGTAACGCTCATATAGCGTCGAAACAACTCGAGTTATACTGCGCGCTCTCTCCGGAGTGCGAAAAACTCATGCGCGACGCTTTTTCGCGCCTCGCGATGACCGCGCGCTCATACGACCGCACCCTGAGGGTCGCGCGTACAATAGCGGATCTTTCCGGCTCTGAAAGCATAGCGCCGGAGCACCTCGCGGAAGCTGTCCAGTACAGGATGAACGCGCTGTCTGTCAGGAGTTAGGGGTGTGGAGTGTGGAGTTTGGAGTTTGGAGTTAGGAGTTAGGAGACGAGGGTTGCGATTTGTAGGGGCGGCATTCTGCCGCCCGTAGGAGTGTAGAGTGTAGAGTGTAGAGTGTAGAGTGTAGAGAACCGCTGCGATCAACCGTCATCCTGCATGCCGGCAGCCAACCATGCGTTATCGCCCAGGTCCCTGCCGAGGTCGCATGTGTAGTTCCATTCTATCACATCGCCCGGCTTGAGCTGATAGCGGGAGCAGCCGTAGTTTGGATACCAGCGTTTGCCCGTGTCACTTGGCGTAACGCAGTACATCCATCCGGAGAGTTCGCCGGCGTCGAACTCATAGAGGTTGTTGACAGCCTCAATGTAGGCTGAATTATATATCGGCGTGCTGCGGAATGTCATGTGTATCCCGGCGCGCCGCATTTCACGCTGGAAAACATTAAATACGCTCTCGCCCTCGTAAGCTGTCACGGTGGTCGTCGGGAAGATCACTCCGTCGCCCGGCACCAGCTCGTGCTTCTCCTTATTGAGCAGGTTCATGTTACCCAGTATCATGTCACAGCGCACTGTGAGCGTAACTGTGAATGAGCCGTCCCCTGTGGCTGTGTCCTGAGGCTCAACAGGCAAAGGATTTCCTTCCGTAACAGGATCGGTATGGTACTGGTCCTGCCCGTTTCCTGTGGAGGCGTTTGTCGACGGCGCCCCGGTTACTTCAGAGGGCGTCTCCGCAGAGGGCGTTGCTTCAGAGGGTGCTTCTCCCGGTCCGGGCGTCTCTTCCGGAACAGATTCGCCGTCCGGTCCATCAGCGCCCGAGGGTTCTTCAATGCCGGAGCCGGCGTCCACGCTGTCGCTTGTTCCAGTGCTGTCCGGTATGGTTTTATTGCCCGTGTCGTCAGGCGCGGGATCAGTTTGCAGCGGCGCCGCCCCGGTACCGGGTGCGCCGGTTGCGTTATCGCTCATCGTGCCGGATGGCTGCGACGATACGCCGCCGGGTCCGGCTCCTGGTCCGGCGCCTGGTCCGGCGCTTCCCGCGTCAATTCCGGTCCCCGGCTCCTGATTTTTTTCGCCCTGCCCCTGTGACGACGCAGACGCTGATTTGCCGTCGGCGCCCGGCTTGTTGTAGTTCCCGCCGAAAAACCACGCGGCTGCCAGCGCCGCAACGATGACAACGGCGGCTATTATTTTGTTTTTATGCTTTTTCAGAAACATGCTTATACCCCCGGGTACTCCAGAGCCTAAAGAAGATTGGCTTTATCAAGCATCCTGTACAGCATTTCGGCTATTTCGCAGCGCCGCACGGCTTCCGTTGGCTTTATTTCAAACCCTGTATCATCCAAAATGCCGGTATCGAAGCAGAACGCCATCGCCGCCGTCGCCCATGCCGCAATTGTGCGGTAATCGCCGTACGGCGCCAGTGTGTCACGGATTTCAGCGTCACTGCGCTCGGAGTCCATTCCGCATAAGCGCGCCGCGCGCGCGACCATGACGGAGGCTTCCTGCCGCGTTATCGTACCGCCCGGATTGAATGTCGTCTCCGACGTCCCTTTAACTATCTCATAATAAGCGGCGGTATATACTGATTCGCAAAACCAATTTCCTTCGGAAACGTCGGTGAAATAGAAATTGTCAATTGTCAATTGTGAATTGGCTGTAAGCCCCAAACCTCTCACTACTATAGCCGCGAACTCTGCGCGGGTCATAGTCGCGTCCGGGTCGAAGACGGCGTCGCTCTTTCCGGTGATAATGCCGCGTTCCGCGAGGG
>Ga0082212_10007694_pt1 | contig 14194 bp, 16 predicted proteins | sample TergutNt197P3_FD_71548 | JGI IMG/M metagenome (GOLD analysis project Ga0082212, IMG submission 71548) | Neocapritermes taracua P3 segment gut microbial communities from Petit-Saut dam, French Guiana - Nt197 P3 | ecosystem: Host-associated > Arthropoda: Insects > Digestive system > Gut ... | reverse complement strand
TCGCAAATACAATGCGATTAACATGCTACTCGGCTATTCCCAAATTGAAATCCGAACCCCAGACGAGGTAATCCAATGACGAAACTTGACCTATCCCAGTTTAAGCCCGTTCCCGGCTTTGATTCCTTGAAATTGAAAGCGGAGATTCAAGCAGAAATTCTCCACGAAACCGCCGGAATGACGGCAGTAGAAGTCCGTGAATTTTTTCGACGAGAGAGCGAGGCATTTCAAGCGGAAATAACCCGCCTCCGAGCACTAAAACAGACGTAACGAATCAGAACACCAAGCCGAAACCATACCCAAACAACCCCTGTGTTCCCGGTGCGCACCAACCAGAGAAAAACAAACATCAGCCAACGACAAAAATCCATGTCCGTGAGTAAAAACTGCTCTTGCCTCCTTCGGGAAAGATCGTTACACTTCGGCAATTCAAGTCGAAAGAATCATGCAAGGAACAGGAACACTGAAAGGACTCGCACGAATCTGGCGGGAAATTAAGAAGCCGTTCCTACGGACAGCCACTTGGGTAAAAACAAGCAGCGTTCTTCAGAATTATGAGAAAAAAATCCGGCTATTATCCGAAACCAATGAAAAAATAAAAGTAGCGTTTCTGGTGTCGCAAAGTGCCAAATGGAATGCGGATTCGCTCTATCGGCAATTAGAAGCGGATTGCCGGTTTTCTCCGATTGTCTTGTACAAGCCAACCAGCGTCAATATTGATTCCAATGAAGATGCGGAGCATCGGTTTTTCACTGAACGAGAGTATCATTTTGCTGCCATTTCCAACGGGGCAGAATTGCGGGGACACAAGCCCGACATCGTGTTTTATCAACAACCTTGGGATGCTTTGCATGGCGACTTCGCTCCGGTAAATGTATCTCAATATGCGCTGTGCCTTTACTTTCCCTATTCCATAGCCACGTCTATTGAAAACCAGAATACTTGGAAAAATTGTTTTCCATTTTTCAAAACGGTGTATCGGCATTTTGTTTTCAATGCCGCCGTTGTAGAACAGTTTAATGCCAAGGGCATTCATAACACGGTCGCCACCGGACATCCAAAATTGGATGCCTATTTGGCACCCATTAAAACTAATCCGTGGAAAGACCCCAAAAAATTCAAGATTGTCTATGCACCGCACCATTCTTTTGTAAAAAATCGAGCCATGTGGGCAACCTTTGACTGGAATGGACGTGAGTTATTGGAATGGGCAAAGGCACACCCGGATACCGAATGGATATTCAAACCACACCCCAGGTTTCGTTATGCTGTGATGCGTCAAACAGACATTATGGATGAATCCGAACTTGACGCGTATTATGCCGAATGGAGCAACATTGGTTCCATCTGTGTCCAGGGGGATTATTTTGACCTATTCCGCACTGCCGATTTGTTGATTACAGATTGCGGCAGTTTTTTAACGGAATGGCTACCGACGAAAAAGCCTTGCATCCACTTGCTTTCGGACAGAGAAGTACCGAATGCCCGCTCGTTTGTTCACGAACAGAACAGCCGACATTATTACAAAGTCAGGAAACTTGAAGAACTGTACGCTACGATGGAAATGCTGGCGATACGCCGCGACGACCCCCTGATGTCGGCACGCATACAAGATGCGGAAACAGTACCTCTGGACAGTGCAAAAAATATCTATTATTGGTTGATAGAAACGCTCATGGAGAAATCAAGTATTGTGAAAGGAGATCAATAACATGAAAATTGGCTACACGACGGGAGTATATGATTTGTTTCACATTGGGCATCTCAATCTGTTCAAAAATGCCAAGGGGTTGTGCGACAAACTCTTGGTAGGGGTAACGGTTGATGAGTTAGTTGCCTATAAAAACAAGAGAGCAGTGATCCCATTTGAAGAAAGAATCGAAATTGTCCGAAACATCAAATTTGTGGATGCTGCCATTCCACAAGACGACATAGACAAGTTTGAGGCATGGAAAAAACTCCGATTCGATATCCTCTTTGTTGGGGACGATTGGCACGGTCAATCATCGTGGCAGGAAATGGAAGCCAGATTTACAGAAGTGGGGGTTAGGGTCATCTATTTTCCCTATACGAAAGGCACAAGTTCGACAATCATCAGTGAAACCTTAAAAAGGCTCCGGGAGGAAGATAATCTTCCCAAAGGTGAGCCATCCTTTGAATATCGCGATGTCAAGAAAGTTGCGTGATAGGTGTTGTCATCAAGATTCACCATATCCATCGGGATGGCTCGTGTGCCAATGCCACGCCGAAGTAATGACATTTTCCACGTCGGTGTGTACCGGCTTCCAGCCGAGTTCCCGCTGCACTTTGTCCGAATTGGCAAAGAGACGTGCCGGATCGCCTTCCCGCCGGTCGCCAAATTTCACCGGGATTTCCTTGTTCGTTGCGTTTTTAGCCGCATCGAGAATTTCCTTCACAGAATAGCCGCGACCGATGCCCAAATTGTAGAATCGGGCATCTCCGCTTGCCAAAGTCTCGATTCCGAGAACATGCGCAGCGGCAAGATCGTTGACGTGAACATAATCTCGAATGCATGTTCCATCCGGCGTAGGATAGTCCGTTCCGAATACGGTAATGTTTTCCCGCTTACCCATCGCCGCAAAAAGGACGAGCGGAATAAGATGTGTTTCCGGTTTATGATCTTCGCCAATGACCGCATCGTCTGAAGCCCCGGCAACGTTGAAATAGCGAAAAGCGACAAAACCGAATTCGGGATCCGCCGCCGCAATGTCCCGAAGAATTTGTTCCACGAACCACTTTGAACGACCGTACGGATTGATCGGCAGTTGCTTTGTTGTTTCATAAATCGGCGTTTCTTCCGGCTCACCGTAAGTTGCTGCTGTGGAACTGAACACGAAACGTTTGACTCCGGCGCGTTCCATTGCTTCGAGCAGACTCATTGCTCCTGCCGTGTTGTTTCGGAAATAAAGCAACGGCTTTTGTACCGACTCGCTGACGCTGATCAGTGCCGCAAAGTGCATCACCGCTTGAATTTGGTGTTTTCGCAGAATTTCTTCGATTCGATCTGTTTCTTTCAGATCGACTTGATAAAATGGTACGCCATCGGGAACCGCCGCCCGATGTCCATAACTCAAATTATCAAGAATGGCAACGGCGTGTCCCGCCTCGGTCAATTTTCGAACCGCATGCGAACCAATATATCCTGCCCCGCCCGTTACAAGAATGTTCATGACCTCAATCCTGATTTTGTGAGAACACCGCAGGTATCGATTCTACCAAATCCTGCGAACAGTGTCTATTAGGCTTCGCCGGAAAATTCATCCCCAATCGCAACAGAACGCGATGTTCACTCCTGCTATTATCCATCTTCGAGATGTACGTGGAGAAGTGGAATGACACGGCGGTAGCGGATCGTTGCAAACACGATGGAACGAGTTGGACATTTGGGGGAGTGCTGGCGGTGGCTCTTTATACGCAGAAAAAATCTCTCTCTTCAACATCGTGACACCGAAAAACCAAAAAATGAAGAGACTGTATCAGGAAATTAGCCAAAAATCGGCGTAACTCGTTATTTTTTAATCAGTTACGTTGTTTTTCTGTTTTTGTACGCTTCATGCAAAGTCACAGAAGACGGCACAAAGGTGCGACGGAAAACTGCCGTGTTTTTTGCCGGTTTTCTGCCATTTCCGGGCCTCTGTGTCCCGGAGTGAGAAAAATTGGCTAATTTCCTGATACAGTGTCAAAATGAACGCATGAAAAAATAGACAGTTACAGAAGGTCGTGTCCCGGTCGGGTGCCTCCGGGGCACCCGATCTGGACTGAGTGCCAAAAAACGGATATACTGAAAGGAGAGTTGCCGGGTGTGCCGGTATTCCAGTCCCTTATTGATCAAGGAAATTTACATGAACAAAACAACACGTCGTGATTTTTTGAAGCAAACTGCCGTTGCCGCTTCGGCAATCGGTGCAGTCCCCTATTTTCTTTCGAGCCAGCAACCGGTACTTGCCCAGTCGGCAAGCGACCGCCTTCGTGTGGGCTGCATCGGTGTCGGCGATATGGGGCGCGGTGATGCCCGGCACTTCAGTTGGCTGTCCGATGTCGTCGCGGTTTGCGATGTCGATTCGCTCCACATGGACATGGCACAAGAAGACGACCACATCGGAAAAAAAGATGCCAACGGCAACAAACTCAAACTCGATACCTACAAAGACTACCGCAAAATTCTCGACCGGAAAGACATTGATGTCGTATCGGTCGTTACGCCGGATCATTGGCACACAAAAATTTGCATCGAGGCTCTTCAAGCCGGCAAACACGTTTTTTGTCAAAAGCCGCTCACGCTGACGGTCGAAGAAAACCAACTGATTCGTGCAGCGTGCAAAAGGTACAACAAGGTATTCCAAGTTGGAACACAGCAGCGCAGCCAGCGGGACCAGTTTGCCCTCGCCACGCTCATGATCCGCAAAGGACTCTTGGGCAAAATCGAAAGAATGATCTGCGACATCGGCGGTGCTCCGTCTTGTGGACCGCTTCCCAAAGCCGTCGCCCCGGCAACGCTTGACTTCGAAATGTGGTTGGGACAAGCCCCACTCGTCGATTACATCGCATCGCCAGAAAAGATCGGAATTGACCGAAAAGATGCATGGCCCCAGAATAGCCGGACACACTACGAATTCCGATGGTGGTACGAGTACAGCGGTGGAAAATTCACCGACTGGGGTGCCCATCACATTGATTGTGCCATGTGGGCTCTCAATGTACTCGGAGAGGGACAAGGACCGGTCAAATTCAAGCCGATTATTTTTGACCATCCGGTCCCTTACAAAAACGGTTATCCTACGGAGGACAACCGATACAACACGTCGCACAAGTTCGATATTGAATGTACCTTCAAAGATGGAGCTATTATGAACGTCGTCAGTGATTCGCGGGATGGAAATGGTATTCTCTTTGAGGGAACAGAGGGTAAGATACACGTCAATCGCGAGCGGATCAAAGGTAAACCGTTCGAGGACATCGGCGGAAGGCTCCAAGATAATGGTCATGCCGTTCCCTACGATCAAATGCCGGACGTGGTCAAAATGTTTCCTCAGGAAGAACTCGACAAACTCTACAACGGCAAACCGTTCGAGGATCACAAGGCAAACTTTCTCCGTTGCGTTCGGGAGGGCGGCTTGCCGGTTTCCGATGTTTACACGCATGTTCAAGCGATGAATGTGTGCCATCTCTGTGCGATTGCCGCCCGACTGGGACGCGAAATTGCATGGAATCCCCGAACGGAAAGGACGGGCGACGCACAGTCACAGGGTTTCCTTGCAAGAAAACAGCGAAAAGGCTACGAAATTAGCCGGATTGCCGGGACCAGGGTTCGCCCTGCCGCCGGACGGTTGCGGAACAACTAACCGTGTTGAAAAAACATGCCCGCATTGGTGTGTGGATATATTCGTGAAACATGTTATACGGACTGCCTGCGAAAGCCATATAGCGCATCTCGTAATTGCGGCTTTGCAAACATTGTGATATAATGGAGGAGAGAAAGTATCCAGCATCAACGAACAATGTCAGAAATAACACAAAATAACGAGGGTTCATCCGGCGTGAACATCGAATGGTCTTATTCCGGCAAAGCAATGCGGGCACAGGCATTATTGTGCGGGCTCCTGTCGCTGATCTTGGTCGGCATCGGAGTCTATGCAACGTTTTTTATCAGCAGTTCCCGTTTGCCGTCTATGTGGGCTTGGTGCATCATTTTGGGCTGTTTGGTGCTTCTCTGGGGTTATTATTATATGCTCTATTTTTATCGGGTGTACACAATCCGGTACCGGTTGACCGACAGACATCTTTACTGTTATCGGGGACTTTTTACGAGAACAAGCGATTCGATGGAACTCATCCATATCAACGATGTGCGCCTTGTTCAAACGCTTTTTGACCGCATCTTTAACGGCGGAGTAGGGAAACTCGTCATTTATTGTCCGCAGGATAAAACGGACGGCGAACTGGTCGTAATGGGCATTGATAAGCCGAAGGAGATTTTTGAAAAAATTGACTCACTTCGAACGGCTCTGCGGACAAAACGTTCCATTCTGCCTAGCGGGGCGTAACCAATCTGGTGTCGTTGCACCCCGGCAGTGTCCCCATTTTCGCAGTTTTACGGATATAACGGTTAATCCGGCATACTTTTCGGGTCTCGGAGTCGAAACGAGTGAGGTTTTGGGGGATTTACCAAAGTTCTCAACGCAGGAATGCCGAACTACCATACAGATAGTAGTGGGGCTGTCCCTACGAAGGAAGCCTGTTTGCCGTTTAACCAGTTATTTTGGGGGAGGAAACCCATGAGATGTAGCATTTTTACAGTTGTTCTGCTTTCGGTACTGGCGGCGGGTTGCCAGGGTCCCATGAACAGCGGTTTCTATCAGTCCCCCTATCGGGCGAATGGTGTTGACGGACCCGGTCCCGGTGTCGTACCTAACCATTATCAACCCGTTTCATTGTCTTCGCAGGACATGATGCCTCCGCCCGGTATGCCGGTCATGCCGCCCGTCTGCATTCCCACGTCGCAGATCAATTTTCTCGGCGTAGAATCGCTCGTCATCAAGTATGATGCTCAAGTCCCTTACTCGTTCGATTCAGCTCCGTTGCGTTGCCCAGCAACTCACGATTTCGGTCAGGGAGCCATTTACCGACTGAAACTGTCGAACATTCCGGGTCATTCCGGCAAGGAGTTGTTCCCGACCCTTGAGGTTGCCCCGACCGCCGCCCGAACGCAGGCGTTTTTGGCGCATAGTTCCGTGCCGGTGGAGTTCACCGACAACGATTTCGACCAAGTTTTCTCCGGTAATTTCGTGACCAAAGTTGTTTATTTGCCGAATCCTGAATTCCAGGGTATTGCGATGTCTGGGGTTGGAACGCTTGTCAATACGAACCTTCAACCGGGCGTTGATCCGATAGTTGAAGCGAGCAAGCGGGGAGCGATCCTTGCCGTGATTCGGATGGGGAACAAAGATTTGGCGAACAAACGGCAACCGTTTGCTGGTCAACCGCCGTTTATGGGAGGGGGAATGTATCCCACTAATGGTGTGGGCGGTGTTCCGCAAAATGTGATTGCCGGCGTCAACGCTCCTCATCATGGAGTACCGATGACCAAAACGACGACGGGCGTTCCTGGTCCTCCGCAGTTACCGCAAGATATGCACTATGCACCTAATCGTAGTCCGGTTCTTCGGACGGAGCCGATGCCAGCACCGCCCAGCCCAAGGACTCTTGCCCAGCCGGAACAGCCGATTCCGAATCCCTATGTTCCTCCGCGAGCAGGGTAAGGACACGCCTAGAAAAATGCTAATTTTCTAGGCTTTTTTGTTAAAAATATACATTTCATATTGCACCTTAAGGAAAAAAAGAAGCATTCGATATGCTCATACTCGGTGCCGGTCCGGCGGGACTCGCTTGCGGAATTGCCGCCGCTCGATGCGGCGAACAGGTTGATATTCTCGAAAAAAACAGCCAACCGGGAGTCAAACTGCGGCGTGCCGGTTCAGGACAGTGCAACCTCACGCATGGCGGTCCCATCGACGATTTTCTGAATCATTACGGCAACACAAAGCAAAGCCGATTCGTAAAGCCTGCCCTGTTTGCGTTTCCGAATTCGGAAACCGTTCGGTTTTTTGAACAATATGGTGTTCCCCTATTCGAGCGGGAAGATGGAAAAGTGTTTCCACGCTCTCTGTACAGCGGCGATATTCTCCGAACATTACTCGAACAACTTGAAACAAACGGTGGACATCTCCACACCGACATTGAAATTCAAACCGTCCGGCGAACTGGCGACGGGTTTTGTGTCGATACAAATCGAGGAACATTTTCCTCGAACCGATTGACGATTGCGACTGGCGGAATGTCCTATCCGCAGACCGGCTCGACCGGCGATGGATACCGCTACGCCGAATTGTTCGGACACCCTATCATCCCGCCGCATCCCGCCTTGACACCGGTAATTGTCGAACGGTATCCCTTTGCCGATGCGTCGGGAATCTCCTTCGATAATGTACCGATAGATGTTTTTCGTAACGGCAAGAAAATTCGGCACGGACGCGGCGATGTGTTGTTAACGCATCGTGGTCTTTCGGGACCAGGCATTCTCGATTTAAGCCGATTTCTCCAACCGCCGGACACGCTCCGGTTGCCGATTTGCCACAACGTCAGCGGATTGGAATCACTATTGACCGGCAAAAAACGCTTGAAAAACGCTCTTGCACCGCTTGGTATTCCTGATCGACTTCTGTTGTTGTTTCTTTCGGAACTCGGCATTTCACCGGAAACATTGGCAACGGAAGTTGACCGTGATGCCCGACATCAACTCAAACGTTCATTGGAAGGTTTTCCATTTGTGATAAAATGTCTCGGTGGTTTTGATGAGGCGATGGCAACTTGCGGCGGTGTGGCACTGGACGAGGTGAACCGGCAGACCCTGGAGTCGCGACTCGTTTCTGGTCTTTTCTTTTGCGGTGAGGTTCTCGATATTGACGGCGATACGGGAGGCTATAACATTCAGTTTGCCCTCTCGTCGGGCTTCCTTGCCGGTACGTCTGCGAACAAGTTTGCCTCATGAAGCAAGAAAGGTAGGCACTCGTCCGGCGGTCGAGTGCGTTGCCGCTTGTGAGTGGATTGGAACCGATCATCGCACCCTCTCTTGTGAAACTGGAAAACGTTGCTAGAATACCTTGTGAGTTGATGCTCCTCTGGGCATCGTTTCCATTTTTTTCCTAACATTCAAGAAGTGATATTATGGCAGTAAAAGTAGAATTGGATAAATGTACCGGTTGTGGTGAATGTGTTTCCGCATGTCCCCTTGATGCGATTGTCATCAAAGACGATAAGGCGGTTATCGACGATTCGTGTGCCGAATGCGGTGCATGCATTGACGTTTGCCCGAACAAGGCTCTTGTGCTGTAATTGAAGTAAACGCTCGAACGTAAGCCGTCCCACACCGGAAAAGCCCTCACCTCAACCCTCTCCCAGTGGGGAGTGTATCATACTCCCGTGAGCCTTGCAAATGGGCGTTCTGAAAATCGGTATTCATAAAAAGTTTTTGGCTCTACCTGCGTTCGGGTGCATCAAAGTCTAGTTGCGCGATTGGGTAAAATAGGGTAAACTGGTAATTTACCCTTTCACCCTCTTGCCAAGCATGCCACGTAAAAATCGACTTGCCTCCGAATCCACTCCGTCACTGCCACGCCACCGAGGTCATCAAAAACGGACTCGACGAAACACAAACCGACCGACAACGTTACCTCTGCCCCATGTGTAACCGCTCTTTCGATGACCTCACAGGAACGGTCTTTGCCGGACATCATCAACCGCTCTCCGTTTGGATGCTCTGCCTCTATTTCATGGTCTTGAATCTTTCCAATCGTCAGATTGCTGCCGCATTAGAGATGAATGAAGATTCCATTCAAGAAATGACCACGATTCTCCGCAACGGCATTGTCGCCCAAGAACCGACGATCACGCTTGAAGGTACGGTCGAATGCGACGAAGTATATGTGGTCGCGGGTCATAAAGGACCCCCAGAGTCCGTTAAAAAAAGGGCGAGCGGCTCGCAAACGCCGACTGAAAGGACCGCGTGGTCGTGGCACGGCGGCAACGGACAAGCCGCCGATTTTCGGAATGATTCAACGGGGCGGTCAAGTGGTGTTAGCATCAAGCGAAAGACAACCGGGCGTTTCGGCTTATTTCGCCCTCACGACTGGCAACTCGGCAAAGTGGAGTGTGTAGTTCGGACTGCAATGTTCCGAAGCACCACGCCACTTTTGCTCAACTCCCTGTGAACCGAACATCATCGTTCCCTTGCCAAACGAACGATTGATGCGGTCAACCGTGTCCATGAGCGTCTCATCACGTTTCTGGTCTTCGGGATTCTTGCCGCCCATGTCAAATAGCGTTCCTTGTGATTGCACTGTCTTTGCATCTTGAAGATTGAGTAGCATCACCGAAGCCTTTTTGTAGAGCAAGCCTTCACGATAAATTTCACGGAGCAACGCGAGTGCGGTACGAATGACCTCCGGCGAGTTCGAGGTTGGGACGTTAAATCCTCGCATCTTTCCTTCTGAAACATACCCGCCTTTTTTGTACCAACTTGTGTTGATGTGGACATAAACAGCCGTCGCCACCGTTCCCTCGGAACGGACTTTTTCACATGCCTTTGCCGCAAAGGTTGACACTGCCTCGGCGAGAGAACGATAATTGTCCGTTGCCTTACTAAACGACCGAGAAACTTGGATGTTCTTTCGCGGAGTGAAAACCTCTGCCAAATCGAGACACGGCTCGCCATTGAGTTCACGCACAAGCCGCTCCTGCACAACGGTAAAATTCTTGCGCATCCACAGCGGATCAATCGACGCAAGGTCTTTGGCAGTCCGAACACCCAGTCTCACCAATCTCGGAGCAAGCCGCCGACCAATCCCCCAAACATCGCCAACCTCCATTTTGGTAAGGGCTTGTTCACGCATCGACGGGTCAAGAAGCACACAAGTTCCGCCGCTCTTTTTAGCCAGATCATTCGCAACCTTCGCAAGGGTCATCGTCGAAGCAACGCCCAGAGAGACCGGAATGCCTGTCCATTTTGTAACAGTCGAAACGATCTCATTCATCAATGAACCGACCGAAGTAGTGCCGTGTTCCGTCAAGTCAAGAAACGCTTCGTCAATGGAATACACCTCGACATGTGGAGTCCACTGGTGTAAGGTTTTCATAACACGATTGCTCATGTCGCCGTAGAGACGATAGTTCGATGAGAAAATAACAACCTGCCCGCTTTCTGCAAAGTGTTTGATTTTGAAGTGCGCTTCGCCCATTGGGATTCCGAGTTTTTTGGCTTCGGGACTTCGTGCAACGACTACACCGTCGTTATTGGACAGAACCACTACTGCCTTGTTTTTGAGGTCGGGACGGAACAGTTTTTCACACGAAGCAAAAAAACTGTTGCAATCAAGCAGACCGTAAAGTTGAATCGGCTGGTGTCCCATATCATTTGAACGATTTATATGTGCCGGTTACAACGCCCCAGATTTCTAGTTCCATACCTTCATTCAATACAATTTTCCGGTACTTGGGATTTTCTGGGACAAGTTCAACGTTCGATCTATTGCGCCGGAACCGTTTGATTGTGAACTCTCCATTCAAGACCGCAACGACTATATCGCCGGACGTTGCTTCAATGCTTCGGTCAATAACGAGCAGATCACCATCAAAAATACCGGCACCAATCATGGAATCACCAGCAACCCTCATGAAAAACGTCGCCGCAGGATGTTTGACGATGTGCGCAACGATGTCGAAGGTCTCGTGTGTATCCTCGGCTGGCGAGGGGAATCCTGCCGACACCATCGAATCGCCGAGCGTTGCTTCGTACCGGGCTTCTGGAATCGTTGATCGGGAAACGGCGACCACCCGGAGGTCGTTATCCTTTGGCATGTTTTCGGTTGGAATAGTCTGACAAAACGTGAAAAGGTAGCACCAGCAAATTATACCAGATCAAGTAGTTGCAAAGAAAAAGGGTTTTGATGATAAGATGTGAAACGGTGAGCGAAATGGGCGTTAATCGCGCTTCTGTTTGCCCTCTTTTGCAGATGGTCTGGGAGTGCGACAAAGATAACATCGACCCGGCACTTGCGGGCGCACAACGGAAAATAGTCTGTGCAACATTCGGTGTAACCGATTTTGAGGACGACAAAAAATCCCTTATTTTTAAGCGTGAAAACAATTTTCGTAATTGCCTCCGTACCAATTACGGCATGCTGCCATTACAGATATTGCATTGCAGACCAAGAGTCTCGATGTTGCCCGTGCCGTTGCTGGTCAGAAGTCTATCTCGGTTACGCAGGGTTACAACCACGCTGATGTGAAAATTGCAGTCGAACAGGCGGTCAAGCGAAGTCTGTGATGCCGGTCTTCTCACGGGGAATAATATCGCCGTTATTCCCCATTTGATTACCTTTTTTCATTCCACCGGCACGGTTATTCCCGTATCAACTGCCGGATATATTCCGTTTCATCAGAAGTCCGCCGTCTTGTAAACGGCGACCCGCAATTCATAAGGAACCGGCAGCAATTCTAATTCCTGTAATGCCTTCTGAATCAACGTTGCTTTCTCTTCCAAATCCTCAACCATCGGTGCCTGTATCCGATGAGAAGAGGATTTCTCCATGAAGTCCAACAGAAATTCTATCTCGCTGCGGATGCTGACGAGTTCGATAAGATATTCCTTCTCACTCGTGCGGTAGTGTTCCAATGCTTTCGTAGTTGCTCTCATCATTTTATCTCTATTGTTAGGTTTGACAAGTACCCAATGTATTTGTCTATCCCGATTATCTACCGCACAATCCTGCCAATTTTACCAAGTACCGTACTTTGGGTTATTGAATCATAAGAACATTTATATTCTGTATCAACCCATTGGTATTATTTATCACAATATAAAGACCTTTCGTTTTATAAAAACACCCCCATTATCCTATAAAACAAGGCATTTGTAGCATTCATTAAATAATTTTCACGGAAACACAGGGGATAAATGCTATATCATAGAGGGACATTTTTATATTGGCATTTTAATCAAAACAGAGTGTTTTGGAAAATGACATGGTGATCCCTCACTAACATGAAAGGGTTCTATCATGACTACTATTGCTAATCCCACCACGTCCGTCCCATCCTTTGAGGTATTGCTTGCCAAGATGCAGCCTTACTTCCGCAAGTATGCCAAACGATTTAGCCAAAACAAACGCCTAGACCGTGATGACGTGATGCAAGACTTGACCGGAATTGCGTTGCAAATGTACACTTCGCTCGTCCGCCGGGGCAAGGAAGTGTTTTATTCTCCGCTTGTGCTGTATGCCATTAAGAGGTACAAGAGCGGACGGCGTTTCACGGGACTCAACTCTACCGATGTTCACTCCGAACATACACAAATGCAAGGACGGTGCGAGACCTACCAGTTCAGTGAGTTCGAGGGGAAACTTGACGAAATGGACTTCATGGAAGACCTGACAGTGAACGTTGCGGACGCTGCACAGTTCAGGGTTGACTACGAATCATGGTTCTCCAAACAAGCACCGAGGGATCGACAGATTATCACGGACTTGTCTTATGGTTACACCACCGGAGAGGTTGCCAAAAAGTACAAGGTATCGGACGGACTAATCAGTCAATATCGCAAACGATACCGTAATGATTGGAATGACTTCATTGGCGGCACGGTGTAGCCCCTGCGTACAGAGAGGGAGACTCGTTGTTTCCCTCTTTTCTCTAAAACACATGCCCCGCTATGGCAATACCAATGATAGCGAAATAGCACAATGCTAATTTTTTAACCCTAACAAATCGAAGGACAAACTCATGAACACGACGATTACAGACTCCCGTTTCCAATCGGCAATGCAAAACACGCATGTTGCCTCTGCCAGACGCTGCCACAGGACTAGCAAACCTGACACCGTGAAACCGAACAGCAGTGCCGCATTATTGCAATCGGCGGTAGAGGTTCGGCAAACTTTACGGGACTCACTGACGCAGGTTAATGACCTGATTCGTGAGGTCAAGGCACAACGAAAGCAAGACCGGCTATTGCAAACCACGATGGATTCACTTCGCAAGTTGTCCCTCGCCTAACTTTTACATGGGGTGGGCAGTCATTTTTAGTTTCTTGTCTATGCCGACTATGATAGTTGCCAACTTCTGAAATCACAATGATTGTCCGTCCCCCATTACATCAACCCTTTAACTGAAAGGAAACATCATGGCTATTAAAATCAACATTGGCGTTAACAAAAAAATCGGCTTGCCTGATTACGGCAGTGCCGGTAGTCATTGCAACATCGAAATCGAGGCAGACAATTCGATACTGGACAATGCCGATCAATTCTTACAGCGAGTCCAAGCCGCTTACGAAATGGCGAGGCAATCTGTCGAAGAGGAGTTGTCGCATCATCGACCCGGTGCTAATACTGCAACTGCTAATACCAAAGCAGAACCGGTACAACAGCGTCAGGAATATCGACAGGACTATCGGAGCGATAACTCCGCCGGTGGTAATCGTATTGCCTCCGCCAAACAACAGAACTTCATTGCCTCACTCGTGAAGGCAGTCAAGGGGCTTGATTGGAAAACGCTTGACCGATATTGCAATTCCAAGTGGGGAAACAATACATCGCAACTGTCGCCCAAGCAAGCATCG
>Ga0082212_10007693_pt1 | contig 14194 bp, 12 predicted proteins | sample TergutNt197P3_FD_71548 | JGI IMG/M metagenome (GOLD analysis project Ga0082212, IMG submission 71548) | Neocapritermes taracua P3 segment gut microbial communities from Petit-Saut dam, French Guiana - Nt197 P3 | ecosystem: Host-associated > Arthropoda: Insects > Digestive system > Gut ... | reverse complement strand
CGGCTCGTCGAATATCGGCGAGGGCAAGACTGCCGTTATTGATTATTCGTCGCCGAATTTGTCAAAACCGCTAAGCGTGCATCATTTGCGTTCGACAAATATCGGCAATTCAATCAAAAAAATACATCAGTTCTGCGGATATGAAACCGTCGCAATAAATTATATCGGAGACTGGGGAACGCCGCAGGGCAAAATTCTTGCGGCTTATAAATTATGGTGCAACGACATGAAAGAAGTCGAAGAAAAAGGCGTATATAAACTTCTTGACTTATATTTAAAATTCGGAACTGAAGCGGAAAAAGATGAAAGTTTAAACGATACGTCGCGGTCATGTTTCGCCAAACTTGAGCAGGGCGACAAAGAAGCCGTTGATTTATGGAAAAAATTCATGGAAATCAGCGTGGCGGAAATCAAAAGAATATATGATATTATGGGAATCGAGTTTGATTCATATGACGGAGAGAGTTTTTTCGAGGATAAAATGGACGCTGTGGTTGAGGAACTGAAAGAAAAAAGTCTTTTGAAATTAGACCAAGGGGCGCAAATCGTGGATTTAAGCGAATATAATATGCCGCCGTGCCTGATATTGAAATCAGACGGAGCGACCCTCTACCCTACCCGCGATATTGCGTCCGCGATTTACAGGAAAAAAACATATAATTTCGACAAAAATATATATGTGACGGATATGCGTCAGGCTTTGCATTTTACGCAGTGGTTCAAAGTCACGGAAATAATGGGGTACGAATGGGTTAAGACCTGTATAAATATTCCGTTCGGGATTATGAATTTCGGCGGTCAGGTAATGGCGACAAGAACAGGCAATGTAGCGTTACTGGACGATTTATTGAAAATGGCGGTTGAGAAAGTTGAGCAAATAATAGAAGAAAAAAATCCGGGAAACGAGACTTTATCAGCCGATGAAAAAAAAGAAACCGCGAAAAAAGTGGGAATCGGCGCAATTATTTTCAGCGATTTGCAAAACGGCAGGATAAAAGACGTAAACTTCACGTGGGAAGAAGCGTTGAATTTCAACGGCAATTCGGGACCGTACGTGCAATATACTTACGCGAGGGCTTGCAGCGTCTTGGAAAAATCGCAAACCCCCGTCGGCGTTGCCGACACCCCCTTTCAAAAGGGGGCTGATATAATTATCACAAATAATCTTGAGCGCGAAATAATAAAATTATTGTCGCAGCTGCCGGAAAAAGTTTTGGTCGCAGAACGCGAATACGAGCCGTCGGTTATATGCCGTTACCTGCTTGATATATGCGCCGCGTTCAACAGGTTTTATCACGACTGCTCTATATTAAAAGCCGAGAGCGAAGAAATAAAAAATTCGCGTCTCGCGTTATGCGAAGCCGTGAAGTACGCGATAGGCAACGGATTATGGCTGATTGGTCTGGAAAAGACAAACAAAGTTTAGAGGATAAATAACATGAAACTGGGAATAAGCGTTTACAGCATATCGAGAAAAATCATAAGCGGCGAAATTTCCCCCGAAAAAAGCGTCGAATGGCTTGCGGGCGCAGGTGCGGAAGTTATAGAAATAGTGCCGTTCGGCATTGATATTGTCGAAAACAAAAATCTCGCGGGCGAGTTGAAAAAAATTGCGGCGGATAACGGCAGTTTAATCGCGAATTATTCGCTCAACGCGAATTTTCTGATGCTAAACGGCGATTGCGAGTATAATCTGGAATTTGACAGGGTTAAAAAGCATATAGACGCCGCGTCAAAACTTGAAATCAAAACTATGCGCGTGGATTCAAGCAGTTACAGAAGAAAACCCGAAGACAACACAATCGAAAATTTTATTATTGATTTGCCCGTGATAACAGAGACATATAATAAATTATGCGCTTACGCCAGGCAATATAATATAACGATATTGCTTGAAAATCACGGATTTCATATAAACGGCTCGGACAGAATCGGGATTGTACTGGACAGAATAAAACATGACAAAACCGAAAATTTTTCCCATCAGCTTGACATCGGCAATTTTTTATGCGTGGACGAAAATCCCGAAGTCGCCGTGAAACGCTTGATAAATAAAGCCGCAACTGTTCACATGAAAGATTTTTATATCAGAGACGAAGACTGCGACCCCGGCGACGCGACGCAGTTTGACTGTTCGGGCGCGTGGTTCAGGTCACAGCACGGCGCGTATCTGCGCGGGTCTATTCTCAGGCAGGGCGATATGAAAATTGACAGGATAGCACAATTAATAAAGCAGTCCGGATTCAACGGGAATATTTATCTTGAATACGAAGGCATGGAAGATTGCTTTTACGGGACTGCGGTCGGATTTGCCAACATGAAAAAACTGTTCGCGTAACGCGTAAATAATTAATATATAAATCAAAAACCCGGAGGTAATAAATCAAATGTCAGGTCATTCCAAGTGGAAAAATATCATGCACAAAAAAGAAAAAACCGACGCTCAGAGGGCGAAAGTCTTTACGAAAATCGGCAAGGAAATGGCAATCGCAGTCAAAGACGGCGGTCCTAACCCCGCGTCTAACAGCAAATTAAAAGACTTAATCGCCAAAGCTAAAAGCCTAAACGTGCCAAACGATAATATCGAGCGCATAATCAAGAAAGCGAGTTCCGACGATTCGGCGAAATACGAGAATATAACCTACGAGGGCTACGGGACAAACGGGGTCGCCGTTATTGTCGAGTGCGCGACCGATAACAGAAACAGGACAGGCGGCGATATACGCCATTATTTTGATAAGTTCGGCGGAAATCTTGGAGCTACGGGCTGCGTTACATATCTCTTTGACAAAAAAGGCGTTATAGTCATCGAAGCTGAGGGGCTCGACGAGGATAAACTCATGGACGATGTTCTGGAAGCGGGCGCGGCTGATTTTGTAAAAGAGGACGAGGTTTTTCAAGTATTCACAGACCCTGTGCTTGTTTCGGAAGTCGGCGGCATGCTTGAGAAGTCCGGATATGTTTTTTTGTCGGCTGAGGCTGAAATGATACCGTCGATGTACGTGAGGCTGGACGACGAGGAAAGCGTTATTAAAATGAATAAACTGCTTGAGCATTTAGAGGACCACGACGACGTTATCAACGTCTGGCACAACTGGGAAAACAGCGACGGGGAATAAATTGTCAAAATATTTTAAATTTTGCGTTATAAATATTAAAACTGCCCTAACTAAAATATAATAAAATACGCGTATAATAGTTAATATAAGACTGAAATGTGACCGGAGTGTTGTAAGATATAGACAAGGAAAAATAAAAATTACGCAAAAGGGGCGTTTAGTAATCATGGACACGCGTGAAATCAATAAATATAAAATCAAAAATACAGAAAAAATACAGAAAATAAACGGCACGGCAGATAAAATAAAAGTTTTGCCTAAGCGTTACATGCCGGAAATCGGCGCGAAGTTTATAAACGCAGATATAATAGATACTGCTGAAGTCGCTGAAGTAGCGGGAATAATTGAGCCGGTCACAAAAACCAAAAAAGAAAAGATTAAAAAAATCAAAGAGAAAAAAGTAAAAAAATCAAAAGGTCAGCCGGTTCAGGAAAATGAAGATAAAGAAGAAAATATATTTTTTGATTCCCTGAACGATATGACCCCAAAAGATATAGTTTTAAACGAAGTCGCCAAAAACGTGAAAAAACCTTCGGTCGATTTCGTGCGTTATTTCGCGCTTTTGTTATCTCTCGCGATTTTCGTGTTTGCGGGATATAATATCGTCAACATGCTTTATTCTTACGTGGCAGCCGCGAAGCATCACGATGAACTGAGGGAACTTTTCTACGCAACGGTCGATGAAGATTCGGAAGACGCTATTTTCCTGAGACAGGCAAGGGCGAATATCCCGATAAAAGATATATTGTCATTGCAGAAACAAACCGGGGCGCGGTTTATAGAATCCGATACAAGCGACAAAGTAAACGACGCCGTTCAGCACCAGTACAGCATGAAAAAACTGACGGATTTGAACCCTGACACATATTGCTGGATTAAAGTGAGTTTCACGACAATAGATTATCCTGTGGTCCAGTCGTATGACAACGATTTTTATCTGTATCATAATTTCAATAAAGGCTGGAGCAAATCGGGCGCGATTTTCGCGGATTACAGAAACAGCAGAGATATCGCGACCAACCGGAATCTTATAATATACGGGCACAATATGGTCGATAATTCAATGTTTCAGCCATTGATAGATTACAGCAAACACGAGAGTTATTTCAGAAACGGCATAATAGAGCTTATAACCAAAGACGCGATGTATTATTACGAGGTTTTTTCAATCTGCGAGGAAGACCCGTTTTCGGGATATATACGGACTGAATTTACAGACGACGAGCAGGGCAACGAAGAATTTGTGCAATTTTTACGCTCAATGGAAGAACGCAGCATTTTTCATAAAGACGTAATTCTTGACGCAGACACAAAAATGATAACGCTTTCGACGTGTATAAACGACTGGTGGATAAACAGGCGTTTTGTCGTCAGGGGAATATTGATTGACGTGAAATAAAAAATAATATATTGATATAAAAAACGCGCCGTCATGGGCGAACTCCCGTGACGGCGATAATTTTGAATTTTGAATATATAAAATATAAACCGGAGGAATTATTATACATGAAGATTTTATATTTTGACTGTTTTTCGGGGATTAGCGGTGATATGACTTTGGCTGCTTTGCTTGACTTGGACTTGGAAAATTATGATGAACTTATATCGCAATTAAAAACTCTTAATATCGGCGGGTGGAGTATCAATATCGAGCGCAAAAACAAAAACGGCATAAACGCGAATTATATAAAAGTGATTCTGACGGACGAAGAACATTATCACGACCATAATCATCATCACGAACACAGCCACGAACATAAACATCAGCATCAACACAGAAACTACGCCGATATTGTACATATAATAGATAGCAGTAATATAACCCCGAAAGCGAAAGAACTCTCGAAAAATATATTTAAGCGCATAGCAGTCGCCGAGGCTAAAATCCACGGGACTGATATTGACAAAGTGAATTTTCACGAAGTCGGCGCGGTCGATTCTATAATAGATATAGTCGGTGCGTCTGTTTTGCTTGATTTGCTTATATCAAAAAATAATATCGAAAAAATATATTGTTCTGTAATAAACGACGGTCACGGATTTACTTACTGCCAGCACGGGAAAATCCCTGTACCCGCTCCCGCAACCGTTGAAATTTTCGCGAACGCAGGGGTAAAAACTAAACAGATAGACATACCGAAAGAGTTAGTCACCCCCACAGGCGCGGCAATTATCGCGGAGGCAGGGCGCGGCTTCCCGGACGCGCCGTTTATGCCGGAGATGTCTATAATACAAACCGGTTACGGCGCAGGTACGAGAGATTTGGAAATACCAAATGTTTTACGCGTTGTTATGGGGGAAATAACCGTAGGGACACGGTGCGCCGTGTCCGACGCACACGATGATAAGGATTATTTTTTCGGACACGGCGCACCGTGTCCCTACGAAGATATTACCGTAATCGAGACAAATATCGACGACTGCTCGTCTGAGATACTGGCTTATACTATGGAAAAACTATTAAAATGCGGCGCGAACGATGTATTTTTTACGCCGGTATACATGAAAAAAAACCGTCCGGCGGTCAAATTGACCGTATTGTGCAAGCAAGAATTGACGGACAGACTTGCGAAAATTATTTTCTCAGAGACTACGACGATTGGCATACGCATACGCGAAGAAAAACGCATTTGTCTTGAACGCAAGTCTAAGTTTATCAAAACTGCTTACGGGGATTTGAAAGTCAAAGAGATTGAGTTTGACGGCGAAAAAAAGTTAGTCCCCGAATATGAATCGGCGAAAAAACTCGCGGAAAGTTCGGACGTTGCGTTATATAAAATTTACGAGAGCGTAAAAAGTTAAAAAATTAAGAGGGGATTTATATTATGAAATACCGCAAATTGGGAAGAACAGGAATTGAAGTAAGCGAAATAAGCATGGGGCTTGAGCATTTGCTGCCATTGGAAGAATCCGTCGTCACAGACACAATCAGAGCGGCAATCAAAGGCGGGGTAAATTATTTCGACTGCCTTTCGGGGAAAGATTTTGAAAAAAATTCCGATACAAATGATGAATACGCGAAACTCGGCAAAGCTTTGGAAGGCGTAAGAAATGAAGTTTATATCTCATATCTCGCGAACGCAAACAGGTCGGATAAAGATAATTTTATCGAGGGCATAAAAATCGGGTTCGGGTGTTTTCTGCGCGAATTAAAAACGGAGTACGCCGATATTTTTATGATAGCGTTCTGCGACAAGCCGGTCGAATTTGACAGGGTTACATGCTGCGGCGGTTTACTGGAATACGCGAAAAAATTACAGAGTGAGAAAAAAGTTAAATTTATAGGGATAAGCACGCACAGCAGCGATATTGCTCATAAGGCAATCGAAAGCGGGGATTTTGACGTGCTTATGTATCCTGTCAATCCCGCGTTTGACGTTATTACTAACGAAAACGAATATATTGAAAAAGACCTCGGTAAATTATGGGACGCGGCGTATGATTATAAGCAGGAAAATGCCGTGACGAAACTGATAAGAAAAGATATATATACCGAATGCCTGAAAAATAATATAGGTCTGGTCGCGATGAAACCGTTCGGCGGGGGTTTTATATTCAGGGAAGATATTAATACGGGATTTACGTCGTTAAATCTGATTTCTTATGTTCTGACGCAGAACGGGGTATCGGCTGTTATTCCGGGTTGCGAAAATCCTGAGCAAATAAAAGAAATACTCAGATATTATGAATGCCCGGCAGAAGAACTCGATTTCAGCAGAGCCGTGATAAATTCGCGCTGGAATATAAAAGGCTGCTGCCAGTACTGCAATCATTGCCTGCCGTGTACGGCAAATATTAATATCGGGCAAATCAACAGAATAATCGACAACAAATCAATTCTCGAATATAATAATTTACAGGTCAAAGCGTCGGCGTGCGTGAAATGCGGGGAATGCGAAACCCGTTGCCCGTTCGGCGTGAAAATAACTGAAAAAATGGACTTAGCTGTAAAATTATTTGAATAAATAAAAGTGGGAAACTACATAAAACATGATTAACATAAAAAAAATATTTGTCAGCGACAAAAATTTCTATAAAAGCGCGTTCAAACTCGTATTGCCGCTTATCGCGATGCAGGCGATGTTTCTTATACTAAATTTCTGCGATACGATTATGGTCGGCAGAATGGACGAAAGTATCGCACAGACTGCTATCTCAGCCGCGAATATCGCGAACCGCCCGTTTTTTCTTTTTGGTATGCTCATATTCGGCTCGATGTCCGGGGCGACGGTTTTATGCAGCCAGTACTGGGGCAAAAAAGATACGGACACGATAAACTCTATCGCGGGGACTACTATTACGCTTTTACTCCCGGTGAGCATAATTTTTATGACGGTTTGCTTAATATTCACAGAACAAATCATGTCTTTGCTGTCAAACGACCCCGATATTATAGATTTAGCCGTGAAATATCTGAGAATCATGCTTATAACTTTTGTATTTAACGCAATCACAAGTTTATTTTCGGGTATTTTAAGGTCGGTCGAAAAAGTAATAATCCCGATGACTGCGACTTTAATCGGGATTATCGTAAATATAACTTTTAACGCTTTATTGATTTTCGGGCTTCTGGGATTTCCCGCGATGGGAATACAGGGAGCGGCGATGGCTACTGTTATCGCAAGAATAGTCGAGATGACTATAATTTTAATATATATTATATTTTTTGAAAATACGGTTAAATTTTCGCTTAAAAAAATGTTTAAGATACATATAGTCATAATAAAGGATTTTTTCAAATACAGCCTGCCCGTTATAGCCAACGAATTTACATGGGGGTTCGGGACTGTAATACACAGCTCGATAATCGGGCATATGTCAAAGAAAGAATTAGGCGACCCTTTGGCGGCTTATACTATCTCGAATCTTATCGAGAATATAGCGTTTATGACGATAATAGGATTTTCGACGGCGTGCTGTATAATAATCGGCAAAGCCATAGGCGAGGGAAAAGATAACGATACAGTTGCAAAATATTCAAGGACTTTTATAGGGCTTGCGTTTATTTTTTCTATTGTAACCGGAGGGACGGCTTTTATATTCAGAAATATAATAATAGACGTGTTTAATATAAGCGGCGTGACAAAAGTTTACGCGTCGCAATTGTTTACGGTGGTGACGGTGTTTATCCTGCTTAAAACATTTAACTGCGTGAGCATAGTCGGGATTTTCAGGGGCGGAGGGGACACAAAAACCGGCATGTTCATAGACGCGTGCTGTATGTATTCTTTAGGTATCCCGTTAGGGTTTACGGCGATGTATTTCTTAAAATTAGACGTTGCGTTTGTGTATATGTTTCTGATAAGCGACGAACTTTTCAAGCTCCCGATAGTGATATGGCGTGTAAAGAGCCGCAAATGGATACGCAATATAACGAGAGAGAAAAGCGAAATAGAAGGGTGAAAAGGAATTTATATGTAGGGAACGCCGCCCTCGGCGTTCCGCGAATTAACTGCCAAACATTGGTTTTATTTCCGCGGACGACCGAGGGCGGTCGTCCCTACTCATATTAATTATTCTCCAATAACAACTCAGCCAGACATTCCCCGAACAACTCAGCCGCGTATAACGCCTCGCTGAAAGAACTCCCGCAGGAACCCACTTCGAGAATTACAGAGCCTTTTGTCGTATGCTGGTTGAATCTCGCGTTTCTTAAATTTATAGGGCGCGCGAGCATTGGGTATTTGTCGTTCATTTTTTGCTGCAAATATACCCCGAACGTAAGATTATCCCGCCAGTCCGGGTGATAACCTCCGCCGTCGTCCGTGCCTATAACCAGCATGACCTGTGAACAGTCCCTGCCGTTTATTTTGAGCGTGGGCTTGTATTTTTCCCCGCTTGCCGTAATCATAGAATCCCTGTGAACGTCTATTATATATCTGAGCGACGGGTATTTTTCCAGATACTCGTTCATAGTCTCAAGCGAGCGTATATAAGAATCCTGAAACGATACGGCGTCGTGCAGTTTTGTGCTTTGTATTACGGGGATATTATATTCTTCGAGTTTTTTGCGTAACTGCGTAGCGATAAGCACAATGCTTTTTTCGGGGTCGGTCGTTCTTTCCGCGGTAAACGGTGGGGAATAGTATTCTGTGCCGTCCCCGACATAGCTTTCTGTTGTGTGCGTGTCAAGAATCAAAACGACGGGTTCGTCTTTTTTTTGCGGGTCAAAAGAACTTATGGGATATTTTCTCGCGATAAAATCATATAAATCAATATTATTAAAAGAAGTCTGGTTATTCATTAATAATTTCGGGACTTTTGTTTTTTGCCCGGAAGAATTGACCGGAGTTATTTTATAATAATCTGCCGGGATTTCCAAATTTTCAGAGGGTAATGTCGCCTCTTCGATTTTTATGCCGCTTGCCGCCTGATAATACGCGTATAAATCATAAACAGATAAAATCGAGTCGTCGTCCGCGAGTGGGATATTTTCATACGGGTTATAAGTATATTCTTTTATTTGCAAAGGCTCGGTTGATGTAATATCGGTATCGGCGGCTACAGTTATTTTTATGTCTTGTATTCCGGGAAAAGACAAATCAAGCAAAGTCCTGCCGAGACTTATATTATAATTTTGCTGATTTTTCTGGCTGAACACCGAGATAAAATTATTTTTTAATACAGAGAATACAATATCTGAAACCGGGGTAAATATTACCGTGGCAAAAAAAATCACCGAAACGCATATAACGCCCAAGTAAAAAAAGAAACCGGATATTTTTTTGAATCTTTTGAATCTTTTAAATCTGTCGAACATTACACATCTTCCCGATATTTTTTTGATGATTTATATATTTATATAGATATGTTTAATTTTCGCGATTATTACAAATAATATTAAATATATAAAAAACAAAACACGGGGAGATTAATACTGATATGGCAAATATACGTACCGACCTTGCGGTTGAAACCAGAGAGGAAATCGCGAAAAAAGGGGAAATAGGCGATGGGGTTTTATTCAGCGAAGAAAATATAAACGGCTTTTTGTGCAGTGAAATAGAAATCACAAACGAAACAGGGGAGCAGATTACCGGAAGGAGCATAGGAAAATATATAACGCTCGAATTTGGCAGGATATGGCTCAAAGAATATTCTGAGTTTATACTCGCCGTTGAACTTATCGCCGAAAAAATAAAAACGCTTGCGGGTTCGGACGAACAGAAAATTCTTATAGCCGGGCTTGGCAATAATTATATCACAGCAGATTCTATAGGACCGAAAGCGTTGCAGAAAATACTGATAACACGTCACTTAAAACAGCAACTGCCCGGCTTATACGATAATCTGGATTTGATAGAAATGTCCGGGATTGCTCCGGGGGTATTGGGTCAAACCGGCATGGAAACCGCCGAAATTATTTTATCCGTGACAGAAGAAATAAAGCCTTCGCTTGTGATAATTATAGACGCGCTCGCGTCGAGAAAAATTTCAAGGCTCGCGACGACCGTCCAGTTGTCAAACACAGGAATCTCACCCGGTTCGGGGGTCGGGAATCACAGGCAGGCTATAGATTCAAAGCTTCTCGGCACAAAAGTAATATCTATCGGAGTTCCCACAGTCGTGGACGCGGCGACGTTAAGCTACGACGTTATCGAAGAAGCGTATAAATATCTCGGCGTTACTCCCGACGACAGGCTGACTATTGATATATTGAACGCTTCGCTTGAGGAAATGGGCGGGAATTTTTTCGTCACCCCGAAAGAGAGCGATATAATAATAAACGAAGTGTCAAAAGTGATAGGATACAGCATAAACAAAGCCTTTTACGAAGACATAAGTTTTGAGGAAATGTCAAGGATAGTGAATTAATACAAAAATTTTTGTAAAATTAATTGACATTCCTGAAATAATCTGATATAATAAAATGGCTTGTGAAAAAGGGTAAAGGAACCGCGTGAAAATCGCGGGCGAGACCGTCGCCGTGATCGGGCAACAGTACGTTTTCAGCGATTGCCGCAAATCGTTTATGCCATTGGGATATATAATAATATATAAATCCTGAGAAGGCGAGAATATACTGTCCGTAAGCCGAAAGACTTTCCCGAAAAATTTCGCGCCGCAAAACAGCGGAATCCTGTTTTACGGAACAACGCAATGAATCACAGGAAAAAAATTTTATTATAAAAATTAAAAACAAAAGTAAGGAGAAAAATTATTATGAAAAAAACAAGAATTTTAGCTTTTATTTTAGTTATCGCGATGATTGCGGCGTCGGCGATGATGTTTGTTTCATGCAAAGACAAAGGCGAAGATAAAGACAAAGACGAAAACGTATTAGGAAAAGGGGCGACTTCTTTTAAATTAGAAGTGACAGACGACAAAGGCGCAACCAAAACTTACACGATTAAAACAGACGAAAAAACTCTCGGCGATGCTTTGGTACACGCCGACGTTAAACTCATCGGCATTGACGACGAATGGGGCATGGTCGATACGGTCAACGGGCTTAAAGCCGATTATTTAGCCGACGGGAGCTACTGGGCGTTTTATATAAACGGCGAATACGCGTCTGTGGGCCCGTTTGACGCCGAAATACAAAAAGACACAAAATTTGCGTTCAAATATGAAATCGACAACGGCGACTGGGAAGATTGGGACGAAGGTTTTGACGACGGCGAACCAAAAGGATAAAATAAAAACTAAAAAATATTAACATATTATTAAATTTTGCGAAATATCTTGAAAAAAAGATAAAATAATGTTAAAATATAATTTAGGCTAAAAATTTAAAAAACCGCAGGGAGGTGAAACAAAAGTCATGCCGAATATTAAGTCAGCAAAAAAACGCACTAAGATTATCGCCGCGAAAACTCTTAAAAATCAAATGTTTAAAACAGCTTTAAAGACGACTGTAAAAAAATATGAAGCTGCCGTCGCCGGCAACGACAAAGCCAATCTTGAAAAAACTTATAAAGACGCGGTAAAAAAGATTGATAAGGCCGCCGCCCGCGGAATAGTCCATAAGAATAAAGCCGCAAGAAAAAAGAGCCAGTTCGCGAAAAAACTCAACGCGGCTCAATAATCATAAACAAAAAATAACAAAAAACTGCTCCCGAAATTAATTTTCCGGGAGATTTTGTTTTATAAATAATTTCTGAGTTTATTTATATTTTTCTGCTCGAAATAAATCGTTTCGCAGCCTATCTGCGAAATCTCGCAGTCGAGGTTTTGGCAGCGGTTGAATATTTTCTGCGCCCCGATAAGCCCCGCGGTCGAGTTTTCTATCATTATTTCGGCGATATGGCTTTCGGAATTGTCGATATACATTTTAAGTTTCAGATAAGCCAGCGACGGCATTCTCGTAAAAAGCGGGAAATCGTCGGGGGAACTGTCAAAATCGTCGAATTTCGAGGAAACCCTGTTTATAAACTGCATATAGCCCGCCATTTGCGAAGCCAGATCTTTTTTCAGACGGTTGCTTTTTATTTTCGGGAAAATATAATCTATAGAATCTATCCCCATTTTTGAATTATGATATACTTCGTTCAGCAAGTCGACGTTCGCGTTTGATTGTTTTGATTCTTTGGCAGCGTACATTTTTTATGCATCTCCTAAATATTTTTCATGCTTTTTGGTATTGCTATTATTTTCTCATAAAAAATATTTTTTATGCAGGGATTATAAAAACTTGCGTTTGTATCTCACGTTCACAATGCCGCCGGGCTGGGCCTCGAACTTATAGTCGCCCCTGAACGCCACGCCGTACTGGTCAGTGACAAACATCGTGTTGTATTTTGTCATCGTTGTAAATTCCAGCGTTTTCCCGTTTTTTACCGGACCGATTTTGACCCCGTTCATCCAGACGTTCTGGGATACGGCCATTCCGACGAAGCTTGACATGCGCGTAAAAACAATCCTGCACGGTTCGGGTAAAATTTCGTCGGGCTGCGCGGCAAGCGGCAGGGACTGGAATTTTTGTTTGCACGACTCGCATTTATAATTTACCGGCTCGTATGTAAAATCGTCTTTGCTTATAGCGTTGGCCGCCAAATTGCCTATTGCCCCGAATGCCCCGCCTATGGCTATAGACGCGCCCAGAGAGCCTTTTTTGCCGAGTATGCGTAAATTATTCGACCCGCAGTGTGGGCATTTAAGATAATAAGTGCTTGGCGCGTTTACTTGATTTATTTGGTTATCCATAATTTTATACTCCTGTTTTAACTTTATTTTTATTTTATTGTTTATTTTAATAAAACGTAAAACCGGGTTTAGAGGGTGAATGACGGAATTCGAATCCGCGGCCTTCAGGGCCACAACCTGACGCTCTAACCAACTGAGCTACACCCACCATGGATACAATTAATAATTAATAAATAATAATTAATAATTAAAATCGCTTTTATATTATATCATAACCCGATAACATTGTCAACATAAAAAATAAAATATGTCGCAAAATTCAATACCGTCCCTGAGATTCAACGCGCTTTGGCATATACGGGCTTCGCTTAAATTATCAAAAATCCCGAATAACGCCGACCCGCTTCCGGTCAGCTCCGATTCTGACGCCCCGGAAGTTAAAATTAAATCACGCATGGTTTTCAGATTTTCGTCCTGCGAAAACGCGAGAGAAGTAAAATCATTTTTGAATTTGTCAAATTCAAAAAAATGATTTGCCCCCCTGAAATTATCAAAATCGGCAAACGCCTGTTTTGTAGAAATATTATAAACGGGTTTTACTATCAGGCAAAATAACCCCGAGAAATCTATATCGGCCGGAGTGACGATTTCCCCGATACCTTCGCAAACCGCGCAGTTTGTGTTTTTGACGAAAAACGGCACGTCCGCGCCGGTTTTTGCCGCGAGGTCAATCAGGATATTTTCGGGCAGGATAAAATCATAATATTCGTTTAATCCCAAAAGAACGGAGGCAGCGTCGGAACTGCCGCCTCCGAGACCGGCCCGGCTTGGGATGTTTTTGATTATATTAATATCAATATCAGCCGAAATCTTCGCGTAATTCAAAAATAAATCAGCCGCTTTATACGCCGTGTTTGTATTGTCGGCAGGAATATTTTTATCGTCGCAGGTTATATTTATGTTTTGTTTAATTCCCGGGTTTATATTTA
>Ga0082212_10007692_pt1 | contig 14197 bp, 12 predicted proteins | sample TergutNt197P3_FD_71548 | JGI IMG/M metagenome (GOLD analysis project Ga0082212, IMG submission 71548) | Neocapritermes taracua P3 segment gut microbial communities from Petit-Saut dam, French Guiana - Nt197 P3 | ecosystem: Host-associated > Arthropoda: Insects > Digestive system > Gut ... | reverse complement strand
GATTGCATGGACTAGGGACAGCCCCTTGTGAAGTGCTAGGCATCGGGTCGGGCTTTGTGCGTTGTGCCTCCGGTGTTCTGTAAACAATAATTGAGCACGGCGATCAGCCAAGAGCCGTACTGTCAGTGGTGCAGTGCAAAACCATAACCCATTACCATTGATTGACTTACGTCAATGCGTCCGAATGGAAACGCAGGGTAATGGGAAGAAAGAATACCATTCAACTTCATGTGATTTCAGTTTTCCGGCTTTCAATTTTCACTTTTTTACAAGACAAGACAACAAATATCCCGTCATTCCTGCGCAGGCAGGAATCTAGACGAGCGATTTGCACACAAAAAGCCGTCATTCCTGCGCAGGCAGGAATCTAGAGAGTTGATGTCAAAATTTTCCGTCTGGATTCCCGCTGGAGCCTGCCCTCGACCTGATCGGGGGCGGGAATGACGAAACTGGGTAGGCACTCGCCCTCCGGGCGAGTGCGTCGGCGGTAGCCGACGGGCGCGGGAAAACTCTCTAAAACAAACCAGTGCGGAGTACCGCACGATGCCGCCCGGCGGTCGGCGGGCTACCTGTCGAAACTTTTTAGCAAACTTGTTAACGGACTGCACATCTCGTGATTATTGCCTGGGGAACCTTGACAAGAATCAGGCATCCGCTAGAATGACGTCTCTCGAAGAGGTAAAGGAGTTTACAAGTGCCTATTAGCGAACGCAAGAAAGAAATTCGCCGAAGAAGAAAGCGGCGGGAAAACTATTCAGAAATGAAGGCAAAACTGCCCAAGGCGGATGTTGTTACAAAAACAAAGATCGTCGAAAAACTCAAAAAACTTTCACCCGGTGCGGATGACCTTATCAGGGCATGGGGCTTGAAATAGTTTTCCAATTCGGTTAGAATGTGCCGGGTTTGTTGATGAAACAGTTTCGTTGCATCAACACAAGTATCACGTTTCCTTTATGACACAAACTGCTCGCGTTGAATTTATCAATCCATTTATTATCGCCGTTGCCAAAACGTTGGAAACAATGGTCGGTTGCAAAGTGGTGCGTGAACCGCCGCAACTCAAAAAGGAGAAGGCGGCACTTTACCCCATAAGCGGAATTATTGGACTCTCGGGTGCCATCGTTGGTACGGTAGTGCTCACAATGTGCGAGGCACTGGCACTGAAGTGTGCTTCAGCAATGCTTATGGAGGAATACACCGAATTCAATCATGATGTATTCGATGCCGTCGGCGAACTGACGAATGTCATCGCGGGGAATGCCAAATCTCAACTTGAAGAGTATCATTTGAGTTTGAGCCTTCCTAATGTCATTTATGGAAAGGATGCGGAACTACGGTTTCCTGAACGGTGCCAACCGATTTCGATTCCCTTTCGGACTGACCACGGTCCGATGGCAATCGAAATCGGCTTCACGGAACCCCATGTTCCCAAATAGTATGCAACTCGCAATGGCTCGCTGTGCAAAATGAACAAGCAAAGTTTTTTGCAGAGGGGAGTTTTTTTTAGCGGTTTTTCGGTTATAATTGCAACAAGGTAGAAGGATTTGCCCCGGCTTTGGGGTCGGAGCAAAATCCCGAACGATTAACGAAGGGTAAAAATATGACTCAGCGAATTGAAGTGAAAATAGTGGACGGCGTTACGGTGGCATCCACATTGGACATGAAATTAAACGAAGACTTGTCGATTCAGGAGTGGGGAGACCAACTCGTTGCACTGTTCGACGATTCCGCATGCAAGAAACTGCTTGTCAGTTTTGAGCGAGTCCTCTTCATGTCCAGTTCGGCACTTCGTGCCTTAATCACCCTCAACAAGAAGGCGAAGGAAGTGAAGGCAACTCTGGTGCTTTGCGGGATCGACGACAACATCATGGAGGCGTTCCGCATTACTCGGCTCGACAACGTGTTGAAAATAAAGAAAAATGAAGAAGAAGGATTGGGTGCCTTCGGAAGTTAATGGCTTTGCTTATATGCCCATACTGACCCGATGGAGGACATGCCACCATGAATCAAGAAGAACTGTCTTGGACATGGACGAAAGACTGCACGTTTCCCAGCGATATGGGAACCGCCCATAGCCTCGTGAATGAGGTTGTGGAGAGGGTGCGGTCTGACCAATGGAATGATAAGGACGTTTTTGCCATCGAATTGGTTCTTGAAGAGTCTCTTGCGAACGCTGTCAAACATGGAAACGATTCAGACCCATCGAAACTGGTTCGGTTTGATTGTAAGTTGAGCAAAGATAAAATCTACGTGCGTGTTGAAGATGAGGGGGAAGGATTTGACCCTCATGCCCTGGCAGATCCGAGGGAGCCGGAGAACCAGATGGTCGCATCGGGACGAGGGGTGTTGCTCGTCCGGCATTTTTCCACCAGTGTAAAGTGGAATGATCGCGGCAACGTCATCGAATTCGAGAAAGAGCGATGTTGATGTCAAAGAATGCAGGAAAAAATCATACTCAAAACGGCAGGGAATTGCCGTTTTCCTCTTTGTGTACTGCAAAACGGCGCAAATTGACAGGAAAACTACCTGAAAATATCCCAAAATCTCTCCCAATCTGGGTTAACCCCGCGCTGCACGTTTCGACCGCCGTGAACACCTTGTCCAGACCAATTCAGGGCACGCTCTAATCCTTCTGCACATATTTTCCTTCCTTCCACTCCCAGGACGGTTGCTCGAAAAGCAAATCGTCGGGAACCACACGACCGGCGACGAGGTCGGCGAAAACTTCCATCTTCTGTTTCCGCAAAGCACTCCGGGTACGCCAAATTTCCAGACTGCGTTCGACTTGTGGTTGCATCGCCGGTGGTGCCTCCCCTTTCCATTTTTCGAGAATTTCGAGGGCTTTCGGCGAATCACACAAAACCAATACACGCATTAACGACCAATTTTGAGGCTGTTTCGCCTCAATGAACAAATCGAGGAGATAATCAGGCAAATTGCTTGCACCTGCCTCGTAAACATGATAGCCGCGTTGCTGGCGATAGACCGCTCCATACCCATACTCGTCCGCGATCACTTCCTCGGCAAGGCGTGGGTCGTTCAACCAAATCTTTCGGACAAGATCACGAACCTGCGGATTCCCCTCTGACGTGTCGCTTCGCAACAAGGCACGGATGAAGAGGTTCGGCAAAGGAAGAGGTGCTCCATCACGCGTTCGGTCTCTGTACTCGTATCTGTCGTAATTGTCAGGATCTCTGCTCATCGTAATGTTTTCTTCCTGCTCTTCGAGGAATTTGGGAAGATTGCCTTCGGGATTGTCGGCAAACCATTGGATCACATCGTCAAGCGTCAATTCGGTTTCGATCAACGTCCATTTCCCGGCGGCTTTCTGCAACTGGTCAGCAAAGGTTAATGCCTCATCCCTGCGAAGCCGCAATGTTTGCAATGCAAGGGTTTTGGACGACGAGGGTATCGGCAATGAAGCCACCCAAGCGGACAATTCTTCCTTATCAATCTCTTTCCGGTTCGAACGCCAAATGATCGCACTGTTCACAGCCCCGTTGACCTGGTTGCGGCTATAATCGTTGTGTTTCGGGTCAGACAATGCTTGGACGATATAGTTACGCATTTCGGTTTCAACCAGTGGATTATTGACTTGCGCATAGAGGGAAATCTTTCCCGCATAACAATAGTATTGTCGAGACAATAAATCTCCATTGTTTCGCCTGTGAAGCAATGTCTTAAACAATCCCGCCACGCCCGGTGCCTCGTTGCCGAGCAATTCAAGCCGGGCATCGTGAGTCGTCGCCGAAAATCTCGCAAAATCGGCAAAATAGTCCGGCGATTTTCCCTGCCCGGAAAAATAGGCGACAGGAGACCAACCATGATCGAATCGGTATTTGTCTTTCCGCCACTGTTCCGTTAGTGCCTTTCGCATCGGTTCATGGATATTGTTCGGAACCAGTATGCCTGGGAGCACCATCGGTGAAGAGAGGTCTTGGGAGAACTCTCCGCTCGAATAGAAGCCATCTGATCGAAATGCCCCCCCCTTGGGCGATGCCGATTCAGCGACCCAATTTGCCAAGAGCCGACGACATTCGTCTTCGGTCGGCGGGTCGGAAAGACCGTATTTCAGCAGGGCAGTGGAATGGAGCGCATTTTCGTAAAGTTTGACAAGCGGATCGTTTTTATCCCGATCCCGATACATTTTCGTCGTCTTCCCTAAAGCATTCTTCAATGCAATTCCCGACAGATTCCAGTGTTTCAAAACATGTCGATCCCAATCGGCTTTTTCTTCCGGTGTCAGTTCCGGTAGTACATCGAGGAGCAACTGGACGTGAAAACCGAGCGAAGGGAATAATGCCTCCCCGGCGAAGTTGTAATCGTAGTTTGATATTTTGTCAAAGGGTCTGTTGAGATAATAAGAACGATACTCGTTCCGAACAAATGCCGCTTGGGTTTCGCCGATCCGATAACTCCACCAATACCGACACGCAGCATCGTGTTTGTTCAACAGTTCCCGCCGCGCATTGTTCGCTCGGGGTGTGTTGCTCGCTTTCCGATTGCTGTTGGTTCCGAACAGTTCCTTGGAAGCCTCGAACCGTTCCCTGCGAAAATCGTCCCAGGGAAACCATGTATAGAGTCTCTTGTCAGGTTCTGCATCATCATACCAGTGTTGCTCCGGCGGCGTGTTCCATTCGGGAACCTTTGCAATGAGTTCATCGACGCGGATTTTGAGCGGCGTTTGTCCCAGCAGGACACCGTTGCAATAAACGTCGGCACCCACGATGCCGTAGTGCTCAATGTTAATCATGCGTTTGTCCGGCGGCGTATAATTTTCGAAGAGTTCAAATACCATGATAAAAAACGTGGCGGTATAGACGATTCCTGCCGTCAAGATGGGTTTTCGCCAGTTGCCGCTCCACAGAATCCAGAACCAGAGGAAGAGCGGCAATGCAAAGAGAGCCCAGATAAACCAGAGGGTGGGTACGCCGATAGTGAGGCTCTGGCCTATCCAGAGTCCTCCTTCCGGTGCGTAGCGAAGAGTAGTGTACACGATAACGCCGAGCGTGATGACGAACGGCAAAAATAGCGTGCTGAGCAGCAAGCGAAATATCAAGGGTGGGTGCGTCATGGTTGTTGGTGGGGTTGAGACGGCAGACAGCAGACGGCAGACGGCAGCAGAAATTCTGCTACTGTCTCTGTTCTATTGTTGTCGTCGATTGTTATTGTTGCCATCAGTTACGTTGCTATAAAACATGTATGGGTGCGTTTCACGGCAAAAACGCAAGCGAACTATAAATCCCTCTGCTGCCGTCTTTATTCACGATTCAATCTTCAAATTGTTTTCCCGGAAGCGTTTCCCTTCCTCTCGGAACTGTTCGCTTGCCTGTCGGGTACGTTCACGCCTTTGTTCTGGGGACATGTCCTTTGTTTCCTCGTAGATTTTTGCCTGAATATCCCGCTTCATTTGTACACAACTGAAGCCGGGAATCGGCTCGATGTTCCAATCAAATTTCGTCATTGATGACCTCGGCTGGGGTTCGGATTTCGATTGTCGGGTAGCCGTGTAACAGGTTCACACCATTGTACCCTTGAATTCTGCGCATGTTAACGATGTGCTTGAAATTCAAACTGACAAGCACATCGGCACGGGCAAACGTAGCAAGAGCGATATGCCGGCAATCGTCGAAACTGGTTTTACCAACGACTCCTGCGGCGATGTACTGCTCTGCCAATGCGTCTGAATCGGCTGTTGCCATAATATGTTCGATTTGTGCTTTCGGTAAACGATGAAAAAATGCTTGCACATGTTCAGGAGCATCTTTCAATTCTTCTTCCAGTATATCGGATGCAATGATATGGATTTTTCCATCGGCAACGGCATTCCAAAACGGTTTTATTCGACGCTCAAATTCAGGGTCGAACATTCCACCGACAACGGAAGTGTCAACGTAAACTCTCATTGTGCTGTTGCTTGTCATTGTTGTTTTGATATAAAAATGTATGGGTGCGTTTCACGGCAAAAACGCAAGCAAACTATCAATCCCTCTGCTGCCGTCTGCCGTCTGCAATCTGCCGTCTTTCTTTCATGATTCAATCTCCTGATTTCTATAACAATAAATCCCGAACCACGGTGCCAATGCCAACTGCAACAGTACGGGTATTCCGAATATCAAATAAAGGAACGGTACTAACAACAGCGGATAGCCGGGGCTCTGGAAAAAGTCGATGAGTCCCATAAAAGCGAGGAACAATATCACAACGATTCCAATCAGAATCAGCAGCAGCGTGGCAAATCCTCGAAGCCACCATCTGATTCCCCGATAGCGGTGCGGCGACCGATACCTATTCGTGAGCATGAAATAGATCGTCGAATGGTACGTGAACAACGCAGCGAAACTGTAACACATCAGGACGTGCAATTCTTCAAACCGGATCATCGGAAACCAACCGTTGGCAAACGCAAGTTGCTGGATTCCCTGCCGAATTCCCAAAAGGAGGAGCAAGGCAACGATGAGTCCCGTTGCCAAAATGATTCCGAGTCCGAAAAGCCATCGAACCATAAAAAATCGTGCCGGTGTGAACGCCCGGGAAAACAGGAACGCCCGAACGTTCCCGTAATCGGCAAAACTTCGCCATGCCAGAAAAAATCCCAGCATCGCCGCCAAGAGGGTCATTGGCGTATCGAAGTACCGCAACGGGTCCAGTTTCAACAAAACGTAGGCAAACAGTACGATGATAATCGGCACAATGTACATGCCGCATTCTCGCAACGCCAGTCGATAAATTACTCGGTTCATGGTGTAATAAAGGGTTAATGTTGTTTTAAGGTAGGCAATCGACCGCCGGGCGATTGCGTCGGCGTAGCCGACTGGAGTGCGGAGTACCGCACGTTGCCGCCCGGCGGTCGGCAACCTACCTTATGCATCGCCGTCTCCATCCCTCCCGCTTTCAATGCTCTCCATAAATAATTCTTCGAGATTGAAACCTTCGACCTCGACGGCAACGGAATCTGGGAGCGATTCGCGCAGCCGATTCAATTTTTCTTCTTCAAAATCGGTAACAACCCAATGGAGGTTGTTGCGGTCATCTCGAACGTTACGCAAAATGTGAAACAAACCGCCTGCCGGTTCTTCCAATTTGCCGCTTTCCGTCTGAAAAGTTATCCTCCGCACCCGCTCTTTGAGTGTATCGAGTTCCCCTTCGAGAACGAGTCGTCCGCGCATCATAATTGCAACGCGGTCAACGGTACGTTCAATGTCGCCGAGGATGTGCGACGAAAACAAGACGGTCTTGTTCTCATCGCACGTAATTTTCAGGAGTTCCGCCAAAAAGTGCCGACGTGCCAACGTGTCGAGTCCCGAGGCGGGTTCGTCCATAATCAATATCTCCGGCTCCTGACACAGGGCAACGATAATGCACATGGCACGCCGCTGTCCTTTGGAAGATTCCTCGTACCGGCGGTCAGGTTTCAGATCGAACGTTTTGAGCAAATGCCGATAGAGCGGCTCATTCCAATTGGGATAGAGCGGCTTGCTGAAGGCGACGGCATCTTCCATCGACATCCATCGCGGAATTTGCATGTTTTCCGAGATGTATGCCACTCGGCGGCGTGTGTCGGTGGTACTCTCGGCAGGGTCTGCGCCGAGCACCCGAATTTCCCCGCTGTCGGGTTTCAGGTGGGAAACCATCATTCGGATCGATGTCGTTTTTCCTGCTCCGTTTGCACCGAGCAGTCCATAGACGGCACCCTGCGGCACCGACAACGTCATGTGATCGACGGCTAACGTTGCATCCTTTCCCGTTCCGAATGATCGGGAAACATCCTTCATTTCAACGGCGAATTCTGTGTTGCTCATGTTTAGGGTTTCTCCTTCATTAAATTGTCATATTGCTTTTCAATAATTTTTTGGAGTTCGTTGAAGTTGAGTCCGAGCCGCAGTCCTTCGACGAGGTAAGCAACGGCTTGCCGGGTTACGACTTTTTGAACGTATTCCGTGGAAAACGGCAGTTCGGCATCGGTGATGAACACGCCGGAGCCGTGCCGTTGGACGACGATTCCCTCTTTTGCCAGTTGATCGAAGATTCGTCTGACGGTTGTGGCGTTTATTTGCAGTTGTTCTGCGAGGCTTCGGACAGAGGGCAGTTTGTCCCCCGGCTTGAGCCGCTTGGTAACGAGCAACCGCTTGATTGCCAAAACGGCTTGCAAATAGAGCGGTTCGCTGCTGTGATAATCGAGTTTAATGTTCATGGATCGTCTATCTAACTGACCAACTGTGCTCTATTATATCATACAGTTGACATGTTGTCAATAGCACTGAAAATAAAAATTGGGAAGAAAAAGACAATTTGTTCCCGTTTACGGTACAATCAAGGACGTTCGGGGAAAGAGACAAAAAAATGCACAAGCACACTTATCCAATGCACGAAGTACAGGTCCGCGTTCGGTATCAGGAGACCGACCAAATGGGCGTGGTGTATCACGGCAATTATTTTACGTTCTTTGAAATTGGGCGCACCGAATATCTGCGAACGAGCGGCATGACCTATCGGGACATGGAGACGGAGGGAGTGTTTGCGGTTGTGGTCAAGGCAGAATGTTCGTACCACAAAGGAGCGAAATATGATGACCTATTGACGATCCAAACGACGATCAAGCGGCTCACGCGGGTTAAGATCGAATACGAACATCATATCCTCCGAGGCTCCGAACTGTTGGCGACGGGACACATTACGTTGGCATTTGTCGATGCCAACGGCAAAATCTGTCTCGCTCCAAAGTGGTTGCAAATAGAGGAATAGAGCATTTCAGGAAGTGCACGCACTATGCCGCTTCGCGTTTCTTTTCGGGAGCCGCTGACGGGAATGTATGCCGCATCGAATTCGCAGCAAAGTACGCCTTGATTCCTCGAACGACGATTCGCTGCTCGGCTTCCGTGAGTTCCGGGAAGATCGGCAGTGCCAAAACTTCCCGACTCGCCTTGTACGTTTCCGGCAATGATTCCGCCGCATAACCAAGGTCACGAAAACACTCCTGCTCGTGCAAGCCGAGCGGATAGTAGATTTCTGTACCAATTTTTTGTTCCGCCATACTTTTCCGCAAACCATCCCGCAGTCCTTCCGGCACACGAACCGTATATTGATTCCAAACGTGCCGGCGATTGGGCAAAGATTTCGGTAGCCCCATAACTTGATCGAGCCCCGCTTCGGCAAACAAACTACCGTAACGCAAAGCGTTTTGATTCCTCATCATCGTCCAACCTTCGAGGTATTTCAGTTTGACATTAACGATTGCCGCCTGCAACGAATCGAGACGAGAATTGATCCCAATGATTTTGTGGTAATACCGCGGTTCCATTCCGTGAACGTGCAACAAACGTAACCGTTTGGCAAGTTGCTCATCCCGCGTTGTTATCAAACCGCCGTCCCCTGCGCCGCCGAGATTTTTCGTAGGATAAAAACTGAATGCTCCCATATCACCCCACGAACCTGCTCGGCGACCATTTAATTCTGCCCCGATTGCCTGCGCCGCATCTTCGATGACTGTGAGATCGTGAAGTTGTGCCAACGTGTTCAAGTTGTGCATCTCTGCCATTTGACCAAAAAGGTGTACCGGGATGATTGCCTTCGTTCGGTCGGTGATCTTTCGAGCGGTATCAGTGGGGTCGATATTATAGGAGACCGGATCGATGTCCACAAAGACCGGAGTTGCTCCGAGTCGGCTGACCGCACTCGCTGTTGCAAAAAAAGTGAAACTCGGAAGGAGCACTTCGTCGCCGTGCCCGATGTTTGCTGCCATCAAAGCGAGCAAAATCGCATCGCTTCCCGACGCACACGCAACGGCATATTCGGCTTGGGAGTATTGAGCAAGATTCTGTTCGAGAATCTTGACCTCAGGACCGAGAACGAATGCGCCGGAGTCGCAAACCCGTTTGAGTGCCTCGGCAATTTCGTCCTTGATCGTTTCATATTGACGTTTCAAATCAAGAAGGGCAACTCCTCGGTTTTCTGTGTCGGCTGTTTGACAATTAAAATTTCCCTTCATGGTTTTTCTGTTGAGAGAGTGATCGGTCTTCCTGACCGTGGCGGGAGAATAACGATTTTTCGTCAACCAGTCAAGAGCAAAATGAGGAACCTATGCAGAATTTAACTCGCTCTAAAACACCACAATAAAGGAGACCCCGCCGCAGAGTTGGTCGTTTTTGCTCTCGTCTCCGCCGAAGGGACGATAGCCGTTCTTGTAATCGGCATAGTCGTATCGGATTTCAGGTCGGATGGTCGTTTTCGGATTGACCTTGTAGTGAGCCGCCACGGTGAATTCCCACAAATCTCCCCCCTGTCCGCCGGAAACAGCCGGACGATCAAACGTTGAGCCGTGAGAATGATGATATTCTCCACGAAAACCTACCGAAAACTTGTCGTTGATTGTACGAATCAGATGATTGTTAATTCCCCAAGCATTGCTGGCAATTTTACCGTTATCCCCAAAAATTTTCCCGTCTGTATAGGCGATTTCACCCATATAAAACCAATGCTTGTTGATATTCCACGTAAAAATCAACGTGTTGATACAGTCGATAGAAGACCGGTTGTCGTCGTTGCGGTACCCCTTGTCATTGTAAAAGATTCTATAGGACAAAGATGCGTCTTTTGTTAAACGGTACGTCGCTTTTCCAAGGAATCCATTGTCATCGTAAGGATTGTCAAAACTGTTGAAAACACCAGCCGTCCAGCCGCCGGTCAGTATCCATTTCTTGTTAGGATGCCACTCGACCATAGCACCATGTGCCGTCAATGGACGACCGTAGGCGATATTGGCGTGCGTGTAAAAGTATTCCCGCGGTGCTGCCAAACCTTCGTGGGAAAAGCCGCCGGCAAATTTCCCCGCTTTTACGAACAAATCCTTCGTACCGACCGTTCCGTAAAGTTGTGAGAACGAGGTAAAATAATCGCCGCTTCCCCAACTGTTATCGAAGGAACGATCTCCCCAGTTTCGGGCATATCGGAGGTCTGTTCCATAGACGAAATCGGATTGGAAGCCCCAGCCGAAATGATTGTCAAGGTCTTTTTTGGCACCCAACCAAAGTTGATTGACTTTCCAGTCCGTCGGCTGTTCGATCATCAACAAGTGTGTGTTACCGGAGCGGTCATTGTACCCGTTACGAATAATCGTACCGTCTTTTGCCCGGCGATTGTTATAATCGTAGGCAGAAGCACCGGGACCGTAGGAAGACGTGGAACCGTGATTATTGATGGTGATACCGGTCAGCATCCAGCCGTAGAAGGATATTTTCGATCTTGAATTTTTGCCGATGAGCCGATTCTCAAAAAGCGGAGAATCAAAAACACTCTTTTCGCAAAGATAGGTTCCAAGCGAGTTGGTTTGGCAAGCGGTGTCGCACGGAGTGGGCTGACAATCGGTTGCCTTCGCCTTTTCGCCCGAAAAACCGAGAACATAAGCAATGATGACCAACATTACGGCGAAAACAAGTTGTTTATTCATTTTGTTACCTTCTTCGCTATGAAAACAGAAACCGACGGGTATCTGCTATCGTCGGAAAAAGTGAACGGAGGGATTGAAGGTTTTTCCACAACACGGCGCAACGGCTACGAGCGGTACAGTCCATCGTACCTCAAAGCGGTTTACTTTGCGCCGTTAACATTCATTTCGACAGCGTAAAAACCCGTTCGGGCTGTGATGAAAAGTGTTTTGAAATCCTTGCCGCCAAAACAAACATTAGCAGGACGTTCTGGAACGCCGATACGTTCGATTTCCTCTCCCTTGGGGTTGTAAATGCCCAAGTCGCCCTTTCCCATATCCGTCAGATAGATGTTCCCTTTTTCGTCAATCGTCATACCATCAACCGCTACGGGAGCAAAGGGATGCTTGTCCGTGAGTGTACCGTCTGGTTGGATGTTGTACCGATAGACCATTTTTCCGTTGATGTCCGCCACGTACAGAAATTTTCCATCCGGCGTACCAATGATTCCATTTGGTTTCTTGAAATCCCCATCTTGTCCGCTTACTTCAATCACGCGGATTACTTTGCTGTGGTCGGGGAGAATGTAATAGACGTGTTCACCACCCTGCACGATGCGAAAATCGTTACCGTATTGCGGATCGGTGAAGTAAATACCGCCTTTGGGATCAATCCAGAGGTCGTTCGGTTTATTAAAACTGCGAGCACCAAATTTGTTGGCAATAACCGTCCGTGTGCCGTCCGGCGTGTAACGGACAATGCTGCCGGTTCCGCCTTCGCAAACGAACAGATGATCGTTTTTGTCAAAGTACATTCCATTGGCGTGGGCAGATTCGTGAACGAAAATGGAACATTTTTTTTCGCTCACCGACCAAACGTGGATTTTACAGTTCGGATCGTCCACGAAATAGACATCGCCTTTGGAATTGGCGGTGGGTCCTTCGGTGAAGCCAAACCCATCGGCAAGTTTGACCACTTCGGCACCCGGCGCAATTAAGGACTGCGCCATCGTGGGCTCTGTGACAACTCCGAGCCAGAAAAACAAGAGGAAAAAAGATACTCGTTTCATTGAGTTTGCGGATATTAGGGAAAGTGCCGGCACGGCAAGCGATTCCCATTTTACCTTACGTGGCGGCGTGAGGATATAGGGGAGATGTCCACTGGGTGTGTCCAATTTTTCTGGGCAAATACAAAGAGCGGCGGACGCAAGTCCGCCGGTTTGCCGGTTTTGACAAACGTCATCACTTTTACTGACGCTTTCTGACATGGGGCAATGCCAGTTTTTTCCAATCCATAGACGGACTTCTACTCTTTTTCACCAGTTGTCAAAAGACCGATTTTAGAATAAAATGCGAGAATACCGTGAACGGTTACGTTTTGGGCTACAGTAGTCCGTCTTGACATATTGTCCCCCAAGACCATAATGAGCGGTTCCTGCATGAGAACGATCCATTTTTTCCTGTTGTCGGTTGCCATTGCTTTTGGTACGAACTCCGTACCGTCCTCTGAGGAGATCGTCAAAGACTGGATAGTCCAAGATGAACAGTTCTGTGTTGCAAACAAACTCAACATTCCATTTTCGCCGCAACACACGAAGCATGTAGTCGATTCGGCACTTGCTTTAGCAGAACGAATCAAGACGCTACCCGGTGCCGATGAAATGAAACTTGCGACTCTTGCCAACTCGCTCCGTTTGCTTAAAATCACTGCGGAACCGAGCAAATCGCTCTACATGGAGGCACGGAGACTCAAGCGGGAAGTCGTTCGGTGCAATCCACATTTGGCGAATCTCGACAAACTACTGTTTCTCAAAAAACATGATGCCAATGATTCCGGGGATTTATTTCACATGTGCGACCAGTTTTACGGTTTTACGGCAAAGTCTGGCGGTGGACTTTACGTTCTCGAAAATCCTCTCAGTGATAAACCAACACTCTTCAACCTGCTCGAAAACTCCATCGTTGAAAAGGGCAAAATGAAAGGACGCACACTTCAACATGGAGCATTTCTTTCGCCGGAAGTTTCTTTCGACGGCAAAACAATTTACTTTGCTTGGTGTGAAGCAAAACCATCCGACATATCTTGGGAAAACGAAAAGAGCGTCAAGTATTATCATGAATGGTCGGAAACGACGTGCTATCATATTTTTCGTTGCAACGCAGACGGCACTGGACTTGTCCAGTTGACTGACGGTAGCGTCAACGATTTCGATCCCTGCGAATTGCCAGACGGGCGCATCGCATTTATCAGCGAGCGACGCGGCGGATTCCTGCGGTGTGGTCGTTATTGTCCGACTTATACGCTCTTTTCTATGGAGCCGGACGGTAGCGACATCGTCTGTTTGAGTTTTCATGAAACCCACGAATGGCAGCCGAGCGTCGATCACAATGGAATGCTCGTTTATACCCGCTGGGACTATGTCGATAGAGACACGAATGTTGCACATCACATTTGGACTTGTTTTCCCGACGGACGCGATCCGAGGTCATTTCATGGCAACTATCCAGAGAAGCGAGAATCCCGACCATGGACGGAAATGGGCATTCGTGCGATTCCCGGTTCGCAGCGGCACGTCGCCGTCGCAGCCGCCCATCACGGACATGCCTTCGGCTCACTCGTCCTGATCGACCAACGAATTGAAGATGACAATGTCATGTCGCAACTCACTCGATTGACACCAGAGGTTCCGTTACCGGAAGCCGAATCGAAGCCGCCGACAAATACTCGTGGTCAAATGGTCTATGGTACGCCATGGGCATTTAGCGAGGACGATT
>Ga0082212_10007691_pt1 | contig 14197 bp, 14 predicted proteins | sample TergutNt197P3_FD_71548 | JGI IMG/M metagenome (GOLD analysis project Ga0082212, IMG submission 71548) | Neocapritermes taracua P3 segment gut microbial communities from Petit-Saut dam, French Guiana - Nt197 P3 | ecosystem: Host-associated > Arthropoda: Insects > Digestive system > Gut ... | reverse complement strand
CTCGTTGAACTTCTTGTTGTCATTGCGATTATCGGGATGTTAATCGCCCTTCTATTGCCTGCCGTTCAAGCCGCCCGGGAAGCCGCTCGTCGAATGCAATGTACCAACCACTTGAAACAGATCGGGCTTGCGATTCATACCTATCATGACGCACAGGATGGAATCCCGCCTACCTGCATCAATGAAATTAGAATGTCAATGTGGGCATGGCTTTATCCTTACATTGAACGTACCCCATTGTTTGATCATCTTTCAAGCCGAGACTTCGGCTTGGATGTGGGACTTATGGAAGTCACCAATTCCTACTGGTGGGAAGGGGGAGTGGGCTATGCCGGACCAGGATTAACGCCAGAACAAAAACAGGCTTTTGGCTCCGTTTCCATTTATCTTTGTCCGTCGCGCCGGTCAGGGACCAAGTACATTGACAAACTTGTTGGCGGCATTGATAACGAAGGAGCCGGTGCGGCTTCTGGTCCAAACATTGACTATGCAATGGTATTTCATGCAATCCGGCATGAAGGTGACTGGACTCTCCCTGGTCCTTACGGCTGGATGTTTTGCTCCAGGTGGGATTCCACAACGGATTACTCCAACCACGTTGGTCCCTTCCGAAGGGCGGTCACCACGGCAAAACCCGGCGATGATCAGTGGTGGGTCGATTGGAGGAGTGCAAGACCACGCGATAATTTTTCGTGGCTTCGCGATGGTACCAGCAATCAGTTCATGATCGGTGAAAAACACATACCGTCGGCAGTGATGGATCAATGTGGGGGAGGTGCGGCCATTGGCCCTGATCTTGATATCCGGGAAGTCTATTCCGCTGACTGTTCGTATCTAAGTGTCGGTTTTTGGGGAATTAATTCGCTTGCTCGTGCCTTCAAAACTTGGACGGGTGAATATACACTTGCCAGAGGTCCCAAAGATTGCAATAGTACTGCAACGCTCACGTATGTACCAACACACCACTACAATTTTGGAAGTAGCCACCCCGGCACGGTCAATTTTGTGTTGGGCGATGGAGCCGTTCGGGGAGTTTCCATCACGACACCGTATTCCGTCCTTTCAGCTTTCGCTCAGGTCAATGACGGAGTCGCAGTTTCGTTGCCGTAATGCCGCAAGAGCGGCGGGTGTAACCCCGCCGATTTCATGGTTACGGTTAGGGGCAGAAGGGATAACGAGCGTGGGAGTTAGTATTTTTTCATTGTACTTTTAGAGGAGAAAAATGATGCGATTATCGTTGTTGACAATTCTGTTGTGCCTTGTCACTGTTTTGACAGGCTGTTCGGACAAAGTCCAGGTCAGGGGAAAGGTTATGCTTACCGACGGCACGCCCCTTGCACGCGGCGAGGTGATCTTTGAACGAGATGTCTTTTCCGCAAGAGGTGATATTCAACCGGATGGTTCATACGTGATGGGTTCTCTGCAAGCAAACGATGGCTTACCCAAAGGGGAGTATGTCGTTTATATTAGAGGAGCAACCGAAGTAGGCGAAGCGGGCCAGGTTCGAAGCCTTGGTGGTGGGGGGCAAACAAGTATGGTTTCGATTGCTTCCATGACTCCCATAATTGCTCTGGAATACACGAGTGGATCGACTTCCCCGTTGAAATGTAATGTCCAAAAGTCCATGACTTATGACATTAACGTGGAACCTTCTGGCATGTGATAGACTGAGGCTTTCGCCGAAAAGTAAGGGAATTACCCGGTTGAGTCCAATATCTTATTTCCCACGTAGAAAGGGGCGAGCCTTTCATGAATTTATGCTACTTTTGGGAGTCGAGTCAAACGTAAATTTTTCTTTTTGCAGAAGAGTCAATTTTTTTTCTTGGATGAATTGACTGGAGACCAGATTTGCCCGTAAACGTCTGGGCAGAATACTTGACTCGGAACGTGGTCTGTCCCCTTATAGAAATTCACCCCGTACAGGAGACTCACCGATGTCAAATCAATCCCAAGAACAGAAAAAACCGCCCGCAAAGGTACTTTCGACTTACCAACTGATGCAGAAGTTCCCAAATGAGCAGTCGGCAATCGACTACCTCGCCGGAATCCTGTGGCAAAATGGCGTGGTTTGTCCGTACTGCGAGGGTAAAAACGTCAAGGAACGGAAAAACCGTAAGAATTACCACCACTGCAACGACTGCAACAAGGATTTCACGATTCGGGTCGGCACAATTTTCCATCGGTCGCACATCCCGTTGCACAAATGGCTGTATGCCATGTACCTGACGGTTACGGCACGGAAGGGTATCTCGTCCCTGCAATTATCGAAGGAACTCGGCATCACGCAGGATTGTGCTTGGCATTTGGAGCACCGTATCCGTGAAATCAGCGGAAATATGACGGACAAAATTCTCTCCGGTATAATCGAAGCCGACGAAACATACGTTGGCGGCAAAGAGAAAAACAAGCACGCCAACAAAAAACTGAATGCCGGTAGGGGTACGGTCGGCAAAACGGCAGTGTTCGGCGCACGCAGCAGAGACGGACAGGTCATGGCACAGGTTATCCAATCGACCGACAAGGCGACACTTCAAGGCATAATCAAGGAAAATGTACTTGATGGTGCGACGGTCTGCACCGACGAGCATAAATCTTACGACGGGCTTGATACGATTGCCGACAAAAAGTTCATGCATAAGAGGGTGAATCACAGCGCAAAGCAGTACGTGGACGGGATGGCTCACACAAATGGAATCGAAAGTTTCTGGGCTGTACTGAAACGTGGGTTTTATGGCACCTTCCATTGGATTAGCCGGGAGCACCTTTTCCGGTATGTGAACGAATTCGTCTTCAGATTGAATGAAGGAAATTGCGAAATCGACACGGTGGACAGGCTGGATGCGTTGGTACGAGGAGTAAAGGGCAAGCGACTGACCTACAAAATGCTGACCGGGAAAAATTGACAAAAACTCAAATCGCTTTTAAGGGGTCTAGCAAGCCGTATAACAGCGAGTAGCGAGTTTGGTAGTTTATGTATCGGCGAGTGCTTTCCGGGCTGTACAATCGAACGTAGCAGCCAACAGCGCAAGTCATTTAATACCAATGGTTTACGAAACACAATAATTGACACAAAAAGCCGATACGTGGAGGTTGTGTTCACGGCATTTTACAAAATCTATTAGAGGATTGCCCTTGCAATTCCCGTGGATTCTGAAATAATGGGCGGGTTTTCTCGTAAACAAAGGAATCGAAAATGGAACACGAAAACCGTATTGAGAGTATTTTGGATGCTATGAGTCATCTTTGGGAACCGGGATCAGAGATAGAAAAAACAGGCGATGCCCAAAGCGACGAAATTCTCGCTAAAATGAGGGAGGTAGGACGTGATGGCGTGAAGCAAAAACTTACAGACGCTTACCGGCTCCAAGACCAGCAACTAGAATCCTACCTTGCCACTAAAACTCTGGAAGTTCTCCCAAGTTGTCCACCTTCTCGCCGTTAGCCACTGTTTTGAGGAACCGTTCTCCATCAATCGGATGCGCTATCACTCCGGCAATGTGCAGTTCGTACTGTGCGTCTATCCCCGCCGAAAGGACAATGTATTTGTCATCAATGTTCGCAACAACTTCCTGACGGGTACGAATCACCTGCTTGTGCTTCCCGCCAGTAACGTATATGGCTTTTACCTTCGCAATACGTGTTCTTTTGGCATTGTATCTGACCGCAATGATAATCAAGCCTTGGGGTTGTGAAATTGGCATATTTGTTTCCGTTTGATGGTTATGGGTGATATGGAACAGCAAATGCCATTCTATCACATCCTCGTCGGATGCCCAGTCCCCGTGATGTCGCCCCTTTGGGCTTTGGGGATGCGAAACGCCGAAACACGAACTCATCGATCCGAGTCGGGCGAAGAATCTTTGGGAAAAATGAGAGGCACATATTCCGTCGCCTGCTTTTGCCGAAATTGGCATAACGCCACCCCTGCATGACTGCATGGCAAAATAGACTTGAAAGCCCGATGTTCCAACGGAGGCTGCTGCTCAATCTGTTCGACCAAGGTAACAACACTCTTTTGAATCGTTTGCTGGGAAACACGAAAACGTTCCGGTGCAAGTCCCATCCATTCAAGGTGATGTCCAATAATGGTAATATTGTCCAACACAGAATCGCCATACAAATAACCTTTTTGCCCAGTTTCGCCCCAATCACGCCGCCATGTACCGTCTTCCTGTTGCGTTTTTTCAAGAACGGTAACAACACGTTTGAACCATGTTTCTGCTTTCGCTCTGATTTTCGGTTCGAGAATAGGCACCTGTTCGTCAACCCGCAAAAGCGTCATCACTGTATAGAGAACATGCGTACCAGCACAGCACCCCTTGCCCAACGGTTCATCCAACAATCGTTCCATTAACTCATCGAAGGTAAATGTTTCTCCGAATTTATTTGTCCAACTCCTTTCAGGCGGAAGCCAGTATGCCAACGAGCAACCGACAAACTCCAATTCTTGCTCCCAGCCGAAATTCATGATTGTATCTTGCAAAATATCGGCGATTGCACCGACACGTCCCGAAGATGTTGTTACCGGCGTTGAAAGAGGTATGTTTGCCAGTCCCATCAACATTGTCAATTTGCCGAAATGCGTTTCTGCTCGGTATTCAATCGCATCATAAGAACCCGACTGAATCGGATGAATGCCGTAGGGAGAGTCACTCATGTACGGTCCGCCATCACCTGCTCCCAATCGCACCGTGTGTTCCCGACAGAGCGGGTCGCTCAACAACGTTTCAACCATCATTTTGCCACCCCGTCCCTCTCCACCAACCTGTTCCTTGGTGAAAACTGCATCTTTGCCCCAGAGTTTCAATTCATGAACCAACGAAGGAACACTTGGAGGGTGCCAGAGAGGAAGCGAAGCCTTCAAAGCAACGAGAATCTGTTCATCCGTTACACAGTTTTCAAGTCCCGGCAGAGGTGCGACTTGCAAGGGAAATTCACGAGCCTTGATAACCAGCGGAATGGTTTCCCCACGAGCGGCTCGCCGAGCCGGAGGCTCTTCTGTGGATGTCCGGTTGCAACCAGTAAATACAACAAGTAATGATAAAATCACTATGAAAAGAGGTGTACCCGAATTCAGCCGTGTTACAGCAACTGAATGGCAACGACGATAAAGCAGTAAGAGACAACCGATACTGCAAAAAATCAGCGATAGACCAGCAATAAGATTCCAACGCCAAGCAACAGGATATTTTGGAACAAGCACATAGCCGCTGAAATTGTATAACACAGACGCTTCGGGATTCCAACCATGTGTTTCCCGAATGGGGTCAATCAGTGCAAAATTCCTTTTTTGGGGATCAAAATCCGTCACGACGATGAAATGTCCCAAATCCTTTTCCTGACTTGTGATGCCGTGCACAATGAACGGTCGTGGCAGTTTATAAACATCACCCGGTTTGACGAATCGGGCTTCAAGAGCAAAACCAAGTTTTGCGGCGGCACCAATCAATGCTTCCATCGAGCAACCCTTTACAGGGTCAAGCGGAACCAATTTTTTGACATCTTCGAGTTTGACTTTGTGTCCTTCGAGATTCATCAGCACATACAGAGCATTTGGTCCGCAGTCGGCTTGGTCTCGCCACGAGGGCAACCAGTTCCATGTCTCCAACTCCGCCTTTTCAATCGCCAAAAAGTGGTTTGCAAAACAAGGCAGTAAGAGAATCGTGAGGAGAAATGCCCTCATTTGACCTCCATCCTTCGCAACATTCGCCAGACAGCAATAAATATCAAAATCGAACCGATGACGATACAAATAGCACGAAACACGACATAACGGTTTGCTTTGAGCCCCTGCTCGATAGGTCCCGCAAAGGGGTCATGGACTGGATCATAAATCGTATAGGTGGTTCCCCTGATGCCATCAACGACAAGCGTCCCTGGCGGTGGAGAGACAGCAAGCAAAACCTCGGGAAACTCGGTCTTCAATTCCGTCACTTCAAACTGCCACCGCTTTGCTATTTTGTCCCAGTTTGCCTTCGGCTCAATTTTGGTATCAGCATAAACATCAACGGACAACTTGAAGGGAAACCACACTCCCGGCTCAATTTCTCTATAGTCCTGGTATCTCACGGTGAATTTCTTATGCTTGTCATCAGTAAACGTTGTACGTTGCCTAACAACCCAATGATGATTCGGGTCAACCCACAGTACATCTTTATCACGCCATTCAAGCACAAAACAATCGCTGTCATCAATTTTTTCTTTTTCTCGATTCACCGCATACATCGAATAATTGTTTACGATTGATTCGGGGAGATAAGGAAGCCTTAGAAAGTAGAATGCAGGATCGTTCTCCATTTTTTCGTAAACATCTTTGTATGTGTTTTTTGAAGAGTTGATAATTTTTTCCGCAATGTTATACCCCAAAAATTCAAAAAAAGCCCATTCGTTGATCAAGTTGACCATCGTATAACCTTCATAAATATCCACGTTGCATTTTTCAAGTCCCGTACTCCATTCCATAAAGGCACCGTCTTTTAGGATAGAGATAGTTGGTTCTTCAGGAATTAGTATGTCTTCCATCTTTCTTTGTACCGCTGTGGGGACAAAAGTTCGCTTCGCATAAAAATTTTTCCCCTTCCATCCTAACTCCCAAGAAAGCGGAATATCGCCGCCACTGTATCTTGACCGAAGAACATCTTCACAGCGCAACCTTTCACATTTCAGAAAGAAGGAATGCATATCATCGACAACCTTCCGCTTCATCAGCGACGTTTGACGAACGAACATATCTAACGGAGACACTCCTTCTTCGGCAAAAGTGATTAGAGTACCGAAGGAGATCAAAAACAAAAGAACAAGGCAAATTGGCTTTCTCATAACATATCCTCATTTGTCATTTGTGAAGTTGTAACCGTTCACGGTTTTTTTCGTTTTCTTTACCTTCCTTCGAGTTTTGGCAGCAAACTCGGCGGTGAAAATCCATGAAGAGCCGCATAAAGCGACTCCCGTAAAAATGCCATTACATTCATACCGAGCCGACGGCACGTCGCCAAGACCGTCCAAAAACGCTCATGCCACTCATTCCCACTCTCGCTCCGAACACCCTGCGTAATCAGTCGATCTATCACCAATGTCCGAATCTCCTGTTCCGCTAGATTATTCGTCGGTGCAACCTTCGGGTCTTCAATAAACAAGAAATAACTCTCACCCTGCTCCTCGAAACGCTTCGCCAATGCCGCCGACTTCTTATGGTCAGGAACATTACGACGCACCGTCTTCATAATCGCCTTCTTGTGTTTGTGCATCAAACGCTTGAAGCCCATGCTCGTCGTTGATATTGGTCGCTTGCACTCGGAATTGATACGTCGTGCCGGGCTCAAGATTTTCAATCGTCGCCGTTCGAGCTGCAAAGTTAACGGTAACATCGGTGTCAACCCAATTACCGTTATTAAGCCATTCGACACGGTAGTAGGTTGCTCCAATGACCTCGTTCCAGTGTAATGTAACGGAATTTTCAGTTACCGTGTGCGTCAAACCAGTAATGTCCGGCAGGGTAGCAACGGTGTCCGTCACACAGATATGCTCCCCCCACTCGGAATGCTCGTCGCTGATGTTGGCTGCCTGTAAACTTTCGCACCCGGTCACGTTCAATGCGGTCAGTTCATTATCGTTACAACGAAGTTCTCTCAAAGCATCGCAACCTGACACGTCGAGTGTTCCCGTGAGTGAAGCCTCGGAAGCATCAATCGTAATGAGTCTCATTTCACCTTCGACCAATTCCAAAGCACCTTCGGCGTATTTCCAATCATCATCGACCCACACCCATTCACGATCAGTCTGCACAGACTCACTCTTCCAGTCCTTTACGTCGTCCCACTCGACCCACACCCATTCATCATCAATCTCCTGCCATTCACCCTTCGTAACGACCACTATCGTCTCACCTGGTACTTCCACCCATTTACCCTTGCCCTGCAGTTCTAAATACTCTGGCTCGCCAACGATTTCATCACCGCTCCTCGCCCAAGATACTTGTTCATACTTGAGACCATGGGTACGCACCAGGACAAGGTATTTTTCCCAGTCGTTTGCATTGTATCCCTCGGGAACGGCATCTGATATCGTAATGATTTCCGTTTTCAGTAACAAGTCAGGAAATTCGGCATTGGTCATTTGGCAGTAAATGCGGTCACCGTCATTAAGCCCGTAAAATACAAATTTCCCTTCCTTTTCCGTGTACGCATCTGGGGAAATTAACGTGCCATCACTATAATACCAATTGTATTCCGTCTGTGTGCCGTTAACATCATACTCACTGGAAATATCCAATGGCAAATAGAGCGCATGGGGCAGATCAACGGAAATATCTAACTGCTGGGCATAAACGTAGTACTGCTGGTCAGCGTCGGTGGGCACACCAAACGGCGGTAACGTTGTGAACGTGAAGTAGTTGTATGCACAATTCAGGTACTCCAAAGCCAGGCACCTGGATACGTCGAGCGATGTCAGTAGGTTGTAGCCGCAATCGAGAGTCTCTAACGCTCTGCAACTGGACACGTCCAACGAGGGCAGTTGGTTGCTATGACAATCCAAATTAAGCAATCTTGTGCAACCGGACACGTCCAGAGATATCAATTGATTTCCGCTGACATTGACAGATCTTAGTGCCGTACAATCCGTCAAGATGAGTGCACCGTGCAAAGAAGCGTTGCCAGCATTGATTGCGACGAGTCTCATTGTACCGGATTGTGCTTCCCATGTCACATGTTCCTTATTTTTCACAATTTTATCAGCATCAAGCACTTCCGTATCTGTGAGTCCATTTCTCCAGACGGCGGCAACATATTTTTCCCAGTCGTTCACATTGTAGCCCTCAGGAACAGCCATGGTATAGCATGTGTTTTCCGAAAAAGTGTCAAAATCCCGTGTTTTTGTGTGTTGCCCGGCTATTTCAGATAGGTTTATCCCTGAATACTGCCCACATGCCGGGAGATTCTTCGAGTTCAATCGTGATCGCATAGTGCGAAGGAGACATTTCAAACGCCGACTCGTATTCAAGAAGTTCCCGGAAGTGTGTTGCGACGTATCCCGCCAACGATTCGGTCGTCGTGTTCCGAATAGGCAAAATCAGTGTATCCCCTGCCGGAAATGACCATTGGAGCGGCGGCATGGTAACATGAATGGTTTCGCCTTCTGTTTTAATTGTAATGAAAGGATGTTTTTCTGGAATCAACACTTTGTGCGACAGCATTCCGCAAATCTTTTTGAGTGCCTCGAAGGCAATCAAAAAATCAACGACATATTCTCTGCGATTGAGAGGACCAGCGACCTCCGCTTTGATTCGGAAATTGTGTCCGTGCAGGGCTTCCACCTTTTCCGGCACACCAAACGTGATGAAATGCGAAGATGAAAAATGCAAGGCATCATGTTCAAACCGGATGGCATGTTTCATGGGAACTCCCAAGGCGTTAACAATCAGTCCTCCGGTATTGTACCGGAAACAGGGATATTTTTCAATTTTGGACAAAATCTTTTTCGTTTGCTATAATTGATACTGGTATATTGTACGTTCATTTTTTCGATGAAACACTTTTTGTTCTTATTTTTCATTCTCTTTTCTGCCGCCACACTTTGGGGAAGCGAACGATTTGAATTTGAAGAAGTTCACATGGGCGTTCCGGTGCGAATCATTCTGTATGCGCCCGCTCGCGAAGTTGCCGAAAAGGCGGCAAAAGAGGCTTTCGCCTCCTTTCACGCACTCAATGGCATCATGAGTGATTACGACTCCGAAAGCGAACTCTCCCTTCTCGCGGCAGACCGGGGAATGACACGAGTGAGTGAAGACCTATTCATTGTCCTTCGAGCGGCAAAGCATTATTGTACGATTTCTGACGGAGCCTTTGATATTACTGCCAGTCCTCTGGTTCGTCTCTGGCGGCGTTCACGGCGGTTACACGAATTGCCGAAGGAGCAATATGTCACACAAGCAAAAGAACTTGTCGGTAATCATCTTTGGGAACTCGACGAAGGGACCCTGTCCGTTCGGCTTCTGAAATCTGGGATGAAATTTGATCTCGGCGGCATTGCCAAGGGATATGCTGTAGATAAAGCATTTGAGATCATTCAAAAGCATGGCATTTCGTCGCAGTTGGTTGATGCGGGAGGTGATTTTCGAGTCGGTGATCCCCCGCCCGGCGCAGAGGGATGGAAAATCGCAAAGGACAGCGAGACGGTTTTGCTCAAAAATACAGCAATGGCAACGTCAGGAGGACGATTCCAGTTCGTTGAAATTGACGGTGTCCGATACGCCCATATCGTTGACCCCAAAACGGGAGTCGGGAGTACGAGTTCGCAAACCGTGCATGTTACCGCTCCGACGGCGATGGAAGCGGACGCTCTTGCCACCGCAGTGTTCATTCTCGGAAAAGAGAAGGGAAAAAACCTGATCGACCAATTTCCGAAGGTTTTGGTGGAAATCGTTGAGCCCGACGATGACTCCACCCCCGATTAACAAAAAGGGAAAATGGGGTACAATGGGGCTACAGAATCTACAAGTGAAAGAATTTCGGATATCTAGTCATGACGGTTGACAAAAGTCTTCGGGCACGCAAAGGAATTGTTCGAGCGAGAAACGTTTTAACGCGGGCAGAACGGATCGAGAAGTTGTTGCAACAAGATCGTTGGACCGAAGGGGATGGACCTTGCGGTTTGCCGAAGGTGCGTGTTTATAGGGTCGTCGTCAAGAAAAAGAAGAAGGCTAAGGGTGAAGAAGCGGGAGCCGATGCCGCAACTCCAGCCGCTACTGCAAAATCTCCGGCACCGAAGAAAAAGTAATGGCAATGCGGCTGTGGGTTCGCAGTTGCCGATTTTGTGATAGAATACCGCCGAATTATGGGAATTATTGCCGTTTACTACAAAAAACTGTCCGACGCTCCTCTGCTGATAGCACTCAATCGCGAAGAGGATCCCGCTCGCGAGTCTTTGCCTCCTAAGATTCAATCGGGTCGTCCTCGTTCTGTTTGCGGCGTTGATCAACAATTCGGCGGAACTTGGGCGGGTGTAAACCAGCATGGGCTTTTTGTTTCTGTCGGTAACTGCCCTAAGAAGGTTCTTCCGGCGGACCCGCGTTCACGGGGTCTGCTCTGCCGGGAACTGCTTGGTTGCCAAAATGCCGAAGAAGCCCTCGATATGGCACAACGCGAACTGTTGACTGGATGTTATGCCGGAGCAAATTTCGTCTGTGTCGATAGAATGAGCGGTGGAGTGGTTCACGGCGGAGATGATGTCGATGTCGAGATATTTAAGCCCGGTTTGCATATCGTGTCGGAGAATAGAGTCAATGACATCAATGACTACCGGCAGGAATTTGCCCGAAGACTCCTGACTTTACAACGAATCGATTCGGCAATTTCGTTCTTCGCCGTTGCCAGCAGAGTGTTTTCGAGTAGCCCTGACGTTTCGGGAAAAATGGGAATTATCGTTCGGAAACCGAATAAAATGACTGTTTCTTCGATGCTCATTTCTCTTACGGAGAAAACCCAGCGTTCGGTCATGCAGTTTGCGTCGGGGGCTCCCGATATATGTCCCTACGATGATGTTTCGGCGTTGTTGCGGCAAGTGCTTTCGACCGACCGTGCGGCTCGTGCGGCGGCGGCGGCAAAAGAAGCAAAGGCAAAAGCCGCGGCTGTTGCCGAACAAGGTGGGGAGTAAGCAACATCGCAGGCAGGATCAGGGTTTTCGAATGTTCAGGATGCGTTTGGGGCAAAAGTATCTACACTGCAAACGGGACAAAAATGACCATTTTCGTGCCGTTTGCAGTATAGCGGATGTACCTTACTTTTTCAGGTTTTCAAACCAGACGGGACCGCCGAATTTACCGGTTGTAACAATGTCAAGCCGTCCGTTGCCGTTGAGATCAACAACGACGATATTCATCGCCGCCCCCACGCCCTCATCGTAGGTCAAAACGTGCTTTTCCCACGTAACGTCCTTACCGCTTCGCTTCGCTTTGTACCAATAGACACCGGGCGGCTCGAATTCGCCGCGGTCGCCGCCGTTGTGTGCCATGTAACGCTTGCCCGTGATGATTTCCAATTCGCCGCACCCGTCAATGTCGGCAAGGATCACGGCGTGAACCTGCGACCACGACTTGTCAATGACGTGCTTTTTCCACGAGATGTTACCGCCGTTTCGGACTTGTTCGTACCAAAACAGTCCGTAATCGTGCGCCGCTCCGACAATGATGTCCGGCAAGCCATCCTTGTTCACGTCGTGAACGTAAATTTGGGACGCATCCCTATTGGTCATTTCCGGTTCGTCGGCAAAAAGATTCAGCGGATGTTCTTTCCAAACGCCATTGCGAATATCGGCAGGGGCTTCGAACCACACTTCAGGACGAATAATATCGGGTCGTCCATCGCCATTGACATCGCCAACACCGGTGCCAAACGTCATCAGTTTATCGGAAACAACATGAATCGCAAATTGACTCGGTGCCGTCTTTTCATACCAAGTAGTACGTTGAATGACCGGAACAATTTGGTCTGCCTTGCCGTCGCCGGTCAAGTCCCATAATTCGGCACACTCATAGTTACTGTCCTCAACGATCAAGTGTTCTTCCCAGAGTTTTCCGGCGGCTAAATCCTTGCCCGGATTACGGAGCCAGACCGTCTTTTTGCTGAACCAATCGACAGCAACAACGTCGATGAAACCATCACCGTCAACATCCATCGGCAGATTGGCAAAATCGTGAGCGTAACCCTTGCCCTGGTTGTCGATGTCGCTTTCGATTTCGCGGATTTTGATCCGTTTCCAATCGGGAGCGAGGTAAAGGTACTCGCCTGCCACAATGTCGGGTTTACCGTCGTTGTTGAAATCGGCGACACCGCAGGACTCCGTCCGTACCGTATCAATGCGGTGCATTCGGAATTGTAAGGTTTCCTCCGCAGAGGCTGTCAACGAACACAAAATGGCACAGAAAAGGAATCGTTTGAACATGTTTTGAATCGGGTAAAAAACAAAGGAAGGGAAAATAAGGACTCCATCGGAATCCTTCACAACTCTGCAACTATCCGAACCATTTTCGGGGTCGGTTTTTGACGTTTTCTTGAGCGAGGACTTCATTTAGGAGCCGGGTATCTTCGTCGATCTCGAAATCGAACATTCCAAAGACGACGAAGTCGGCACCGTTGGTGAATGCGTAATCCAGGGCATTTTTCGGCGGAATCGCACCTGCTGCCATCACTTTGTACGCTATCCATGGTTTTTCGATCTTTGAGAACACCTCTATAAGTTTGCCGGGATCGTCGCACCACGAGGAATCGTAATTTATGTTTACACTCGGATAGTTTCGATGATGGAACGTCTTGAGGTAAAAGTCGTTCTTGATCTTTTCTTGTTCGCAAAATTCGATGACTTCAAGCCGATGGGCGGCAACACCGACGGGCACGCCAAACGACCTCATCGTATTGACTGCCTTTTTGAAAAGGTCGGTGCGACCAGGAGGAGCACAACACGCATGGGGGGTGGACTCTGTGTCGATCATTGCATCCGCTTGGGCTCCCCAGAGGTACAATGCGTCTGCGCCCACATCAATGCTATGTTGACACGATTGCGTGTATTCTGCCATGTCATCCTCAATCGGAGCAATGGAAAAGATGATACACTTGATGGTCCCGCCTCGTTTTCTGTACTCTTTCAAGCCTTCCAGTGCGCTGGGGACGGTAGGAAGGACGACCGTATTGATGCCATGTTCCTCTGCGATGCGCATTGTCTCTAGAATCTTTTGCGGCGTATTGTAGTGGGCTGCCAAAGTATTGACGTACTGTAAATCCCGGGAATGCGAGATATGGGTGATCAGATTTCCGCCGAGCATCATCCGGCTGAACTCCACTCCGGCAATCGTACCGGTCGGGACTTCACGTTGTTTCTGAAGGGGGGGAAACGGATCGTTGCCGTATGCATCGCTGGTGAGAGCGGACACTCCCGCGGCGGTCGCCATGGTCGTACCGAGAACAGTTGACTTGACGAAACTTCGTCGGTTCATCTTTTCAGACATAGACAATCTCCCAATAAGGTTAGCTTCACAGCATGGCAGGAGTGTACAACATTTCGGAGGAAAAGTCAATCCGTCGCAGTCCGATTGCAAGTTTTTTTTGGGAATTTTCCATACATTTTGCGTTTTCTAGCGTATTCATACAGTCGGCACAGTGCCGTTTTACTCGTTTCCCTTTCCCATGGAGGTCTTTATGTCCAC
>Ga0082212_10007690_pt1 | contig 14199 bp, 12 predicted proteins | sample TergutNt197P3_FD_71548 | JGI IMG/M metagenome (GOLD analysis project Ga0082212, IMG submission 71548) | Neocapritermes taracua P3 segment gut microbial communities from Petit-Saut dam, French Guiana - Nt197 P3 | ecosystem: Host-associated > Arthropoda: Insects > Digestive system > Gut ... | reverse complement strand
GATACATGGTGCAAAAACAATACGGAGAATTTCACCATGATCTGGGTCGGCGATCTATGGGAGCGGGCTGCTTTTATGCGGGGAATGGAGGAGTTGCTCCTTGATATTTACCTAAACCCGGATTTTGTACACGCACTTTTAAGAAAGCTTGCCGATTATTGCCTAGAAACCATGAGAATTCTGTTTGAAAGATTTGAATTTGAGGCCGTGGCAATATCCGACGATTACGGCATGCAGAACGCGCTGGTGATGTCTCCGGATTGCTGGCGCAAATTTGTAAAGCCGTATTTGTCTGAAATTTATTCCTATGCAAAAGCGAACGGGCGCAAAGTTTTTCATCATAGCTGCGGATATGTTTATCCGATCATCGCCGATTTGATCGATATCGGTCTTGATATACTGCATCCCATACAGCCTGAGGCCATGGATATATATTTGCTCAAGCGCGAATTCGGAAAAGACCTGACTTTCAACGGAGGGGTAAATACACAAAGGCTTCTGCCGTTTGGGACCGAAACTGAAATAAGGGAAGAAATCAAACGCCTGAAAGAAAAAATGGGCATGGACGGTGGATATATCCTGGAGCCGGGAATAACCATCCTTGCTGACGTTCCCCAAAAAAACATCGTCGCAATGATTGATGAGGCCATGAAATAATACGGCCCGACGCCGCGCCTGGAACCTATCGCATCCCCGCTCGCCTGTCGCCCCGCAGGATGGCAAGCCCGAACAGGCCGGAGGCAACCACCGTCGCTATCGGCAGCAGCATGCTCGCCTGCATCGAGGACTGGGATATCCAGCCAAGCACCGGCGGTATAGCCATCCCGGATGCCTGCGCCGCGAGTATCATGGCCGACGCGGGCAGCTGGGACTTCCCTTTGTAGCTGACGACGCTCTCGTTGATAAGCGTAGGCAGGCAATGCCCGCTTGCCAGCCCGACGACGCCGACCATTGCGCACATGGCCCACGCGTTGCCTGAAAAGACGCCCGCGCACAGCGCCGCGCCCGCCGCCAGCGCGCCTGTCATGTGCAGCTTCACGCTGCCTATGGGAAGCCTTGAAGCAAAGAAGCGGCTGACCGTCATGCATACCCACATCACAGTCACCGACGTCATGCCGAGCGCCTCGGCGCCGTGCTGCACGCTCATATAGCGGACAAGCCACGCGAACAGCGACGCCATCATCATCGCGTATGTCAGGCACGCCATAAGCAGGCAGACATTGCGCCTGCCCCCGAAAAACAGCCGTATCTCGCCGCCGGAAAAACTCGGCGCCTCTATCCGCGAAACCGGTATATGCTTTTTTGTCGCGCCAAGCGCGACAATGAATACGACGACGGTCAAAAGGACCACGGGCGCGAGCGTAAGGTATATGCCCTGCCAGCCGTGCCTTGCGAGCAATATCTGTATCGCCACGGGCGTGAGCAGCGACCCCACCCCATAGCACCCGTGAAGGGCGCCCTGGTATTTCGCGCTGTCCGCTCGGTTGGCGTCTATGATGCAGGAATTGGCATAGGAGTCCGTCCAGCCGAAACTGACCCCCAGCACGACGCATATGATGAGTAGCGTGGGGAAAGACCCTGCCAGGCCGGTCAGCGCCATCATGGCCGCGGACAGCAGGCCGGCTATGACGATCATGGTAGCCTTTTTCATATTCCACCTTAGCGCCAAAGTCGAAATGACCCCCAGCGTGTTGCCGGCATTTATCATGCTGTTCATCAAGCCCTGCCGCGCGCCGACAAGGCCGAACTCATCGATAATATGGTTTATCAAGACGCTGATGACAGTCATGGAGACGGCAAAGCCGCCGATACGTATGAGCAAGGAATACGTGAACAGCCTTGTCGCCCTTCCCTCATCCATCCCTGCCAATCCCAAAAATCCGCCCAAAACCCTCGTCCCGTCCAATTCTCCGTTGCAATCCCTGTGTCGTTGAATATAATAAGGTTGACATGCGTTTGCATGGTTGTCAACTTGTGTTTTCACGGAAAAGGAGTGTTTGCCATGGAAAGAACGAAGATTGCCATACTCGGTGCAGGTTTTATATCCGATATCCACGTAGAAAGCTACCGGCGCTTTGTCCCGGAAGCCGAGGTCGTGGCCGTATACACGCGCGACAAAGGCAAAGCCGACGCCTTTGCCAAAAAGCACGGCATCCCGCAGGGCTACTCCGACATGGACGCCTTGCTCGGCGAATGCGGGTGCGACATCGTCGACGTATGCCTGCCGAACTGCCTGCACCACGAAGCCGGCATGAAGGCCGCGGCCGCGAACAAGCACGCCATTATCGAAAAGCCCCTGTGCATGAGCCTGGGGCAGGCGGACGAAATGATCGCCGCCTTCAAACAAAACGGCCTCCTTTTGATGTACGCGGAAGAGCTCTGCTTCGCGCCCAAGTACGAACGCGCGCGCGCCATAGTCGAGAGCGGCGCGGTCGGCCCGCTCTACATGCTGAAGCAATGCGAAAAGCATTCGGGGCCGCACAGCCGATGGTTCTACGAATCGGACAAATCGGGCGGCGGCGTCATGATGGACATGGGCTGCCACGCCATCGCGTGGTTCCGCTACATGCTGAAGAACGCCCCGGCAAAAAGCGTCTACGCGGACTTAATGCGCGTCTACCACGACACGGACGCCGAGGACCATTCCATAACGATTCTGGAGTTTGAGCACGATGGCAAGCGCGTCATATGCGTGGCGGAGGACAGCTGGGTCAAGCATGGCGGCATGGAAGACAAAATCGAAATATATGGCGAAAAAGGCGTCTGCTACGCGGACCTGTTCAAAGGCAATTCATCGCTCGTGTACAGCGTCGACGGCTATGACTACGCCAGCGAGAAGGCAGGCGCCACGACCGGCTGGACCTTCCCCGTCTTCGAGGAAGCGTTCAACCAGGGATACCCGCAGGAGCTGAAGCACTTCGTCGAATGCGTGCGCGAAGGGAAAACCCCCATCGTCACGGGCGAAGACGGCCGCGCCGTCCTTGAGCTGATCTACGCCGCCTACGAATCGGCCCGCACCGGGGAAAAGGTCAAGCTGCCTTTCTACCGGGAAGCCGGCAAGCCATGCGCCCTCTGGCAGCCCTGACCCGGCCCGGCGCCTGAAAAAACGCGGAAAAGGCGGGAAAAAAACGTCATTCCTGGATTTTGCAATTGACAAGACAGCGATATGATAATAATATTAATTAACTTAGTTAATTAAACCGCGCCCAATACCTTTTGCGTCCGTTGCCAGGAGGTTTCATATCATCAGGAGGTTTCATTTCAATGGAAAAGAAAAAGCTGACATCGAAGGAACGGCTGCTGCTGACAATGGAGTACAAGGAAACGGATTACCTGCCGTGCTCCTTCATGATGTTTCACGCGCTGCGGGACCGTTTCCCGGGCGACTGGCGCGCCTTCCTGGACGCCCAGCTCGATTTGGGCCTTGACGCCGTCGCGGAATTGCCCGAGCTGCCCTTCGCCTTCCACCCCGAAGTAAAGGTCGAGGAATGGAAGGAAGGCCCCGGGGACGGCGCCTACCCCGTCATGCACAAGAAATACGAAACCCCGGCGGGCACGATACATACGGAAGTCAAGCAGACAAGGGACTGGCCGCACGGGGACCATATCGAGTTCTACGACGACCATAACGTGCCAAGGTCAAACAGGTTCCATGTCAACGGGCGGTTGGACCTTAGAAGCTTCCGGTACATGATGCTGCCGCCAACCGCGGACCAAATCCGCGATTTCCGCGAAGGGAGCGCCGAAGTAAAGAAATTCGCGCAGGAGAAAGGGCTTTTGACAAGAGGGGTAAGGGGCGTGCTGATTGACGCGGCAATACGCTTTGCCGGCGTGGAAAACCTGATATTCGCCGCGCTCGAGGATCCCGAGTACCTCGAGGAATACCTCGGCATCATCTGGGACTGGAACATGCAGCGCATGGAAATAGTTCTGGACGAAAAGCCGGACCTCTTCCTGCGCAGGGCGTGGTACGAGAACATGAGCTTCTGGTCGCCGGACATGTTCCGCCGGTTCATGAAGCAATACCTGGTCAGGGAAAAGCGCTGGTCCCGGGAAGCGGGCGCGAAGTTCGGCTATATCAACTCCTGCATGTACATGCAGCTGCTTGACGACTTCAAGGACATCGGCATAGACGTCCTCATCGGCGTGGACCCCGTCGAAGACATACAATTGGACGCGGCGGCCCTGAAGCGCGAGGCGCAAGGCAGCATTTGCCTCTGGGGCGGGGGCAACGGCTTCGTGACCGTGGAAACAGGCTCGCCGGACGAGGTGCGCAGGGAAGTGAACGACGCCATCGACACATTCGCCCCCGGGGGCGGGTTCATCCTGTCGCCCGTCGACAATGTCAGGGACATGTCGGACAAGACGATGGAAAACGCGAAAGTATTCATTGAAGCATGGAAAGCGCGCAGAGAGATTGACAAACAGGCGTAAAGATTGTACGCTCAATTAACTAAGTTAGTTAATAATTGGATACAAGGGTTGGAGAGGAGCAATCATGGAATACTTCAGTAAAAGTGATGCCAACACAGAGTTCAAGTACCTTCCCATTATCGACGCCCATATACATGTACGTTCCCTTCAAAAAGCGCTGAGGCAAAACGATGTCCTTTCCGAAAGCGGCCTTCGGGGCATGTGCGTGCAATGCGTGACAAGGCTGGGCGACGAGTTCATGGCAAGCAACCTGATAGGCATGCTCCTTAAGGCCATGCTTCACGGCGAAACCTACGTGTTCGGCGGGTTCCCCAGGCCCCTGTCCCCGGAGTGCCCGGAGGGGCAGGACTACCTCGCCCTGGCAAAGGCCCTGCACGAAATGGGCGCGGACGGATTGAAGATGTATGACGCCAAGCCATCCGTAAGGAAAGAATTGGGCATGGCGCTCGACTGCCCGGAGTTCGAGGCCATGTACGCATATCTCGAAGACAACGGCATACCCGTCATGAACCACGTGGGCGACCCCGCGAATTTCTGGGACGGCGACGACGCGCCGGATATTGCCAAGCAGTACGGCTGGACCTTTGACAGCACCTATGTCCACCCCGAGCAGTACTTCGTCGAGATCGAGAACGTATTCGACCGCCACCCGCGCCTGAAAATGATCCTCGCGCACTTCTTTTTCCTTTCTGTAGACATGGAAAGGCTTGAGGCCTTCCTCGGGAGGCACCCTGGCGCCTATATCGACATCACGCCGGGCACGGAAATGTATATAGACTTCTCTGCCGACCCGAAAGCCTGGCATGCCTTCTTCGTCAAACACCAGGACCGGATCATATTCGGGACGGACAACGGCTTCTTCGGGGAGACCTCGTACGAAATCAACGCGATCAGGACCTTCCTGGAAACCGACAGGGCTTTTCACGCGTGGGACATGGATATATGCGGCATAGGCCTGCCGGAACCAGTCCTGCGAAAGATATACTACGACAATTTCAAAGGCCTCGTGAAGGCGCCAAGGCTCCCGAACTATAGCATGGTGAGGAAGGAGTACGAATCGGTCAAGGCCGCCGCCGAAAGGAGCGAATTGAAAGAAAGCCTGCTTGCCGACCTGGACGACATTGCCGAAGCGCTGAGAAGAATGGAGGTTTTTTGACAATGAACGTATTGGTGATTTCCGGCCACCCGGCCACTATGGAGATTCTCTGCGCGGGGACCGTGGCGAAATACGCCCTTAGAGGGGATGCCGTGACGCTCTGCCACATTTCAAACGGCAACAAAGGCGGCGAGGAAATCCCGCCCGCGGAGCTCGGCCCCGTCAGGATCGAGGAGTCGAAAAAGGCAACCGCCCACATCGGCGCGGATTGTGTCTGCCTGGATGTAGACGACCTTGAAGTGGACGCCGCCTCGCGCAAAGTCCAGGACGAGGTTGTCGATATAATAAGGAAGGCGCGGCCCGACGTCATCATCACCCACGCGCCGAATGACTACAGCCCCGACCTTGCCGCCGTCAACCAGCTTGCGGTGCAGGGGAGCCTGAAAGCGTCGATATACCACTACCGGACGGAAGAGGAGCCGCTCGCCCGGGCCGTGCCGATATACTGCATGGATACCTTTGCGGGGATCGGCTTCTCGCCCGACGAGTACGTGGATATCTCGGAGACCATAGAACTGAAGATCAAGATGCTTTGGGAACACAAATCCGTGCTGAAGTGGCTGCTCGACAGCAAGGGCGTCGATTTTGAGGACTTCGTCAGGATAACAGGCCGTTTCCGCGGGCTTCAGTGCGGCGTGCTGTACGCCGAAGGCTTCGTAAGGCACCAGGCCTGGATGTTCACGGGCCCGGAAAAGCTGCTGCCATAGGGCCGTGCGATGAAAGGCTATATCCCTTCGCATCTGAAGGAAAGGAACAGCAGGGTCATCTATGACCTGTTTGACGACGGATGCTGCCATTCCAAGGCCGGGATAAGCAGGCTGACAGGCATCAGCGCGCCTACCGTCATGAAAATCGTGGATTCCCTGGTCGAAAAGAACATCCTCCTTGTCAAAGGGGAAGGCGAATCCAGCGTGGGCAGGAAGCCAAACCTTCTGGTCCGCAACGCTAAGGCCTACTACGCCATGGGCGTGGATTTCCAGGATGGAAGGATAAGGATAGGGCTTGTCGACCTCGACGGCAGGCTCGTCGCGTACAAAGAAAGCGACCTTGTGTCCCCTGCCGGGGAATTGCTCACGAATACCCTTGGCGCGCTTGCCGGCAGCCTGCTGGGCGAATACGGCGCCGACCGTTCGAGGGTGCTGGGCATCTGCCTCGGCCTGCCGGGGATAGTCGACACGGAAAACAACACGGTCGAATACGCCTACAATATTGGCCTCAACGAGAAGACGGACCTGGCCGGCATGATGGCCCGCCTCGAAGACTGCCTTGGCATGCCCGTCTTCATCGAAAACGACGTCAACGCGGCGGCAATCGGCGAATTCAGGGCAAGGGGGCTTGGCAAGGACAAGGACCTTGTCTACATCTCCCTGGGGTTCGGCCTCGGCGCCGGGCTGGTCTTGAACGGCAGGCTGCGCCGGGGGATAAACTACTTTGCCGGCGAGATCGCGTATACGTCGTTCGACGAAAAATACGAAACCGGGAAAGCCCCCCGGGGATGGATGGAGGAAAAGATTTGCGGCAGCGCGCAGGAAGCCATCCGGGCGGAAAACGTCGCGCCCGGCTATATAAAGGACGCGTCGGGGAAGATAGCGCTGATGCTCGCGAACCTCTCCGTGTTCCTGGATTTCGAGCTCGCGGTCCTGGGCGGGCTGTTGATGAAGCGTTTCAGCAATGACATATTGCCCGCGATAGAAAAAAGCCTGCAAGGGATGAGCATGTTCCATATCGGCTGTTCCACGGCCCTGTCGGAATTCCCCGAGCTTGTCGGCGGGGCGGCGACTGTATACGAAAAGCGCCTGAAGGACGTGCTGTAGGGCGCCGATGCTATGAGAAGGCTTATAAGGGAAGCGATCGACCGGCTTGACGAAGGCGCCCTGCAAGGCAAAAGGGCCACCTTGGGCTTTGATGGCTGCTCGGACGTCATCTGCAGGGTGATAAGCAACAACAACAACGGCTCAATCAAGTATTTGGACACCATCGAGGAGTTCAGCCGGTATATTGCCCGCATGAGCGGCCTCAGCTGCAGCATCGAGCTGGACAGCCTGCAAAGGACGGCCGGCGGCAACAGCGCAATATTCGCGGGCGCCATCAGCGGGTGCGGCGTCGCCACGACAGTCGTCGGCACATACGGGAAGGGCCATATCCCCGAAGTGTTTGACGCCCTTAGGGAAAAATGCAGGCTTTATTCCTACCATGACAACACATCCGCGTTTTCCCTCGAGTTTACGGACGGCAAGATAATGCTCGCCCCCAAGGTCGTCATAACGGGGGAAGTATGGCAGAGAGTCATCCAGGCGGTCGGCGAAGAAAACCTCGAAGACGTGTTCCTCGGGCCCGACCTGCTTGGCTTCGTGAACTGGGGCGAACTGGACTACGCCACAAGCCTGTGGCGGGACGCCTGCGGGTTCGTCGCGCAGAGGCCCGACCTGTCCAGGCACATCATGGTCGACCTCGCGGATATCATGAGGAGGACAGCCGAAGACATCGGCGGATTGACAAGCCTTCTCGAAGACTGCGCGAAAATCAGGGCTGTCACGCTCAGCCTTAACGAGACGGAGGCAATGGAGCTCGGAAGGCATTTTGGCCTGCCGGCAAAAGGCGATTACGGGGAGCTTTGCGAAGGCCTGGCTTCCCGGATAGATATCCACAGGGTCGTCCTTCACGCCACGCGGGCATGCTATACATCAGAAAATGGGGCAACTTGCTGGCTGCCGACACAATTCGACGAAGCCCCGAGACTATTGACGGGAGGAGGTGATAATTTCAACGCCGGATACGCGGCAGGCCTGTTGCTGGGCCTGAGGGCCGAACTCTGCAACGTATACGGCAACAGTATGTCCAGTTACTTTATCAAAAACGGGAAAAGCCCAAACCTGAGCGATATGAGAAATCATATGGAAAAATGGTATTTGGAATTGCAATGATGCAATTCATATACATAATCAAGGAGGAGGATAAAATGAAAAAACGAATTTTTGCTTTATTGTTGGCGCTGATTTTCGTGTTTGCTTTCTCGGCGTGCAATTCGGCCCCGGATGCCCCGGCCCCCGCGCCGGAGCCGGAGCAAGCCGCGCCGGAGCCGGCGCCCGCGCCAGAGCCGGACCAGTCGCCGGCGGACGATGCCGTCAAGCCCTATAAGGTAGGCCTTTCCAATACCTTTATGTATCCGTGGAGAGCGCAGATGATAGACGACATGGAGAGGGTGTTCGAAAACTACAAAGGCAGGGGCTGGGTCGAGGGCGACCTGATTATCCAGCATGCCGGCGTGGACACGAACGCGCAGATCGCGCAGATCCGCAACATGGTCAACGACGGCGTCGACATACTGCTTATCAACCCGATCTCGGCCGACGGCCTGAACGAGGTCGTCGAAGAAGCGGTCGCCAAAGGCGTCATAGTCGTCGCGTTCGACCAGGCGATATCCGCGCAGGGCGTGTACAACGTGACGATAGACCACTATGTCTGGGGTTCCAGGTTCGCGGAATGGCTCGTGCAGGCAATCGACGAGCAGGGCGATATCGTCTATATCGAAGGCCTTCCCGGGCATCCCGCGAATGACGACCGCGTACGCGGATGGGTCGACACCATCGCGAAATACCCGGACATCAATATAGTGGGCAGCTCCGCGACCGACTGGGACAACCCGAGCGCGCAGAAAGCCGCTTCTCAGCTGATCGCGACAAATCCGAATATCAACGGCATCCTGGCTATGGACGGCATGGGAGTGGGCCTCTACAACGCGCTGGTTTCCGCAAAGAAGGTTGACCAGATCAAGTGCACCGGCGAGACCCAGGTGGCTGTGCTTCAATCCTGGTATGAACTTCTTGAGGAGCACCCGGACTTCGAATCGTTCGGCGTAGTCAACCCGCCCGGGATCGGCGCGACAGCCCTTGGCTTTGCCATAAGGATAGCGCAAGGCAAGGAGTTCACAGGTGAATTCGTGAACGGGAACACCTACTACTATGACGTTGAAATCCAGGTGGACAAGAGCAATTTCGAAGAGTTCTACAATAAATATGTCGTCAGCGAAGGCAGGCCCGACGCCTACTGGCCGGATGAATGGCTGAGCGACGATGAGCTCGACGCATTGTTCAGGTAGCATTATCGGTTAAGGCTTCCCCCCTGTTCCACGCAGGGGGGAAGGCCTGGATGCCGACACCCGTGAATACTGCCGAAGGAGGGGCAAACGCTGTTGTGGGTCTATTAGAAGTCAAGAATATCAGGAAGCATTTCGGCGGCGTAGCCGCGCTGTCCGGCGCGAATTTTTCCATCGACGCGGGCGAGGTATGCGGGCTTTTGGGCGCGAACGGGTCGGGGAAAACGACGCTTTCGCGCATCATCGCGGGCCTGTACCTGGCGGACGAAGGGGAAATCGTTTTCGAGGGCCAAAGGGTCGAGATCAGGAGCGCCATCCAGGCGCAACGGCTCGGCATCGCGATGGCGCACCAAAACCTCAGCCTCGTAGGCGAAATGACGGTCTGGGAAAATGTCTGCCTCGGCAACGAAAGCATGAAAGGGCTGACCATCGACAGGGCCAAGTGCGTGGCGGAAGCAAAAAAGGCGCTTCTGTCCTTTGGGATGGATTCCCTCGCAGGCAGGCTCGTAGGCGCCCTGTCCCCTTCCCAGAAACAGCTCGTCGAGATATGCAAGGCGCTGTCCCGCTCGCCGAAGCTGCTGATACTGGACGAACCGACCGCGTCCCTCGAATTCGCGCAGGTAAAAATGCTCTTCGACGTCATAGCCGCGCGCAAGCAGGAAGGCATGGCGATCGTTTTCATCTCCCACAGGATATGGGAGGTCATGCAGATTTGCGCCAAGGTCGTCGTCCTGAGGAACGGCGAATCCGTCAGCGATATCGATGTCAGGAACATCGACGCGCAGGATCAGCGGAAAACCATACTCATGGCTATCACCGGCAAGGAAGAGGAAGAAGGGGCAGTGCGCGAACGCCATATCAAAAAAGGCGAAAACGTGCTGCGCCTCGAGAACGTGGGCCTGAGAGGCGTCCTCGACGACGTCTCGTTCGACGTCGCGGAAGGCGAAATAGTCGGGATCAGCGGCCTGCAGGGCATGGGGCAGGAGGAACTGCTCCTCGTGCTCTCGGGCCATATCCAGAAAACGAGCGGGGAGATATCCTTCAGAGGCAGCCCGGCCAAATGGCGCACCGCGAAGCAGGCCATATCAAGCGGCATAGTCCTTGTCCCGGGCGACAGGCAAAAAGAAGGCCTGTTCCTCGACCATGCGGTATTGGACAACCTTATGTTCCCCGAGTACTCAAGGAGCCGTTCCCCCCTTGTGCTGAACAGCAGGAAGCTGCGGAAGACGGCGGGCTCGCTGATCGACAAGCTGTCGCTGAGCCCCAAGAACCCGGACCTGGCAGCCAACAACCTCTCCGGCGGCAACCAGCAAAAGGTGGTCGTCGGCAAGTGGATCAACCAGGCCCCGGAGGTGCTTCTGATGTCGGACCCGGCAAAAGGCATCGACGTCGAGGCCCGGTCGGAAATGTACGAAATCTGCAAAACCCTTGCCGAAGAAGGCAAATCCATAATACTGTATGCCAGCGACAACCACGAGCTCATCGATATCTGCGACAGGGTGCTCGTCATGTTCGAAGGGCGGATTGTCGAGACAATAGACAGGCAGGGCTTGAGCGAAGAGAGGCTGATGGAAGCGGCGCTCCATGTGCATGATGAAGAGGTGAGCGGCAATGGGGTATATTAAGAACACTGTTACGAAGATGATAGACGCCCGGCTGTTCTCGGGGGTCGTCGTATTCCTGCTTTTATTGATTATCAACGCCGTGCTCGACAAGAACTTCTTCACGCCGAACACCATATACGGCAACCTTTCGGTAATGACGCCGATCATAATAGCGACGATAGCGCAGGCCATCGTCATACTCAGCGGCAGCATCGACCTCTCCATAGGCGGCGCGATATCCGTCATCAACTGCATACTGGCCGTCACCCTCAAGGATACGCCCGGCTCCGTGGCCTTCGGGCTTACGGTCAGCTTCGCCGCCATGATGGGGATAAGCGCGCTGAACGGCTTCCTCGTCGGCTACCTCAGGCTGCCGTCGATGGTCGCGACGTTTGCCTTCAATACGATGCTGACAGGCGTCGCGCTGCTCGTGCTGCCCGTCCCCGGGGGCTATATCCCCAAATGGCTGCCGAGGTTTTATTCCTTCCAGTTTGGCGACGTGGTGCCTATGACGGTATTCATCCTCCTCGGGATAGGGTGCCTGTGGCTGTTTATGTCAAGGACAAAGCTTGGCAAGTACATCTACGCGGTCGGGGGCAACGAAAACGCCACCGCCGCCAGCGGCATCAACCCCAAAAGGACAAGGATGTACGCCTTCCTTTTGTCCGGCGTCTTCATCTGGATCGCGGCTATAGTCGTCACGGGGCAGACCGGGGCCGGCGATTTCCGGCTGGGCTCCCCCTACATGCTGACGACCATCGCGGCGGCAATCATGGGAGGCATCTCCCTCTCCGGCGGGGCCGGCAGGATACTCGGCGCCGCGTTCGGGGGCTGCGTAATGATCTTCGTCACGAACATCATATATTTCGCGGGCATCGCGTCGTTCTACCAGGACATGATACGTGGCCTGATAGTTATCGTCGCCTTGCTCATAGCGGCAATACCCAGCCTGAAGGAACGTATGGTATGAACAATAATATTATTAAAACAGCGCTTCGCTCAAATATTTTCATGTCGATCATGCTATCCATAATATTGCTTGCCGTCGGGCAGATCGTCTCGCCCGGCTTCGCGACCCCGTCCAATATTATGAACCTGCTCATGATTGCCGCTTTCCTCGGGGTCATCACGCTCGCGCAGGTTATAGTAATGATCACGGACAGCGGGGGCATCGACCTCTCCGTCGGCTCCATGCTGCAGTTCGCCATGATAGTGATAGCCAAGATGGGCGCCGACGGCCAGTCTTTCCAGCTGTCCCTTGTCATATCCATATTGGCCTGCACCGCTTTCGGCTTCGCCAACGGCCTGGGTACCGTGCTGCTGAAGATCCCGCCCCTTATCATGACGCTGTCAATGGGCAGCGTAGTCCTGGGCGTGATGCTCATCTACATCAAGGGCTTCCCCGACGGCGGCTCGCCCCGCGTGCTGTCAAAGTTCATCTACGGCGAAACCCTGTCCCTGCCGAACATGATCCTCGTCTGGATCATCATCATAGCGGCCGTCACCTTCGTCATGTCGAAGACAAAAATCGGGCGCATCATGTATGGGGTCGGCTCAAACCGCCTGACGGCGGAGCTCTCGGGCGTCAACACGCAGAAGGTGCGCATCATAGCGTATGGGATGTCCGGCTTCGTCTGCAGCTTCGCGGGGATTTTCCTGCTCGGGTACATGGCCGCGCCCAACAACCTGGAAACAGGGGCGCACTACATCATGCCGTCAATCGCGGCCGCCGTCGTCGGCGGGGTGTCCCTTTCGGGCGGGGAAGGCTCGTACGGCGGCGCTGTCACAGGCGTCATCTTCCTGACAATCCTCGAAGCCTTGCTTATGACGGTCCAGCTTGGCGAGCCCGTCCGGAAAATCATCTATGGCGTCGTTGTCATCGCCATACTTATCAATTATGTCCGAAAAAACACAAAAAGCAGTTAGGCAAGGCAAAGGAGGGTAACAATGGGCGCGAACAACAAAATCGTATTGATTGGATCGGGGAGCCAGTATACCGAATTCTTCCTGCAGGAGATATTCAAGTTCGAGGATTTCAAGGGCTGCACCATAGCCCTGGTGGACAGGAAGCAGGACAGGCTGGACGAGGTCCTTTCAATAGGAAGGAAACTGAACGATATCGTGGGCTGGGATGTAGAATTCATCGGCAGCCCCGACCGAAGGGACATGCTCCCCGGCGCGGATGTTGTGTATATGTTCGCCGCCGTCAACTATATGCACGCCTGGGCGAGGGAGCTTGAGATTTGCCAGAAAAACGGGCTCACCACATACGAGTTCCACACGACGGGCCCTGCCGGGCTGTCGATGGCCATGCGCCATGTCCCCCTGGCGCTTGACATAGCGAAGGACATGGAGGAATTGTGCCCGGACGCCTGGCTGGTGCTCGACAACAATCCGCTCGCCAGGATACAGGCCGCGGTCGTCAGGCACTCCAATGTCAAGGTAGTCGGCTACTGCTACGGGCACGAGCTTGTCCAGATGGCACTGGAACAAATACTGGACATGACAGACAGGGACGAGAGCGCGAAATCGGCCGACCCCGTCGAAAGGGAATTCATGTGCCCGGCGGACAACATCACGCTGAGGCAAGCCGGGGTCAACCATATGATGTGGCTCCTCGATGTCCGCGACAGGAAGACCGGCGAGGACCTCTATCCCAAGCTGAAAGAGACCCTTTCGCGCATAGAACTGGGCGACGTCCCGGCAGGATACAGGTACTGCACCGAGGTCTACAAGCTCTTTGGCCTCTTCGCCTCCCCTGCCGACAGCCACGTCGCCGACTACTGCTGGTCCTCGGACAAAGGAAACGAAGAGCGCTGCGGGCTCTACCCCTTCCCGGTGCAGAGCTGGTTTGGCGGAAGGGACCAGAACGCCTGGGCCGGCATCGCCGCCAAGATATTCGACAAAGG
>Ga0082212_10007689_pt1 | contig 14201 bp, 12 predicted proteins | sample TergutNt197P3_FD_71548 | JGI IMG/M metagenome (GOLD analysis project Ga0082212, IMG submission 71548) | Neocapritermes taracua P3 segment gut microbial communities from Petit-Saut dam, French Guiana - Nt197 P3 | ecosystem: Host-associated > Arthropoda: Insects > Digestive system > Gut ... | reverse complement strand
ATATGGGAACGAGGGATACGATCCTTAACCTGACCAATTACATGGAAGAACCGGGATACAAGGTAAATCTTATGTTCTACCAAACTGCTAATTCACATTTTGGCTTTAATATAAACGAAGAAATCCTCTGTTCGATAATCAACAAGGCTCAGGTTTTGGTAAATACAGAACTGTTGGAAAACCGCTGGTTAAGCCGGACTTTTGATTACCGGCATAAACTTATCCGTCAAAGACAGCCCTACTTGATCGGTTTTTCCGCGGCATTGGGAGTGATAGTTTTTCTCCTTCTTGCCCTGCTGCATAAATACAAGGAATCAAAGCATCATCTTAAAGTGCTGGTTAAACGGCGTACCAGAGAACTGGAAATACAGAAAGATGCCGCTCAGACCGCATACAAGGTTAAAAACCGTTTTATGGCAAATATGGGTCACGAACTTCGTACCCCTCTTAATGCAATCATTGGCCTTTCCCAGGCGGAACTGGAAAGAGCAAGCCCTGAATCCAAAGAAAACCTTTCCTCCATTAACCGTTCCGGTTCCGTCCTGCTTGGTATTATCAACGACCTTCTTGATATTTCCAACATTGAATCGGGAGATATGCAATTAAAGTCTGCTGATTATTCGCTGCCTTTGTTTATCAGCAATGCTGCTGCTTCGACAAAACTTAAAATAAACAACAAGAAAATTGATTTGCAGCTTGAAGTAGACGAAAATCTGCCGGTTAAACTTCATGGCGATGAACACAGGGTAAAACAAATTCTGGGGAACCTTCTTTCCAATGCTGTCAAATTTACCAACGAAGGCGCCATTACTCTGCGTGTAGGTTTTATTAAACCGGAAAACGAAGATGACATTATTTTATACTTTGAGGTCTGCGATACAGGAATCGGAATCCAGAATGAACACATGGAAAAACTCTTTACCGATTACAGTCAGGCCGATACGGAAAGCAGCCGTTCAACCGGCGGCGCCGGTATGGGTCTTGTTGTTTCCAAAAGACTGGCAAAACTTATGGGAGGAGATGTAACCGCAATAAGCAGATTCGGCAAAGGCAGTGTCTTTGCTGTCCAGATACTTCAGAAAATAGCTGACAAAACGGCTTTGGGTAAAGATACGGTAGAAAAACTCCGGAAACTGGACTGGAAAGAGGCAACGGAAACAAGATTATATCTTCCCTACGCTCGTGTATTGGTAGTAGATGATGTTGTCACCAATCACGCAGTAGCCAAGGGAATGATGAAACCCTACAAAATGACCGTAGACGCTGTTCTTTCCGGTCAGGAAGCGGTAGACCTTATTACCAAGGCAGAAGTACATTACGATGCAATCTTTATGGATCACATGATGCCCGGCATGGATGGTGTAGAGACAACCACGCTTATCCGGGAATTGGGTACCGATTATGCCCAAAATATCCCGGTTATTGCTCTTACTGCCAATGCTTCACCGGGAATTGAAGAACTGTTTCTTACCAACGGGTTTAACGCCTTTATGGCCAAACCTATTAATGCAAATACATTAAACAGGGTATTAAATAAATGGGTCAGGAACGAGGTAAAGGAAGAACTCTTTGCAGGGGAAGCACAGGAAGAAGAACAAACGCAGAGCGGTATTTTAACAACTTTCAACATTGAAGGCGTGGATTTGGCTGCAGGCGCTGCTCAATTCGGCGGAGAAGATAATTATCTGGAAATTGTAAAAGTTTTTGTTCACGATACACCAAAACTACTGGAAGACGTACAGAAATTTCTGGATGGATTCCGCATAATGCCGGCAGCTGCGGCGGCAGCTTTGGATGCCCTGAAAAACTATACTATTACAGTCCACGGTATTAAAGGTTCCTGTTACGGGATTTGCGCTGCTTCGGCAGGAGATTTGGCCAAAGAACTGGAAATGGCCGCAAAAACCCAGGACTTTAACAGAATAATGGAATTAAACAACGGTTTTATTCAATCTACAGAAAAACTGGTTGATGAACTTAAAATATTGTTCCCAAAGAAAGAAGAAACAGCTAAAGTCGAAAAACAGGCCCCGGATGCGGCAGTACTAAAAAGACTGCTGGATGCCGCCATGTCTTACAATATTAACATTATTCTTGAAGTTTTGGATGAACTGGAGCAATACAGATATCAGGAAAACGGTGATCTTGTCCAGCAGCTGCGGGAAACTACCGATAATTATGAATATGTGGACCTTATTAAACTCCTAAAAAATGCATTGAAGATAGAAGAAGATACTATTAACGCAGAAACGGCCAGTTAGATGAATGTTCTGAAACTCTGTTAGTTTTGGAACATTTTTTATAAGCTTATAGCAATTCTTCAACCAGCTCAACTGATCTTTTTACCAATAATGGGCAGATTGTTTTAAATACACCGGATTCCCGCGCTTTTTTCAATTCTTCCTTAATTGTTAAATCATATTTAATTAAATCGGTACATTTGACTGAACCGTATTCTTTTTTAAATTTGGAAATGTACTCACCTGCAATCCTGATGGTATTTTCTTTTGAATCATTATCTCCTTCTATATGCTTTCCATACTTTAAACCAATTAACATTAAAGCTCCCGTTACTGCTCCGCATGTTTCCCCATTATAAGCCATTCCTCCGCCAAATGCCCCTGCAACCTTTTTTGCGGTCGTGAGATCCAAACCAAAATCAGAAGCATGTGAAGCCAAAACCGCCTGGGCGCAATTAAAACCCTTATTAAAAATTTCAACTGCTGTTTCATTTTTCGAATTCATAATTACTTTATAACATATAACAAAAATATCCGCTATTCAATATTGAAAAATCCAAAAATATTTTGTATGCTATACAACAAATGAATATCGCAGATCTTCAAAGTACTGTTAAAAATCTCCACCCATTGGAAATAAAAATTATTCTTTATTACAAAAAAGGAGATGAACTAACGATAGATAGGGTAGAAAAAGACTTAAACCTGAAAAGCGGCAACGGCAATCAGGCTCTTTCCTGGCTTGCAGGGAAGGGCATAGTACAGGAACTGCGCCGTGAAACGGCTGTTTATTATGAATTAACAGGGCTTGGTCAGGAATGGAAGGAAAAGGGAAGCCCGGAAGAGCGTATTCTTGAGTTGATACGGCAAAGACTTAATACAATGCAGGATAGGCCAAGGTTGCCGGAAATTGCCCAGGCGCTCAAAATGGAAAACAAGGACATAGGCAGTGCTTTCGGCAGTCTGTCAAAAATAGGCGTGTTATCGATGGATGGGGACAAAAAAGTAACCATTACTCTGCCGCTGGAACATCTTGAAGATCCTGACAAAAATCCTGTACTGGCGCATTTCGCCCTTATGAGGGGTCTTTTAAAAAAAGTTGTTATGGACGGCGGTCTGTTGGCGGAAGCGTCTCTGACTGATGCTGAAAAGACCATTATTTCCGGTATCTCAAAAAAACGGGGCGCTTCCGATGCACCTTTCCGAATAATCGAACGGGAAACGGTTGTATTTGGTTTTTCTGACGGCGGCAAAACAGCTGAAAGAGAAATCGCCGATCGGAACGCATTGGCAGCGGCGCTTGAATCGGCAGGAATTACCGGCGAGGAAGCCGGCGCTCTTACGCCGGAAATGCTTACCAGCGGAAGCTGGAAAGAAAAAACCTTTCGTTCCTACAATGTAAAAGTACCTCCAACACGGCTTAGTCCCGGACGTACCAATCCCTATGCAAAATTTCTTGAAGATGTAAAAGATAAACTTGCGTCCCTTGGCTTTGAAGAATTCGACGGTCCGCTTGTAGAAACTGAATTCTGGAATTCCGATGCGCTTTTTATGCCTCAATTCCATTCTGCACGGGACATCCATGATGTTTACAGAATTGCCAAACCTTCTCATGCCAAAACCATCGAAGAGCCCTGGCTTTCCAATGTTGCTGCAGCACACGAAAACGGAGGTAAAACCGGAAGCCGCGGATGGAGTTATGCCTTTGATCGCGATTTTACCCGGCGGCTTATTCTTCGCAGTCAGGGAACAGTTCTTTCCGCAAAAACACTACCCAATGCAAAAATCCCCGGCAAGTATTTCGGCATAGTTCGCTGTTTCCGCTATGACCGGGTGGATGCCACTCATCTTCCCGATTTTTATCAGACCGAAGGAATTGTTTTGGGAGAAGAGGTAAACCTGAAAACACTTTTGGGGATGCTGGAAATGTTTGCCCTGGAAGTAGCGGGAGCAAAAGAAGTAAAATACGTTCCCGGCTATTTTCCATTTACCGAGCCTTCTGTGGAAGTTCACATAAAACATCCTGTGTTGGGCTGGTTTGAATTGGGCGGTTCGGGAATTTTCCGGCCCGAAGTAACAGAAAGCCTTGGTGTTAATGTACCGGTTGCAGCCTGGGGTATCGGTATCGATCGTATGGCGCTAATGGCTTTGGGATTGAATGATTTACGAGAACTATTCAGTTACGATATAGAACATGTAAGGTTGAGGCGGACTAATGCCTAAAATTGAAGTAAACGAAGAAGTATTTTATACTTTGGCCGGTTCTCCCGGAGGAAAAAGTATCTGGAAAACCAGAGAAGCATTCGAAGAAGCGCTAAGCTGCGCAAAAGCGGAACTTGACGAAGACAGTGATAAATCGCTTCCTGTTTCGGAACGGGTTTTAAAAATAGAATTAAATGACACAAACAGACCGGATCTTTGGGGTACTGCCGGATGTGCCCGCCAACTGCGAATGTACAACGGCAGCGCAATTCCCGACTACCCATTCTTTGCTGGTAAACCCCGCGGTCCTGGCAGCGGAAATGGCGGCGTAAATCCGCCGGCAAAGTACAAGGTAATTGTAGAAAAATCCGTACAGCAAGTACGGCCGTATCTGTCGGGCTTTATTGCTTCGGGAAAAGCTATCAGCGATCCCATGCTCAGGGATATGATTCAAACTCAGGAAAAACTTGCGTGGAATTTCGGAAGGAAGCGACGCACTATCTCCATGGGTATATACCGGACTGCAAAAATAAAATGGCCAATAATTTACAAAGGTGTAGATCAGGACAGTGTATCATTTGTGCCGCTGCAATGGGATGTTCCACTGACTCTGAGGGAAATCCTGAAGCAGCACCCCAAAGGAAAAGAGTATGCATTTATTCAGGAACATGAACAGATTCATCCTTATTTAATTGATTCTGAAGGCGGAGTGCTTTCCTACCCGCCAATTATCAATTCGGCCGACATAGGCGCGGTACTGGTGGGAGATACGGATATATTTATTGAACTTACAGGAACCGATCAAAACTCGATTACCCTGGCCGCTTCTATTGTTGCCTGCGACCTTGCAGACAACGGCTTTACCATTGAGCCGGTGGAAGTAGATTATGAATTTGATACACCTTACGGGAGAAAATGCATTACGCCTTATTATTTTCAGGAACCGGTGTTTTGTTCTCTGGAACGCATCGAAAAATATTTAGGCGAAGCAATCAGCGCGGAAGATTGCGTAAAAGCACTTGCCCGCATGGGTGTACGAGCGGAAAAAACAGAAGATACCGAGCGCGGAAAAACCGGAACGCCGAAGACACCCGGTGTACTCGCCTGGCCGCCCGAATACCGCAATGACTTTCTCCATGCCGCAGATGTAATGGAAGACATAATGATGGGCCGCGGGCTTAATACCTTTAAACCTGAACGTCCACGGGATTTTACCGTAGGCCGCCTTGCACCGCTTACAATCTTTAGCCGAAAGATTAAAGAAATAATGGTGGGTCTGGGTTATCAGGAAATGATATACAATTATCTTGGTTCATACAAAGATCTGGCGGAAAGAATGAGGGGAAGCGGAGAAAATATAATTAAAATCTCCAACCCGATGACAGAAAATTACGAATATGTCCGGGACAGTATTCTTGCATGTCTTATGCAAAGCGAAGCCATTTCCGGAAATTCACTTTATCCTCACCGTATCTTTGAAACAGGAAAAGTGGCGTTTTTTAATGACAGCGATAATTACGGTTCACAAACAAAACAGTACCTGGGTTTTATTCATGCAGGAGCGGAAGCAAATTTTAACACCATTGCTGCTGAACTGCAAACACTGTTTTATTATCTTTCAAGGGAATATAGTGTAGAAGAATCAAATGACAGCCGTTTTATTATTGGACGAGCTGCGGCAATTTTTTACCAGGGTAAGCATACCGGGGTTTTTGGAGAAATCCACCCGGAGGTGCTGGAAAACTGGGGTATTACCGTACCATGTACAGCCTGTGAACTTGATACGGAAATGCTGATACAATAGGTGTAAATTATGAAACCCTCCGTTAAAAAAGACAAAAAACTGGAATTAGAAGAAAAAATGAACAAGGAAATCGAACAAGAGCTTGATCAGGAAGATAAAAACGAGGAGAAGTTCCAACAGGAAATAGACAGGGAAATTGATGAAGAAATAAAAAAAGCAGCCTTGACGGTACAGCGTAATGAACTAACCGAATACTACGTGTACCACCGTCTTGCGGAAATATGCAAAAATCCCCACAATGCGGAAGTACTTCGTACCATCGGTGATGAAGAATTAGCCCACTCCAAATACTGGAAAGAAAAAACCGGTGTTGAAATAAAACCGAACCGTTTTATGATATTCAAATCAATTTTAAAATCAAGGTTTTTTGGTCTTACCTTTGCCCTAAAGCATATGGAAAAAGGAGAAAACAAAGCACAAAAAGCTTATGGTATCCTAATTGACTATTTCCCCGAGGCCAAAACGATCAGGGATGATGAAGCAGCTCATGAAAATAAACTTATAAATATGCTTGATGAAGAAAAACTGCAGTATGTTGGATCTATTGTATTGGGTCTGGGAGATGCTCTGGTAGAACTTACCGGAGCTTTGGCCGGTTTTACTCTGGCTTTGGGAGAAACAAAAATTATCAGTATTGCAGGAATAGTAACCGGAGTTTCTGCGGCTTTTTCCATGGCCGCTTCGGACTACCTTGCCAAAAGAGCAGAGAATGACCCCAGAGCAGCCAGGTCGGCTTTGTATACCGGTATGACTTACATTATCACTGTAGTACTCCTTATCCTTCCCTTCCTGCTGTTGAGTAATTCATTTATAGCTCTGGCAATTACCCTAAGTACGGCAGTGCTGATCATCTACCTTTTTACCTATTATCTTTCTGTTGCCAGGGATCTGAACTTTATCCGCCGTTTTTTGGAAATGGCAATTATCAGCCTGGGTGTTGCAGCTCTATCGTTTGTTGTTGGGTATATTTTAAAAATTGCACTGGATGTTTGAATTACTGATACATAATTACGCAAGGTCTGGGATTTAAATCAATTACTTCCTGCGGAGTAAGAAGCGGATCATCGTAACCTGCACCGGGTATATTAAAATTGTAAAAAAGCTTAAAACCCTTAATAGGCATATTCTTTGCCTGGGCAAGGTGAGCATACGTATTACGTTTTAGTGCAGGATTTCCAAATCCGTCAGCACAGTGAACCAGGGTTACCCTTTTATACCCGGCGCGGACATCTGTTCTGTCCTGAATCATATTGTGATGAAACTGGTGAATCACCAGCATCCTTTCCCCCGGCAGATTATATTTTTCCAGGTACGCAGACATAACTTCCTGCGCCTGATTAATTTCCTCTGCATTAACACCGCCTATTTCCTGCATGGGCTTGTCCGTACGCCATTCCGGATCAAGGGCCAGGTGAACATTGGGATAATGCAGATACGGTAACATTAACTTTAAGGAATCGATTGGGTCATAACGGCCAATTTGATGGTCTATAAAAACAAGCATGTTGTGTTTCATGGCAAAATCTATATACTTTTGAAGCTGCGCATCCGGTATATAACCAATTGCTCCTTTAGGCTGGACAGTGCCATAGATAATGTAAAAAGCTTTACGAACTCCGCGTTGTCCGTTTACTTTGTTGTATTCTGCCGCAACCGCATTAAGCCGAGTATTCAGTTCGTCAATTTCATAGCGTCCCAAAATCCCCATGTTTTTTGAAAACGGATGGCCGTAAAACGCAATAATATCGTTGTTAAGAAACAAAGGCCGTTCCTGGTACAAAAGCCGCCGTTGTGTTTCCGGTTCGGTAGCTGCCCAGTAAGGCTTTGATTCTTCACGAAAAACCCAATCCTGATAAAGGCTGTTAAAATACAGAGCGGGAAATAGATCAAAAAAAGACTCTGTTTCTCCGGAATTATCCCGGGACAGATCCCCTCCTGTACTGAGCAAAAACAAGGACAAACAGATAATTAATGCAAACTTAAGAAAACGGATCACCTTCTATTGACTATCGGCATAATAGCGGAAGAGCATGATATTGGATTGTGCTCCTTTTTCTATCAGTTAAAAATTAATTTTCCTGCACATAGATGAACACTTTACCAGATAATTTTTTATATACATTATATTCCCCACAATTAAACCAAACACTATCATAGAAGTCGACATTTCAATTAAATGCCCATATCTAACCATGTCTGGGAACAAAGCATTGGGAACAAGCAGAACTGTCGATGTAGAAAAATAAACAAGACATACGCTAAAAACAAATATTTTCTTTTTATTAATAACAAACAACAACGGCAGAATAGCTACGCTAAATAGTAAACCTCGAATAAATTGGAACGGATATATTAAGGGATTTGTTTTTACGTTATTTACCAATTGCCCGAAGAAACTTAATTTTTCCGCCGATCCGGAATAGAATAGCCGTAATGCTTCAAACTGCCACGCCACAAAGTAACCGAATGTCATATACACAATTGTATAAATTACTCCAATGATACCAAATTTTGGTATTACGCTTTTTACATCGACTTTAATAACTTCGCAGACTATCTCTTTGTTTTGAAAGAACTTTATCATTAACGGCACAGTTGCTGTCAAAGCAATTAAATCGCGCACCATAAATAACGTAACATCAAAAGCCGTTAATCCTTTAAAAGCTCTGATAAAAAATAAAGTTTCTATTTGTGTCATAAAAGACTGAACAAAAAACACTGCGCCGGCGCTAATCAAAAACAATTTTATACCATTTATCATAGAGTTCTTTATGATGAAATAAACAACAAAACACACAAAAGCTGAATTTATTACCAGGAATAAAAATCCAAAAGGATTGTCAGGTTGTTTCATTTCCCTAAATTCCTGCGTATGCGGCAATAAGACAATAGCAGCTAAAAAAACAACTGTGTAAATAATCACACACAATAATAGTTTAAAAAATGTTTTTATCATGTTTAACTCCTTTTTTCTTCATGTTTAAATTCAGAATAATTTTTTAATGTTATTCTGACAATGTAATTCAGGCATAAAAAGAGGAAACTCAGCAGCGAATTCCGGCAACTTGGTAACAATACTGTTGAATAAAGAAGCCTGTTATAATATTATCAAATAATATGAAACTCACTATTAATGCGGACAATCAATACAAAGATACAGAGATTATTGTTAACTGTCCTCAAATGAGTGATGATATAGAAAAAGTACTTTCTGCACTGCGAATGCTGGATATGAAATTAACAGGCCGTAAGGACGGGTGTCAGTATATTCTTGAAGCTGCTGATATTATGTATATTGAAAGTATAGACAAACGTACTTTTATTTATACAACAACCGGCGTATTTGAAAGTTCTTTCAGGCTTTATGAATTGGAAATAAAACTCGCTGATAGTGATTTTCTGCGGGCAAGCAAGAATTGCATTTTTAATATTAATCATATAAAGTCTATTGAACCGGATTTTGATCGCAGGCTTATTGTTACTCTCGAAAAGGGCATTAAATTAGTTGTATCAAGGCAATATTCATCAGCGATAAGGCAAAAATTGGAGGAATACAATGGATAATGAACAGGTAAAAAAACCGTTTATTCTGGAATTAATGCGTAATTTTACAACTGTTTTTTCTCTGTCAGTTCTGGCCATATCCTTTGCAGGTTTATTGGTTATCCGTTCCATTCCTGATGAGCAACATATAACAATATTATTTACTTCCGGTAACGTATTTATTTTTATTTTACAACTAGCCGTCTTTTCGCTTGTTTTAGCGTTTTTCTGTATACTGTTGGTTACTGAACGATTTTTTTATAAAATGCGGTTTTGGTTGCGTCTCCTCTTTTTATTTCTTTCAACTTTGCTTACTTTTTCCGGTTTTGCAATTATTTTTAAGTGGTTTCCTATGAATAATCTGCAAACTTTGCTTGGCTTTATTATATGTACCATTATTTGCTATGTTTTTAGCGTTTGTTTAACATTATTTAAATATAGGCTGGAAGGCAAGAAATATGACAAACTATTGGCAAATTATAAAACCAGGAGGAATATTTCCATATAAGTATTTTATCTGTTTTAAATATTTCCTCCTCCAATTTCCACTTAATGATCTATAAAATGTCCTCTTACTCTTTAATATAGCGGAAGAGTGTAATAACAGATATACTATCTTATATGAACAATGATAAAATCAAAAAAATCCTTCTTTCACTTGCCGATGCTCCGCTGGAATTTTCTGTAATACTTTCGGGAAAAAAGAGCAACAAGGTAAACGGAATTTATAAAACCGATACCAGGGAAATTGTTCTCCATAACCGTAATTTTTCGACCGATCCAACAGGAGAAAATCTTTTAATATATACGGCAATTCATGAATATGCTCATCATCTTCACTGCTGCGCCCGGGGAGGGAACCTTTCTTCCAAAGCGCATACTTCCGAATTTTGGGCTATATTTCACGAATTACTGGAAAAAGCGGAAAAAAAGAATATTTACCTGAATGTTTTTTCCCATTCACCTGAACTCGAAAAACTTACTGTTCAAATCAAAAAGAAATACCTGGAAGAAAACGGTAACCTTGTAAAAGAACTGGGAAAGCAACTTCTTAAAGCCAGTGATCTATGTGATAAAATCGGCGGTCGTTTTGAAGATTATGTGGACAGAGTGCTACGTATCCCAAAACTCGCCGCCCAAATGGCAATAAAAATGTGTCAGTACGATCTTGATCCCGGCCTTGGAGCGGATAACATGCGCTACCTGGCTGGCATACGCAACGAAGACGATCGCAACGGTGCTCAAAAAGCGCTCCTTGCAGGAAAAAGCCCCGATTCTGTTAAGACCGCCATGAAAACCCGAAATGTTTCTGCCCTGACTCAAACTGAAGAAGAACAGAAAGAACGTTTGGAAAAAGAAAAAATTCGGATTGAAAGAACGATCAATACTTTAAACAGCCGCCTTAAAGAAGTGGAGGAAGCGCTTAAAAAAATATAATTTAACTTGCCAGAGACATAGTCCTTACCTTAACATTTACAAACTGTCTACTTTTACATACAGTTAATATTGTAAAGAAGCCTGGAATCAAAGCATAAGCTTTTACGGTATTAAACCAAACTGTATAATAAACTTCCTATCGATCGAGGCTCCCTAGTGTATATTTTAACGCTTACAAATACTTCTTCGCAGCTTGCAGCGGGGAGCCTCATTTGCTTTAATGCGAATTTCAAATAATTTATGATATTGTGGTTATATATGAAATTCGTATACGTGACGTTATGTGCAATACATAAAAAATATTATAAATATTACATAGATAAATACTTGACAAAGTAAAAATTATGATAAATTATATTTATATTAAGGAGAAATAAATATGTTTAAAATTAATTATATTAAAATTCTATTATTTTTCGGAAAAATTATATTGATGATATTATTAAATATTCCTATTGGTTATGTATTTTGGGGTTTTGTAAATTTAAGAAATATTATGGTAATAATATTTTCTGTATATTTTGTAATAAATTTATATATTTTTATGATATTATATACAAAAAAAGTAATCAATATTTTGAAAAATATTGATATAATACTTTTAGGATCATTTTTAATAATTTTTGTTGGCGGTATTATCTTAATGTTAATATTTATAAACCCAATTGAAGCAGCTTCGCATGGTGGATTGTTCTATATTCCAGTTGGATTTACTGTAATTTATTTTTTTATAGCATATGTTATTGATAAATTAATAATTAAAAGAAGAATAAATATAAACGGTACTGCACATAACAGGACTGTAAACGCAAGCCGCCTTATGGCGGCTTGGCTTCCGTTCGGCTAGGTCGGTCACTACGCTCGCTCCCACGCCTCACTCCAGCACATTTTTGCAGCCATGGTCTTTGCTTCGCAAAGCCCTTATTCGGGCTGCAAAAACGTCGTTTACAGCCGGCACGTTAAGCGCAATGTCCTTGAAATTATAATAGGAGAATATTATAATAATATTATGAAAAGAATTAAGACATTATTATTTTTTATATTGTTAATCATTACAAATTGTAATAATGAAGATCAAGGAAAAATATTAATTTGGGATTATAATGAGAATTTAATATATGAGGATTTAAATAATAAATCTATTGAAGAATTATTATTAAATTATAATTATATGGAAATTCCACTTAATTATTTTAAATATTACTATTGGGATGAACAAATATTATTTATGGATCAAATTATATTTGATGAAAATAATTATTATGATAAATTAAATAATATAAAAAATAAAAGTGATAGCGGTTCATTGTTTTATTCAGCTGTTATTAATAATAAAATAGTATATAATGGGTTAAATAGAATATTACCAAATTGGTATGCAGCAATGGAACCATATGATAATACAAATTATCCAAGAATTACAATGAAAAAAAATATAAACGGAATATTTTTCTTTTTTACATTTTCAGAATATTCAAGTTTAGGTGGTTGGTCTATCTGGAATTTAAATACAGTAAATTCTATTAATTATAGTACAGATAATCCACAAATAAATAGTAGAGGAGATCAATTATTTGTTGGTGGAATAAAAAATGATATTCAAATATTATTTAATAAAGATATGTATAATTACTATAACAAAAAAAATAAAATAATTAGAGGAAGATTTGATATTGTTGAAATAATTGATAATGGAAATTTTAAAAGAATTGAATAAAAAAGGACACTGCACTTAACAGGACTGTAAACGTACGTCGCCTTAAGGCGGCTAGGCTCCGAAAAATCCCAGTCGGCGCTAAGCGCCTTTGTGGGATTTTCTCTCCGCCAAAGTTTTTTGCGCCCGTAAAATGCTACGCATTTTCCTCATCGGGCACGAAAAACCTTCGTTTACAGCCGGCACGTTATGTGAAATAAGCGCAAAATATTTCAAAAAATGTATTGAATATCTTAATTGCTTATGTTATAATTTGATTAAAGGAAGTATAGAATGATTAAATATTTAACAGTCAATGATTTTGAATTTATAATTGGACTTGATGGATTTTATCGAAAAAATATGATGAAATATGAGTCTAAAATTATATTCCCATTATTAAATGATATGATAAAAGAACTGAATATAGAATTAGAAAATTTCCATATAGAAGGTTATTATTGCAAAACTAAAATATTATCAAAATATTTTACAATTGTACAAAATTTAAAAAAAATAGATATTGAAAAAATAAATTTATTTGAAAAATATAGTGGATATAATAAATTGATTGAAATATTTTGTTCTGGTCTATTTGGAGAATATAAATACTCTGATAAAATAATACCGTCAATAAAAGATTCAATTAATATAGCATTAAAAAATATATCTAAAGCACAATATAATTTCAAGATAATATTAGATTATGCTTTTGAACTATTACAAGATAAGCAATCTCTAACATTAGTTGAATTGGGAATATTATTGAAAAATCCAATAATTGTTACAGCATTATGTGAAAGTACAGTACTTTATAGAGAAGTAGAAATGCTTGGAACAATTATCCCTAAATATGAATATATTTGGAATGTTTCAAAAAAAATCGAAGAAGAAGGAAATAGAATAATTGAAACATTTAATAAAATATGTCCGTATAAAATCCCTATTTGTAATGAAAATAATGTAAAAAAATATTTTAATGAATTTATTGATAATGAAATTAACTATAGATGTGTAAGACTTGCTATTGATGAAAATGGAAAGAATTATCATTGGGCTATAAAATGGAATAGAATAAATAAAAATTACGAATTTAAAGAATTTTGGGATGAAAAATTGTGGACAACAGAAGATTATAAAAAGAATAGTAATAGCGCTTACTTCACATAACAAACGGTTAGCGCTTCGCCGCCTTACGGCGGCTCGGGTTCCGCAAAACACCAGTCGGCGTTTCACGCCTTTGTGGTGTTTTGCTCCACCACATTTTGCCAGCCCTGGTCTT
>Ga0082212_10007688_pt1 | contig 14202 bp, 14 predicted proteins | sample TergutNt197P3_FD_71548 | JGI IMG/M metagenome (GOLD analysis project Ga0082212, IMG submission 71548) | Neocapritermes taracua P3 segment gut microbial communities from Petit-Saut dam, French Guiana - Nt197 P3 | ecosystem: Host-associated > Arthropoda: Insects > Digestive system > Gut ... | reverse complement strand
TGTTGTCCATAATCCATGGTTTACCGAATAAAGCGCCCGGAAATAATTCTAAATTAAATCCTATTTTGCCGGCATATTTAGCCGGAATCGGACGGTCTAAATCAACCGTAACGATAACTGAAGCGCCTTCACCTCTTACTTTTACGGTATAATTGAATACAAAATCAGGGTAAATCATCGGGTTGAACCCTGTCTGGTGACGGGACGAATCAGGGAAACTGAGATGAGTTGTAATCGTGTTGCTTGCTTCATCCATCTTCCGTTCGCCCTGTTTGGGGACAGGCTGCCACTGTCCGGGTGTAGGTTCAAACCGTATATCTCCATTGGTTGCTATGCGGTTTCCATGCATAATTATACTCACCCCGCTTTGGTGTCCTTCGGGATAAATATCATCAAACGCCATTACATCCACCCCTTGGTTTTGAAAATAACCGGAGGATGTATTCAGTTTAAAATCTTGAGCATACATCATCCCAACATATATGCTCGAAAGTATTAGATAAAAAGTTAGTTTTTTCATAATTTATAATTCTTATTTAACCACAACCGGCTTATATTTCGGAACCAATGTTTTCATCACTATCCAACCAATCAGATACGCTACAGCACAGACACAGAAAATGATAAAATATCCGGCCTCAATCCCTTTGAATCCCAAAAACGACATATTTGATTCAATAGAATAATCAAACAGTTTTCCCGAACTCAAGCTAATTATCATACCGCCTATTCCTCCTGCCATACCTCCTATACCGGTAACTGTAGCAATTGCCGATTTAGGGAACATATCGCCAACGGTAGAAAAAATATTTGCCGACCAGGCTTGATGCGCCGCTCCGGCTATACCGATGATGACAATCGGTATCCAATATGTGAGATGTCCTAAAGGTTGGGCAAACAGCGCCAAAAGCGGGAAAAAGGCAAAAATCAACATCGCCTTCATACGTCCGGCATAAGGGTTCATTTTTTTCTTTTCTACAAAATAGGTAGGCAGATAACCCCCGATAAGTGAAAGCATAGAAATTGCATACAACGAAAAAATAGCAATCTGGGCTCTTGGGTCGGAAGATTTCAGACCATAAACTGAACTCAGGTAAGCCGGTGCCCAAAAAAGATAGAACCACCACACACCGTCAGTTATGAATTTACCAAAAGCAAAAGACCATGTTTGTTTGTATTTGAAACAATCGATAAAAGATAACTTTTTAGTTTGAACTTCTTTCGACTTTTCTTCCGGTTTTTCTTTGATATCTTCGTCTAAGTGTATATAAGCCAATTCCGCTGTATTTACTTTTGGATGAGCTTCCGGCTTTTTGTAGATAAATACCCAAAATCCCATCCACACAAATCCCAAAAGGCCAATGATAATGAATGCCATTTCCCATCCATAATATTTGGCAATCAAGGGAATAGAAAGAGGAGCTAAAAGCGCCCCGATTTGTGCTCCCGAATTAAAAATGCTGGTAGCAAATCCCCTGTCTCTTTTCGGGAAATACTCGGCTGTGGTTTTAATGGCTGCCGGAAAGTTTCCTGCCTCTCCCAATGCAAGTATTGCACGGGCAAAGATAAACAGGATAACACTTACATTGATAATTTTTCCCGCATTTCCTACGGTTTTAATGGCTTCTTTTGCTCCCTCAAAACCCACTAACCATTTGCCGGCGACGATGCCGGAAGTGGCAATGCCGCAAAATGCGTGTAGACAAGCGCCTACCGACCAAATACCGATAGCCCACAAGAAACCTTTTTTTGTATCCATCCAATCAACAAAGCGTCCGGCAAACAACATGCAAAGGGCATAAAATCCCATAAAAAATGTGGTTATGTACCCGTAATGGATATTTGTCCAATGAAATTCGTCGGCAATAAAGTCCTTCCATGTAAGGGACAATACTTGTCTGTCTAAGTAGTTGATTGTCGTAGCGAAAAACAACATGGCACATATCATCCATCTGTAATTCGTCATCTTTTTCTCTGCTTCCATTATATTATAAAATTTTTAATTCTTAACTCTTAATTCTTAATTACCCTTAGCGGATTTTGTTTCGCACGACTGAAACGCTCCATAGCCGTCAACCAATCCTGTTCGGTCGGAAATTTCCATTTGCTCCAGCTGCCGCCGAAATAATAGGTCAATTCTTCCCCCTGTTTATAATCATTTAATACCATGTAATTATTGTCTTCTATCATTGGCTCTCCACTCATGTGAGGAGCATAAACGCTGATATAAGTTTGTCCCTGCGGAACCTTTTTATTGGTAATGGCATTCATGGTATAAGTAATTGTCTTGTTTTCTTTGTCAAAAACGGTATTAACACTCACTTTATCCATAAAAATACCTGTTGCTGCTTGGATAGATCCGGCGCCTTCATACTTAACAACACCTTTATTTAAAGGACTTCCGGCATCAGTAGTAATGGTTAGCGTTGCCGTATAATAACCGTCTTCAACAGGAAGAGAATTATCATAATACAAGATGAAAACCGAACGCAACGGACCATTTTCTATAATCTCATAGCGATCGAAAGCATTGCCAATCCATAGTTTAGTAGAGTAGGGCGCTACTCCGCCTGCTCCCAAGGTGTGGCCGACATCGTAACAATCCAAACCACCCAATCCATTGTCTTCGTGGTAGGTAATCCCCTTTTCAAGTTCGGAAGCGTAAAGAATATCCATCACCGGTTCATCTTTGTATTTCATCCAAATATCTACACCGTTGCTTGGGTTTTGTGTTTTCATCAATGCCGGGCCATACATGCGGTAAGCGGCAATGTCGTTTTCCCAAGATATATCGTCATATCTTTCAGGGACAAAACGGACGTTTGTGCGTGGAGCTACCAAAGCCGGAACACCTTCCTGCAAAGTGTAGGTAACTGAGGTATTTGCCGGCACATGAGCTTGAAAAATCAAAGTTTGATTATCCGACAAGAGTTGATAACCGGTTTCTACGCCTTTACTGTCTTTCAAGACATAGGTTCTATGGGCAAAATCTGCATTTAATCCTACTGTTGAAATTTCTACAATTTCATTGTTCCGATCAAAATCCAAGGTATTTTCAACGATTATTTTTGTTGATTCCGCATTACAGGAAATAATTGACAATAACAAAAGAAATAAAAAAATGTGTTTCATAATTTATTATTCTTAATTTTTAGTTTTTAGTTTTTAGTTCTTTCATGGTTGCTTTCCGATGTACGCCAAAATGCCGCCATCGACATACAAAACATGTCCGTTGACGAAATTGGAGGCATCTGAAGCTAAAAAAATTGCTGGACCCGCCAAATCTTCCGATATTCCCCAGCGGGCTGCCGGTGTCTTAGCGATAATAAATGAGTCGAAAGGATGTCGGGAACCGTCTGCTTGCCGTTCTCTCAGTGGCGCTGTTTGAGGTGTTGCGATATATCCGGGACCCAAACCGTTGCATTGGATATTATGAGCGCCATATTCGGAGGCAATATTGCGTGTCAGCATTTTCAATCCGCCTTTCGCAGCTGCATACGCCGAAACGGTTTCTCGTCCCAATTCACTCATCATCGAACAGATGTTGATGATTTTTCCATGTCCTTTCTTTATCATTGCCGGAATCACCGCTTTAGAAACGATGAAAGGACCGTTCAAATCCACATCAATCACCTGGCGAAATTCCGCCGCCGACATTTCAGTCATCGGTATCCGTTTGATAATACCGGCATTATTCACCAAAATATCTATAATTCCTACTTCACGAGTGATTTGTGATACCATCGCATTAACAGCTTCTTCATCGGTGACATCGCAGACATATCCATGCGCTTGAATACCTTCGGCTTGATATGCCGCCAAGCCTTTATCCACAGATTCTCTGCTGATATCGTTAAAAACTATGGCGGCTCCCGCCGATGCAAATGCCTTGGCAATGGCGTATCCTATACCGTATGATGCTCCTGTTACGAGAGCGATTTTTCCTGTTAAATCAAACATTTTAAATTAATGATTAGTGATTAATGATTAATTGTACTTCCTAATTCTTAATTCTTAACTCTTAACTATCTAAGTTCCACTTCTTTAAAAAAGTCCTGATCGCCATAATCTAAATTTTCGCCTGCCATTCCCCAAATAAAGGTATAATTGTGGGTAGCTGCTGCCGAATGGATCGACCATTGGGGCGAAATCACTGCCTGATCGACTTTCATCCAGATATGTCGGGTTTCCTGCGGTTCACCCATGAAATGGCAAACGGCTTGTCCTTCAGGCACTTCAAAATAAAAATAGGCTTCCATGCGCCGGCTGTGAATATGTGCCGGCATGGTGTTCCATACGCTTCCGGGAGCAAGTTCGGTCATTCCCATTTGCAGCTGGCAGGTAGGCAACACTTGGGATACCAACATTTTGTTGATATTCCGATGATTTGAACCTTCCAACGAACCCATTTCGGCTACGACGGCATCCGCTTTGGTCACTTTCCGGTCGGGATAGTTACGGTGCGCCACTGCCGAATTAAAATAGAACTTTGCAGGACGAGCCGGATCAAGACTTTCGAAGACGACATTTCGATTGCCGGCTCCCAAATACAATGCTTCTTTAAAATCCAAGTGAAAGACTGTTCCCTCTACGGATATTTTTCCGGTACCGCCCACATTAAAAATACCCAATTCACGCCGGCCAAGGAAAAAGTTCGACTTCAGATGTTCGATAGTTTCCAAAGGAAGTTTTTCATCAACAGGCATCGCTCCCCCAACAATCAGCCGGTCGTAGAGTGTATATACCATATTCACTTCATCAGGGATGAACAGGGTTTCGATCAGATGCTCTTTCCTTAAACGATTGGTATCGTAGTGTTTCACATCTTCCGGATGGGCAGCATAACGCAGTTCGTAGTTTGTCTTCATAGGTTCAAATAATTATTTCTCGGATTCGGTTGCAAAGGTACGGAATATAATTAAAAACTAAAAACTAAAAACTAAAAGATAATATGTCATTGCGGGCTTGGTTGGTGAGCATAGTCGAACCATGACCCGCAATCCCTTTGCTACTGCGGTTGTTTAGTTTAATAAATTAGGAAGGAAATGAGGTGGAAAAATAAGAGTTAAGAACTAAGAGTTAAGAGTCTTGTGTCTTTACATATTGTACAAAGTACAATAAGGGAATCGCCAAAGAAAACGGGCGTGATCCATTCCCATGTGCGTTTATTCCAAATAAATGTTGTACTTTTGTGATTTAAAATAAACGTACATCATGAAAAAATTTATGGACAAAGATTTTTTGCTGCAAACGGAAACGGCACAAAAACTCTATCATCAACATGCAGCAAAACAGCCAATTATCGATTATCATTGCCACTTGGTTCCCGCAATGGTTGCCGATGATTATCAATTCCGCTCCCTGACAGAAATCTGGCTGGGCGGCGACCATTATAAATGGCGTGCCTTACGTACCAACGGCGTAGAAGAAAAATATTGCACCGGAAAAGAGACTACCGATTGGGAAAAGTTTGAAAAATGGGCGGAAACAATTCCTTATACCATGCGTAACCCGCTTTATCATTGGACACATTTGGAACTGAAATCAGGCTTTGGCGTGGAAAAACTGTTGTCGCCCCGCACTGCCCGGGAAATTTACGAAGAATGTACCGCCAAGTTGCAAACACCGGAATATTCGGCTCGCAACCTGATGCGTAAATACAAAGTGGAGGTGGTTTGCACGACCGACGACCCGGTGGATTCACTCGAACACCATATTAAAACCCGAAACGACGGTTTTGAAATCAAAATGCTGCCGACTTGGCGGCCTGATAAAGCAATGACAGTTGAAAATCCTGCGGCTTTCCGCATGTATGTGGAAACTTTGTCGGATGTGTCCGGTGTTTCCATTTCTTCTTTCGACGATATGATTGATGCACTTCGGAAACGGCAGGATTTCTTTGCAGAACAAGGCTGTAAACTGTCCGACCACGGAATTGAAGAATTTTATGCCGAAGATTTTACGGAAGATGATATAAAGTACATATTCAATAAGGTATATGGCGGAGAAGAATTGAGTTATTGGGAAATACTTCAATTCAAATCGGCGATGTTGGTGATTTTTGCTGAAATGGATTGGGAAAAAGGATGGACACAGCAATTCCACTATGGAGTCATCCGAAACAACAACACCCGACTGTTCAACCAATTGGGAGCAGATGTCGGTTGCGATTCCATCGGTACTTTCCTGACAGCAAAGGCAATGTCGAAGTTTTTCGATACGCTCGACAAACAAAATAAACTAACGAAAACAATTATTTACAATCTGAACCCTTCGGATAATGAAATGATTGCCACCATGATAGGCAATTTTCAGGATGGAAACTTTGCCGGTAAAATGCAATTTGGTTCCGGTTGGTGGTTTCTCGATCAGAAAGACGGTATGGAAAAGCAAATGAATGCTTTATCCGTTTTGGGATTACTGAGCCGCTTTGTCGGTATGCTGACCGATTCCCGCAGTTTTCTTTCCTATCCAAGGCACGAATATTTCCGTCGGACACTCTGTAATTTACTCGGCAATGATGTGGAAAACGGTTATTTGCCGGAAGAAGAGTTAGACTTTATTGGCCGGATGGTTGAGAATATCAGTTATTATAATGCTAAAAACTTTTTCAATTTTTAATGGATATTCGTTTAATTCGTAGATTTTGTCTGATTATCGGTATTTTATGTATAACTGCAGCCACATCGCTTACCATTGCCTTTGGTTATACCATAGGCAATGGGATTGCATTGGTAGCAAGTATGCTGTTTTTTGGATTATATGGGATTTATCCACGATTAACAAAACTTTTTCAACGAATTTTATCCGGTTTGTTGATTGCTTTCGCAGTCTTTATGATGGCTCTGTTTATGCTCATTGGTAGAAACGATATGAAAAATACAACTACATTTACAGAAGATTGCGCTTTAGTGCTTGGTTGTGGTATACGGGGAGAGGAAATTCTCCCAACTTTGAAACTCCGTTTGGATAGATGCCTCGAATATCTACAACACAATCCGGATGCATGGATTGTAGTAAGCGGCGGACAGGGTAGGGGAGAGATAATGCCTGAATCGGAAGCGATGAAACGCTATCTCGTATCTAAAGGAGTTGATTCAGACAGGATTATTAAGGAAGACCAATCCCTGAACACCCGCGAAAATATGCTGTATTCAAAAAAACTGATGGATGCTCATTTTCCTTCCGGCGATTATTCCGTAGTGTGTATCACCAGTGGTTATCACGCATATCGAGCAGGGGTATTGGCCCGAAAAGCGGATTTGACAGTATCTCACTACAATTCGAGAATTTTGTGGTACATCTATCCGTCTGCCTATTGCAGGGAAACGCTTTCGATTATTAAAGTTTGGTTAGGGCAGTAAATGCTTTCAAGCGCTGGTCTAACAGATCGTATTGGTGGTCTTTGATGAAAGAAGTACAGGCACGCAAACCTTCCTGTCTGCTGCCGGTAGTGGATAAGGCTATGGCACTGATTCCGAAAGGGATCAAGGCTTTCATCAATTCGCCTCCGGTCATTCCGGGATAGCGGATAGTGAAATAGAATCCGTCGGCGATTTCTTCGCCCAAATCGTTATCATAAACGATTTCAAATCCATATTTCAAGAAAATCTGCTTCAAGCGTTTCGCCCTGTGTCCGTATGCTTTCACTTCTTCCAAGAAAGCGTATTCGCCGTCGCTTGCAGCCTTGAACATGGCAGCCAATGCGTGTTGTACCGAATGGGAAGCGCCTGTGGAAATGGAATATAAAATCCTGTGGATAAATACACTGCCGAAAGTTCCGCTTCCGTATCTTTCTGTCAATCCGGGCATGGTTCTTCGATACAAATCATTAGACATGGCGGCAACCGCGATGCGCTGACCGGCATAACTGAATGCTTTGGAGCCGGAAATCAAGAGGATATAATTATCCGTATATCTTCCTACACTTGCTTGAAAAGGACTTTCAAAAGGTTTGCCCAAGTCTTTGCGGAAGTCCATGGCAAAATAAGCCAAATCCTCAATGACCAACACATCGTATTGAGTGGCTAACTCACCGATAATCCGAAGTTCTTCTTCTTGGAGGCAAAACCATGCCGGATTGTTGGGATTTGAATAAATCATGCAGGAAACGGTGCCGGTGGCAAGGTGTTTTTCCAATTCGGCTCTCAACTTATCTCCTCGAAAATCATAGACATCAAAGGAAAGATGTTTACAGCCCAAAATTGTTGCTTGTTGTTTTTGTACCGGAAATCCGGGGTCGATGAATAAAATGGTATCTTTGTGCGGATAGCACTGATTAGCAATTAAAAAGGAAATAAAACTCCCTTCCATCGATCCGACAACCGGAACGCAACATTCGGGATTGATGTTCAGATCCATGAAAGCGCGAATGAAACGGGAAGATTCGTTTTTTAATTCGGGTATTCCGTCGATGGGAGGATAGATAGACGCAACGCCCGATTTCAATGCCTCGATTTCCGCTTCAATGCCTATGGCAGAAGCGGGTAAACCTGGAACACCCATTTCCATACGAATAAATTCCAAGCCGGTTTGCTGCTCGATGATGCCGGCAATGGCTACAACTTCACGTATGGTCGCTTTCTCAAAATCTTTGATGTGAAGCGCTTCTACAGCTTTCTCTATAATGCTCTTTTCAACAGGAAAAACCATTAATTATGAATTGGTTATGTCATTCCGCGCTTGACGCGGAATCCCCTATTATTAGCAGGGGATTGCGGGTCAAGCCCGCAATGACAAGTTATTTATTTGTATCTCCGCGAAGCCTCCCATGCTTCTCCCAAACGGATAAACAGGTTCTTTTTTCTTTGCGGTCTGTTATCATCCGAAATAAAATCATCTATATCTTCAAAAAACATACTTCCCGACTTAATCGCTTTATAGATAATGCCCCAATCGGGAAGCCCTCCCATATTCTTGTCATCAATAAAAACATCTGCCATCAACTTACGGGGAGCATCTCCCTGTTCTTCATCCGGATAATTCTTATTGGCTGCATAAAACTCAATCCCATTCTTAGAACAGTAATCTATGGCTTCCTGCAACAGTTCTCCTTCTCTGACCGTCCACAACAAAAGCGTATGATGCTCTTCATCTTGTAGTTTTTTCAAAACATCAATCGCAAAAGGAATGGGCTTCCCGATTTTCGGATAAGCGTGTTCGACTACTGTACCATCAAAATCAACTGCAATTATCATAAATATTTATACTTTAAATGAATCGTTAAAATTTGTACGGTTTAAAATGGAGCGCCCCAAAGTGATTTCGTCGGCATATTCGATTTCATCACCGATAGAAACACCCCGGGCAATGACGCTTACTCGTATATTCAATCCGTTTAATTTCCTGTATATATAGAAATTAGTTGTATCTCCTTCCATAGTGGTGCTTAATGCCAAAATAATCTCTGCTACATTCCCACTTTGAGCGCGTTGTATCAGACTGTTGATTTGTAAGTCGTTCGGCCCGATGCCTTCCATAGGGGAAATAATGCCCCCCAAAACGTGATACAGCCCGTGAAACTGTCCGGTATTTTCGATAGCCATCACTTCCTTGATATTTTCCACAACACACAACAAAGAAACATCCCTGCTTAAATCGCCACAAATACTGCATACTTCCTCGTCGCAAATGTTGTGGCAAACCCGGCAGTAATTGACGTTATTCCGTAGATTGACAATCGCTTCTCCAAGTGATGTAATTTCTTCCGGAGTTCTTTTCAATGTATAAAGCGCCAAACGCAAGGCCGTTTTCCTTCCGATTCCGGGCAGTTTGGCGAACTCATTCACCGCTTTTTCCAACAATACGGAAGGGTATTTTTGTATCATTCTATCGCTTTCTCAATTTCTGTCCGCAAATATACGATTTTTTTTGAAAAATGGCAAGAGGATTTTAAAATGCAACAAACAATTATATCATTATATTTCCCTTAGTACCGAAAAAAAATGATATTTAACAATAGATTTATAATTTTCTATTTACAAATAGAAATCGTATCTTTGCAGAAGTAATTATAAATTAAAGACAGTATGCAAGCAACAACATTAAATCCAACCCAATTATTTTTGTTGCAAATGTTTTCACACACCGGAGACGAAGAACAGTTGAAAGAATTGAAAGAAGTGTGGCTTAACCATGTTCGCAAAAGAGCAGATGAGGAAGGAAGACGGATATGGGAAGAAAAAAATCTGACTAACGAAACAATGAACGAATGGTTAGACACGCACATGAGAACGCCTTATAAATGAAAATTGTTTTAGACACAAATTGTTTGCTTGTTTCTGTACAAGAGTATTCCGATTTTTTCTGGTTATGGAAGGCATTTCGTGACAAAAAGATTGTTCTGTGTTATACTTCCGAGATATTGAATGAATATCTCGAAATCTTATCTCGTTATTTTTCTGTGTCTTTTGCTGAAAGTATTGTGGAGGAAATACTTCTTTCTCCAAATACAAAACAGGTTGCAGTGTATTACAAATGGCAACTAATAACAGTAGATCCCGACGATAATAAATTTGTAGATTGTGCTATTAGTGTAAATGCAAAATATATTGTTAGTAATGATAAACATTTAAAAGTGCTTGACAATATTGATTTCCCAAAAGTAAATGTATTAACAATCTACGAATTTAAAGAAGAATTATAAATTTACCGATTTGAAAAATTTAATCTATTTTTGTAAGCAATAATAAAAAATCATGAACACAGAAGAAAAAATATCGGGATTGCCTGAAAATGCTTTTCGGGAATTGAAAGAAGGGGAAGAATACAAACCGGTTTTATCTCCTTTGGAGAAATACAGGGAAGTAACTCCATGGTCGGTCGTATGGGGCGTGCTGATGGCTATATTGTTTTCAGCGGCAGCCGCTTACTTGGGCTTAAAAGTAGGTCAGGTTTTTGAAGCCGCCATTCCGATTGCCATTATTGCCGTAGGATTATCTTCGGCTTTTAATCGCAAAAACGCTTTGGGCGAAAATGTCATTATACAATCCATTGGAGCAAGTTCCGGTGTGGTTGTAGCCGGCGCTATCTTCACATTGCCCGCTATCTATATCCTTCAAGCAAAATATCCCGAAATGACAGTCAACTTCGTACAGGTGTTTTTCAGTTCAGCCTTGGGAGGCGTATTGGGCATACTGTTTTTGATTCCTTTTCGTAAATATTTCGTTTCCGATATGCACGGTAAGTATCCTTTCCCGGAAGCAACTGCTACGACACAGGTGTTGATTTCCGGCGAAAAGGGTGGAGACCAAGCGAAACCTTTAATCTTCGCCGGTCTGATAGGTGGAATCTATGACTTTATCGTTGCTTCGTTGGGTTGGTGGAACGAAGAAATCAGCAGCCGAATAATTGGTGCAGGAGAAGTTATGGCAGATAAATTCAAGTTGTTGTTTAAAGTCAATTCCGGAGCCGCCGTCTTGGGATTGGGTTATATTGTCGGACTTAAATATGCTACGATTATATGTGCCGGTTCGTTTTTGGTATGGTGGATAATTATTCCTTTGATGTCGTTCTTGTTCGGTGATGTGGTTATCAATCAATGGAATCCGGCAATAACTCTTCCTGTTGGAGAGATGCCGCCCGAAACCATTTTCAAAGAATATGCCCGTTCGATTGGTATCGGTGGTATAGCCATGGCAGGTATCATTGGAATTATCAAGTCGTGGAATGTGATTAAAAGCGCTTTGGGTTTGGCTGCCCGCGAAATGAAAGGAAAGAATTTGTCGGCAAATAAGGAAATTATCCGCACCCAAAAGGATTTATCAATGAAATGGATTGCCGGTGCAAGTATTTTGACATTAATTCTGATATTGATTTTTTTCTATGCCGGTGTTGTACATAATCTGTTGTTTGCTTTGGTCGGTTGGTTTTTGGTAACGGTCATCGCTTTTCTCTTTACTACGGTAGCCGCCAATGCCATAGCCATTGTAGGAACAAATCCCGTTTCGGGAATGACGTTGATGACTTTGATATTAGCCTCTGTCGTTTTGGTAGCCGTAGGATTGAAAGGACCTTCCGGTATGTTGGCTGCATTGATTATGGGTGGGGTAGTGTGCACGGCGCTTTCCATGGCGGGTGGATTCATCACGGATTTGAAGATAGGTTATTGGCTTGGCTCTACGCCTGCCAAGCAGGAAAGTTGGAAGTTTTTGGGTACCATCGTTTCCGCTGCAACGGTTACGGGAGTCATTATGGTTCTGAATAACACTTACGGTTTCACGGGAAACAGTTTTGCAGCCCCGCAAGCCAATGCAATGGCTGCTGTGATCGACCCCTTGATGACCGGTTCGGGTGCGCCCTGGCTGCTCTATGGTATCGGGGCATTATTGGCTATTCTGCTTACCCTGTTGAAAATCCCTGCATTGGCTTTTGCCTTGGGAATGTTTATTCCGTTACAGTTGAATGTCCCTCTGTTGATTGGCGGCGCTATCAGTTGGTTTGTCAGCACACGCTCGAAAGATAAAGCCTTGAATACCGCACGCTTGGAAAGAGGCACTTTATTGGCTTCCGGATTCATTGCCGGCGGAGCGCTGATGGGAGTAGTCAGTGTCATCTTACGCTCGTCTAACGTCAATTTAATCAATGAAGTATGGCTGGAAAACCGTCTTTCGGAAGTTGCTGCAATAGTGGCTTATATCGCCTTGATTGCTTATCTGGTGTGGGACAGTATGAGGGGGAAGAAATAATGATGAGTGGGGGTTCATTACGAGATTATTTTTGAATCATTATCGTGTTTTCAATTCCCGTTAGGGAATATCGCTCGGTAGAAAATGTATCCACACACGATACCTACATTCCGTAGGAATGCGTCCTCATCTTTCAATTTCATTAAAAATATATCGTTCATCGTATTCTACCTCAAATTTCTTCAAAAATTCTAAATATTCTTCTCTGAATGTACGTTTTTTATGGTGTTTTTCTTGTGTTTCGATATAATTTGCAACATCGTGAATTTGCGATTTTCCATAACTGAATGCTCCATATCCTTCCTGCCATGAAAATCTTCCCATAACTAATTTTTCTTTGTTAATCCATGCCGAACTGTCGCGTTTTACTTCCTGTATCAAATTAGATAATGCCTGTGTTGGACGAAATCCGAACAGAATATGCACATGGTCGGGCATTCCACCAATGGACAAAACCTTATGTCCATGTTTTTGTATAACGGCAATCATATATTGGTACAATCTTTCCTGCCATGATTTATTTATCAGCGACATTCGGTTTTGAACCGCAAAAACGGCGTGAATGTGTATTTGGGTGTATGTATTTGCCATTACATTTAATTATTTGGTTGATTGAACATTGGTTGCATTCCTAACGGAATGCAAGACTATAAATTGCTCTTTTTTTCTACCGAGCGATACATTCCTAACGGAATGTGAGTGCCGTAACTACCTGCAACGAGCGTGATGATTATTAAAAAGATTACCGATTTTTTCATATCAATTCTCTTAACAATAACTCTAAATGAGCATATTTTCCTCTTATTAAATTAATTTCTTCTATTGTTCTATTTTTTGCTATGCTATCTTTATATAAAAAGATAAACCATAATGGTAAAACCAGAATGTGCCATAATTCCCATCTTATTCTCTTATAATTCACATTTGGTATTTTTTCTAAATGTGAATTTATTATTTCATTACTTATATTTTTAGCAATGTAATCTTTAAGTTCATTGGAGTATCGTGCAAAACTTTCTACTATTGCACTTGAATTATCTCTTGAGATTATTCTTTCTGCTTGAACCTGAATGTCTTTGACCCCTCTCATCGCTAATCTGACGGCTTCTTCCTGTTCCATATATTTTTAGATATAGTTAGTACATAGTCTTCATGGACGAAGTAGTTGATTTTGTAGTGATTACACTGCTTCGTTCGCGTTTCGTAAGCGTCAAATTCACTCCAATCTCTTATTACAGGCTCGAAGGCTTGGATATGCAACTGCGTTTTGAAGTCGATGTTTTCTTTGCTCAAAAGTTTAAACAGTGTTTCTTTTGCCGACCAGTATAATAACAAATGAATAAGTTCATTCGTTTTCGACAAAGCGTTTTCTTCTTCTTCATTCACAAAGCGTTTGCGTATATTATTTACCCTTGGCGATATTTTTTCTACGTCAATTGCTACTTCGTTTTCTTTATTCAGAATCAAAGCGGCATATCCTTTCGTATGACTGATGCTTATATGGTATGAATTGTCT
>Ga0082212_10007687_pt1 | contig 14202 bp, 11 predicted proteins | sample TergutNt197P3_FD_71548 | JGI IMG/M metagenome (GOLD analysis project Ga0082212, IMG submission 71548) | Neocapritermes taracua P3 segment gut microbial communities from Petit-Saut dam, French Guiana - Nt197 P3 | ecosystem: Host-associated > Arthropoda: Insects > Digestive system > Gut ... | reverse complement strand
GTCGTTGATATCGCGGTATTTGATGTCCCCGGCAATTACCGCCGCACCCTGATAAGGCGAGTTTTGCACTTCGTAATCATCTACAAAGAGACGCTCTGCAACATAACCCCATTGCTGGCTTAATTTTTGTCCCAGATGCGACAACCATGGCGTTTCAGTGTATGCCGGCTCCTCGTATTTCGTATATTTACTGGTGGCATACGTGAAGTTTCCCCTCAACTGTATCCAAAAATCTTTGTTGAAAAAATGTGAATAATCAGTAGTAATTTCCATTCCTTTGCCGGTAGCCTCGCCAATATTAGACCGGGGGGTGTTTGTTAATCCCATGGTGGTGGGGATAAAAGCTCTGCTCATCAATATGTTCGTTCGAGTCTCATTGTAAAAATCCAATTGAATGCTTAATTCCTTTAAAAGCCCCAACTCAAATGCCAGATTGGATTTTCGCGAAACTTCCCACGAAATCAACGGGTCGGAATAGCGTAGAACTCTAATACCGGGTCTGGTGTATGAACTTTCTTTTCCCCATGTAAAACCGCCATAACTCATATTGACATTGGAAAGGTAAAAGAACCTGTCGTCGGATGCGCCAATGGCATCATTACCCACCAACCCGTAGGTTGCTCTGATTTTAAAGAGGGTCACAACATCTTTCAAAGGTTCCCAGAACGATTCGTTCGACAAAGCCCATGCTACGCCATAAGAAGGGAAAAACCCAAATCGGTTGTCCTTATAAAATTTTTCCGATCCATTGTAGCCAAAATTGAACTCGGCAAAATATCTACTGTCGTAGGAATAGGTAAATCGTCCCGACAAACCTATATTTCTGGAAGGTAATGCTAAAAGGAGACTTGAAGATTTATTCGTTTTATGTTCGCGCAGAATACCAACCAACATAGCGCTGACACTGTGTTTTTCTGCAAATAACCGGTTGTAATTCAATACGGCTTCGCTATATAAAACTGATTCTTGCACACGTTTCCCAGCGTCTTCTAAAAAATTCAGATACTCCGAACCGCTATTTTCATTGACACATGATATAGTGTACTTGTCGTCAAATTTGTCATAAGAAGTCAACTCGTATAAAAATGGCACATACTGTCTATTATGATCAAATCGGGATGTCCGGTTCGTATTAAACAGAGCTCTGAATGATAGCCCATCGATTAAAAAGTTCAAATCCTGTTTCAATTCTAATTGCGCCATGATCAACGAACGGTCATATTGTTTGTATCCCTTCAACATATCGGCGTATGGATTCACAAATGATCTGGATGAACTTCTTTTGGAGCCAAACATAATGTGCTGAATAAACCAGTGATCTTCATCAATGGGAAAAGCCGGCACGAAATCTACGGGGCTGGCTCTGACAACCTTAAAGTACATGTCATTTCCCGTTTCAAGCGGTCCCATATAATTGTCGAAGGTACCGTTCATACGTACAATCAATTCCGAAGTCTTGGTCAGATTAATATTGACATTGGCACGTAAGGTGTACGTTTTCAGATTGATATTACTGTTGAAGTTGTTCCTTTTATCCACTTTTAATACCCCGTTGTCTTGCGAAATAGAAGTGGATACAAAATACCTTGCAATTTTTCCTCCACCGTTAATACTTAAGTCATGCCTGTGATTGATCGCATTTTTCTTAAACAAACTTTCACGCCAGTCAATTGCCGGATAAACAATAGGATTAACCCCCATGTATGTCGCATAAATTTTTTCGGAAGAATATTCAGCCGTGGCAAAAGGATCACGGGAAAGTTTCGCATCATTATACAACCTCATATACGTCACCGGATCGGCAAACTCTACATTTTTGGTAGGCGAAGAGAAAGAAACTTCCGTGCGCCATGAAATTTTTGGCGGTCCTTCTTTTCCTTCTTTGGTAGTTACATATATGACCCCGTTAGCGCCTCTGGCACCATACAAGGCGGTAGATGTAGCATCCTTAAAGATAGAGAAACTCTCGATGTCGTCAGGTCGCAACCTTGCTAATTCGGTAGTACCGAGCTCTATACCGTCAATCAGGATGAGTGGGTCTACTTTTCCTACCCCGAAAGAAGTAATACCGCGTATGAAGAAGTTAGCATTATCTTCGCCCGGTTCGCCGGTACGTTGATAGGAAATAATACCGGCAGCCTGACCGGCAAGCATGGTGGTCAAATTACTGGTAGGTGCGCGTAAATCCGAAGATCTTATCGTGGTGACAGAACCTATCAGGTCTGTTTTCTTTTGTTTTCCAAAAGCCACCACAACCACTTCTTCCATATCAGTTATTTGTTCCTGCAAGGTAACGGCAATAATGCGCCGGGCGCCCACTATTACCTCCTGCATCCGGTAGCCGAGAAACCGGAATTGCAGTACCGATGTGTCGCTTGGTACGAAAACAGTAAATTCGCCGTTGCCATCAGTGGACGTACCTACAGTACTACCCCTGAGCACCACGGACACGCCGGGCATCAGTTCCCCGAAGTTGTCGGATACCGTTCCGGTGATGCGGATGCCTTGCCGTACTTTGGCTTCCGTCTTTTCAGCCCTTGCCGGTTCCACTGCGCGGATAACGGTATAAATATCTTCTACCTTGCGGAACACAAGCCCTGTCTGATTGGACACCTGTTGAAGCGCCTCCTGTAATGTAGCGTCTTTCAGCCGGATGGCGATACGCTCCATTTGCGACAAGTAGGCTTCATCATAAACGAATTTGTACCCCGTTTCCCTGCTGATGGTTTCGATAACGGATACAACGGATGCATTGGTCAGCGAAAGATTAATATCTGTCTCTTTTTTCTTTTGCGACAGTACATCTGTGGCTGTCGCCATACTGAGGACAACGCAACATAATGTGAAAATAAGCGTAAGACGCATGATAAAAACTTTTGAAATTTTAAAAAAATACATACATTTGCAATGTTTTAGTGATTAAAAAAAAGATTACTAAAATGGTTTCTCCGATGTTATCTTCCGGCGCTTGCAATACTGGCGATACATGCGGAGAGATTTCGGGTGATGGCTGTAATAGCAATCGCCCTTTTTTGTTTGGGTGAGCAGGATGTTACATAGGCTTTTCATTTTTGATTCATTGTTCATTGTTCATTGTATAAAGTGTATTTGTTACCTGTTTTTCTGCATTTGAGACCGGTAACATTAACGATGGATTTGAGAATAACTTCTACTGTGTATCCGTTTTCATATTCCGCCGAAATCAGAAAAGAATAGTCGCCTTCTGCCAGCTCAATATCCGCTTGCGGATATTGCCGGTTGAGTATATTGACTACTTCACGGACAGGCGTCCGATAAAAATACAGAGCGCCGTTTTTCCACGACAGATATTTACCGGCGTCAATGGTCACTTTTTCAAAACCTCCCGTGGTTCTGTCCATTTTCACCTGACAGTTTTGTTCCAACAGCGCTTTTCCGCCCGGCAAATTGACTTCCACTTTTCCCGAAACCACCGAAACCAGCGATATATCGTCTCCGGGATACGCCTTTACATCGAAAACAGTTCCCAATACTCTGACTTTCATATCTGTTGTCGCCACTGTAAATGGCCGGTCAACGTCGGATGTAACATTAAAAAGAGCCTCTCCCTGTAATTCCACCGAACGTTCGCCGGTGAAAACGGCGGGGTATGTCAGACGGCTTTCCGCATTCAGCATTACTTCCGTATAGTCGGGAAGAAAAACTGTCCTGATTTCTCCGCGCCGGGTAACCACTTCGACGTATTGAACCATTTGTTCCGTTTTTAGTTTCCTGTACAGGTATGCGGCGGGTATCAGCATACCCGACAATAATACCGCCGCCGCCGCTGCATACCATATTTTACGGAGACGAACTGTGCCGTTTCGTGAAGGAGCCTGTATGATCTGCATTTTCTGCCTGTTTTCGTATTCGGCAAGCAATCGGGCGGCTTCTTTTCTGTATGCCTCTTTCCTGTCTTCGGGCGTGGGCGGCAGTCCGTTCATCGCCTTGTCCCATACCACTCTGTCGAACACCTCGTCAAATTCCTGATGATGAACATCATCCATAACCGAATCCAGGATGAGCGCCAAATCATTGCGGGTATTGGATTTGTTCACATAACGCTCCCAGGCCTCAACAATATCTTTTCTGATAGTTTGATTTTTATCCATGATGAAAAAGAATATTTTCTTATGGATATATACCCTTTTCTATGGTAAAATGTGAAATGTAAAGTGAAAAAAATTACAAAAAAAACATCATGAAAATGATAACTGTCTGAATATGAACATCTGTATATTGTTCAAACAGTTCTATTATTTTTTTCAAAGCGAGAGAAGCATGTTTTCGTACATTTTCGACTGATATATGCAACAATTCCGATATTTCCTTATATGTAAACCCCTCTATGCGATTCAGCCGGAATACTTCTTTTTGCTTCGACGGCAATCTTTCGATCAATTCATTCAGTAATTTTGCATAATCGTTGCCGATGATCGTATCTTCCGTTTCGTTGGTTGCATCTGTTCCGTTCATGAACATATTCCGGACAAAACGCGAGTGAACATCAAAATGCCGGAATTTTTTCATCGTATAGTTTCTTGTGATGGTTTGCAGATATCCTGAAAAAGACAATTCCGGATTTAAGAAATGGCGTGTTTCCCAAAGTTTCAGGAAAATATCATGAACAATATCATCCGCGTCGGCTTCATATCTCATATATTGTTTGCACGAATACATCAACCGTTCTCTGAATCGGGCGTATAATTCCCCGAATGCCTCCTGTGAACCGCCAATTAAAAGTTCGACTAATTCTTTGTCTTGCTTTATCAATATATCGTTGGTTTTTGCCATATTAGAGAAAAATGTGTGCCATACAATTACGAATAAGATAATGATAATTACAAATGCAAAAATACATGAAAAAAACAGATTTTTTCAGAAATATGATTTTTTTTTCTGACGTCAGCAAAAAATTACTACATTTGTCGCTTGTAAACATTATCAATTAAATCATTATGACAGTTAAAAATACAAATCAATTGAACCGGCGTCAGTTTTTAGGGTATTCCGCTCTCGGATTGACAGGATTAACCATTCTTCCGGGTTGGACATCAGCTAATGGCGTCCGTTTAGCCCCAAGCGACAGGGTCGTGTTGGGTTTCATCGGATTGGGACAGCAAGGCTGTTCCGATTTCAGCAGTTTTTCAAGATGCCCCGGCGTGCAGGTTGTTGCCGGATGCGACGTGGAGAGCCTCAAACGCGAACGTTTCAAACGTCGTGTGGAAGACTGGCAAAAAAGACAAAATATGGCACAGCGGTGCGACATGTATGAATTTTACGAAGATTTGCTGAACCGCAGGGATATCGACGCCGTGTCCATCGCTACTCCCGATCACTGGCACGCATTGATCACCATCCATGCCTGCCGGGCAAAGAAGGATGTGTATGTACAAAAACCGTTGGCATTTACCGTTACCGAAGGGCTTGACATGGTGCGCGCCGTTCGCGATAACAAATGCGTATTGCAGACAGGCAGTCAGCAACGTTCGAGTAAGGAATTTCAGCAGGCAATCTCCCTGGTGAGAGCAGGAGGCATAGGTCATATCGAAACGATTTACGCCAAAGTGGGCGACCCTCCAAAACCGCTCGATCTTCCCGAACAGCCCATACCTGGGGGGCTGAACTGGAACCAGTGGATGGGACCGCTCAACGATCCTGCGGTACGCTATCATCCCGACCTTTGTCCTCCCATCGCCTTAGAGCCTCCCCAGAACGAAAAACTATGGGGCGCATGGCGCTGGTACCGCGAAACGGGTAATGGATATACGGCCGACTGGGGCGCGCACATGTTCGACATTTCGCAGGCCGCCATCGGAATGGATGGTTCAGGCCCCTGTGAATTTATCCCCAAGGGCTACGGCGGAGCGCAATATCTGACCATGAAATATCAAAACGGTATTGTGATGACCGAACAGCCTTTCCGCAAGGAAGGCGGTAACGGAATCTGTTTCAATGGCACAAAAGGCTGGCTGAAGGTGGCGCGCGGTTACATCGAATGTTCCGATCCGTCGCTGCTCAAAAAAGAAGAACAAAAAGTAGAAGCAGGACAATACGAAGTTAGTTCCCCGCACATGCTGAACTTCATTGATTGCGTGCGTTCGCGTAAAAACCCGATTGCCCCTGTGGAAGTGGGTTGCAGCACCAACACGCTTTGCTGTATCGCCAATATCGCCGTAGAGTTGCAGCGTCCGGTAAAATGGGATCCGGCTACGTTAAGTTTCGGCGATGACAGGGAAGCCGCCAACCACAGGCTGTACCGTTATACGTATAGAAAACCGTACAGGGTTGCTGAATAAATAACCGTTTATCAGACCATGAAAAAATATATTGTTGTTTCAGTCTTGGTATTTCTCATGAATAACGCTCATTCCCAATGGGTAAAATACGAAAACAATCCGGTATTGGGAGGCGGGAATCTGGGAACAGTTTTCGATATCTCGGTGCTGAAGGATAAGAAAGGATACATCATGTATTCTTCATGGCGTCCCCAAAGAAGCGTGGCCGTCTCGACCAGCGCCGACGGTAAAAAATGGACTGTGCCCGAAATCGTATTAGGCCCCAACCATGATACCGATTGGGAAGACGATATTAATCGTCCGTCGGCGCTTTTAAAAGACGGCGTCTATCATTTATGGTATACCGGACAATACAAGGGTAAAAATTCGTGGATAGGCTATGCCACCGGCAAGGATGGAAGAAACTTCATCAGGAAAAGCGACAGTCCGGTCATATCGCCTTCCGAACCATGGGAAAAGGTAGCGGTCATGTGTCCGCATGTAATCTGGGACGAAAAGGAAAAGATATTTAAAATGTGGTATTCGGGCGGCGAACAGTACGAACCCGACGCCATTGGCTACGCCACCAGCAAAGACGGGTTGCATTGGGACAAACATCCGCAGCCGGTTTTTGTCGCCGATCCGTCAAACGAGTGGGAAAGTTACAAAGTAACCGCCTGTCAGGTGATCAAACGCAAAAATGACTATCTCATGTTCTACATCGGATTCCGCGATATCGACTTTGCACAAATCGGTATGGCGCGGTCGGAGAACGGTATCGACCATTGGGAACGCTACAAGGGCAATCCCATCATATCGCCCGCCGAAGATGCATGGGATGCAAGCGCCTGCTATAAACCCTTCGCCATACAGGAGAAAAACCGGTGGATGCTTTGGTATAATGGTCGGAACGGAAGCGTGGAACAGATAGGATTAGCGATTCATCAAGGAAGCTATTTGAGTTTTTAGGGATGAAAAAATGAATAAAGAAAGACTTGTAAAGCCTATTTTTACATCAAGAATACAGACACTACTTATTGTTTCCTCAACCGGTCTAATTCGCGTTTGGCGTCCTTTTGTCTGATGTCTTCGCGTTTATCGTATGCCTTTTTACCCCGCGCCAGCGCGATTTCTAATTTGGCAAAGCCGCGCTCATTGACAAACAGACGTAATGCAATAATCGTCAGCCCCTTGTCCTGCGCTTTACGTTCTAATTTGTTGAGTTCTTTACGCGAAAGCAACAATTTGCGCTCGCGTTTCGGGTCGTGATTGTTGCATGTTCCCCACCAATATTCTGCGATATGCACACCCTGTGCCCAAAGTTCGCTGTTACGGAAATAGCAGTACGCATCTGTCAGGTTGGCCTTTCCTTCGCGGATGGACTTGATTTCGGTGCCTGCCAGCTGAATACCGGCAACATACTTTTCAATAAACTCGTATTCAAACGAGGCTTTCCTGTTTTTGATGTTGATATTGGTTGGACGCTTGTCTGCCATGATTCCGGTTGAAAGACTTATCCGCGAATAGCCTTAATACCCGGAAGTTCCTTACCTTCCATGTATTCGAGCATCGCTCCGCCTCCGGTGGACACATAACTCACCTTATCGGCTAATTTGTTTTTATTGATGGCCGCAACCGAGTCGCCGCCGCCAATAAGAGTGAAAGCGCCGTTTTCAGTAGCTTTGGCCACTGCCTGAGCAATTGCCGAAGTACCCTTCGAGAATTTCTCGAACTCGAACACACCCATCGGGCCGTTCCACAATACGGTTTTGGAGTTGGCAATCACTTCGCTGAAAGTTTTGATACTTTCGCCGGAAATATCCAATCCCATCCAGCCTTCAGGAGTTTCGCTCACCAATGAGATGCAGATGTTGGCGTTGGCGTCGAAAGCGTCGGCATTCACAGCATCGGTGGGCAAATATACGTTCACGCCTTTTTCACGGGCTTTTTTCAGGATTTCGAGCGCCAGATCAAGTTTGTCGTCTTCACAGAGCGATTTTCCAATCCTGCCGCCCTGCGCTCTGATGAACGTGTAGGTCATACCGCCGCCGATGATCAGATTTTGAGCGCGGTCGAGCAGATTTTCGATGATCAGTATTTTATCCGACACTTTGGCGCCGCCCATTATGGCAGTAAAAGGTTTTTCACTCGAATGCAATACTTGGTCCATAGCCTTCAATTCGCTGTTGATCAGATAGCCGAACATCTTGTTATCAACGTCGAAACTGTCGGCAATGAGGGCGGTTGAAGCGTGTGCGCGATGCGCCGTACCGAAAGCGTCGTTTACATACACGTCGGCGTAACCGGCCAATTGTTTGGCAAATTCTTTCTGTTTCGACTTCAATTCTGCTTTGGCTGCTTTCTTTTCTTCATCGGCGGCTGTTTCGGGCAAGCGCGGTTTGCCTTCTTCCTCAGCATAGAAACGGAGATTTTCGAGCAACAACACTTCGCCCTGTTTCAATTCAGCCGACATTTTCAAGGCGCTTTCGCCTACGCAGTCGTCGGCAAATTTTACCTCCTTACCCAACAACTCAGACAAACGCCCGATGACATGTTTGAGCGAATACTTTTCTTCCACGCCTTTCGGACGTCCCAGATGCGACATCAGAATTACCGAGCCGCCGTCGGCCAATATTTTTCGGATAGTGGGCAAAGCCCCGCGAATACGGGTATCGTCGGTTACCGCGAATGTTTGCTTATCGAGCGGCACGTTAAAGTCCACCCTGATAATGGCTTTTTTGTCTTTGAAATTGTAATTATCAATGATTTGCATGGTTTTAATATATTTATTATAAAATGGCAAATTTAGTACTTTTTTACGAAATAATGCGAATTTTGGTTTTTGACTAATTCTTTTTTATCTTGATGCGGCTACCATAAACAATTTTTCTTTTTTTTGAAATAATATTTTGTAGTTTTGTGTGATTTTGAAATCACATCTTTTTTAATATTTCATTTAATACCAATATGATATGGAAAAGCAAATTTTACTTTTGATGACGTCCCTTTTTGTGATGTGCGCCTGCTCTAAGAAAGAAACAACAGGGGAAAAAGAAACCGGCTATCTGACTTTGAATATTATTCAGGGCGCAAGTCTTAAAGCCGATGTTGAAATAACAGATTATATGTTACGGATCAGCGATGGTCAGACCGAGTTCGTCAAGGAGCGTATTGGCGATCTTCCTGAACAAATTGCCTTGCCCGTAGGAAGTTACACCGTTGAAGCGTATTCGATGGAGTTTCTTCAACCGCAGTTTGACATGCCTTTCTATTCGGGGAAAACAACGGTGGAAATTGAGGCGGGTGAAACCAATGAAATTTTGTTGACTTGTTCGCAGGGTAATGCCGGGGTCAAAGTGGTATGGTCGAATGACTTCCCGAAGAAGTTCCAGACCTACGAGGCTCAAATCACTTGCGATGAAGGGTATTTGCATTATTCGTCCGAAGAAACGCGCACAGGCTATTTTCTTCCGGGAACAGTTTCCGTGACCATCCTTGCCGACGGACAAACCATCAATGGCGGAACGATTACGCTCTTCGCCCGGGATATGGTAACCGCCAACCTGCGACCTAAGGAATCGTTATCGGGCGGCCTGACGATTGAAATTTTCATCGACGAAACGGTGAACCCGCGCGAAGTGGAAGTAATTGTCGATCCGGATTACAGAACTGTTGAGCCCAATAGCGAAACAAACCCGTATTCCATTGAGCAGGCTATTGAACATCAAGGCGAAAATGGCGTGTGGGTTGAGGGGTATATTGTGGGCGCAACGACTGCTCAAAATTTTGTAACTGGCAACATACAAGCCACTGTCCTTGTTCTTGCCGACGATGTCGAGGAAACAAGTTCCACAAAAACTATTCTTGTTCAACTACAGTCAGGTACTAAACCACGAGAAGATCTAAATTTAGTGGATAATCCCGAGAATTTATATCAAAAAGTTGCTGTCAAAGGAAATTTAGCAACTTATTCTTCACGTCCGGGATTACTAAATACTTCCGATTATTCATTCAAATAAAAAATTAATGAGAGTGTTAGGAATGGGCAACGCCCTGGTCGACATCATGACTGAACTTCCCGACGACCGTCTGCTGGAAGAATTTGACCTGCGAAAAGGCTGTATGCAGTTGGCCGACAAGGAGTTTTCGAACCAGATTCTGGAGAAGATTCAGTCGTTGAAAAAGAGCGAAATATCAGGCGGATCGGCGGCCAACACAATATGCGGCCTTGCTGCGATGGGTATTCAAACTGCATTTTTCGGGACAGTAGGCAAAGACCGTTTGGGCCAGATTTTTGAAAATGATCTGGTTCGTAACGGAATCCAACCGCTACTGCAATACAGCGACAGCGAAACCGGTCGTGTGCTGGCGTTAGTAAGCCCCGACAGCGAACGTACCTTTGCCACTCATCTGGGCGCTGCCGTTGAGTTGGAGCCTGATGATCTCACTTCCGCAATGTTTCAGGGATACACGCATTTCTATATCGAAGGTTATTTGGTGCAACATCACGGATTGATCAGGCGCGCTGTGGAATTAGCCAAAGAAAACGGGTCAGATGTGATCCTTGATCTGGCAAGTTTCAACGTGGTGGAAGATAATCTTGATTTTCTGCATTTTTTAGTGAAGGAATATGCCGACATTGTATTTGCCAACGCCGACGAAGCAAGGGTATACACGAACGGGAAAAACCCGGAGGACGCATTGGCAGAAATTGCCGAAGATTGCTGGATTGCCGTGGTAAAAACAGGAAAGGACGGTTCGTTGATTCAGAACGGGAAAAAAGTGTTTCGTGTTCCTGCCAGCAAGGTTAACTGCATCGACACCACCGGCGCCGGCGATTTGTATGCGGCTGGTTTTCTTTACGGAATGATCAACCATTTGGATTTGCCCCTTTGCGGGGAAATTGGTTCCATCCTTGCCGGAAAGGTAATTGAAGTTATCGGTGCGAGGATACCCGACGCAACATGGCCGGAAATAAAAGACATGGTTAAAAACATCATTTATAAACAATTAAAATAACAACATTCATCAAATGAAAAATTTTCTTTTTATTCTTTTTCTTTTTCTGTGTTTTCGGATAAACGCACAGTATTCGGCGCAAAACGCACATTCGCACAACGATTATGCCAACAAAGCGCCATTTTGGACTGCCTACAACGCTCATTTCGGGTCTATTGGCGTTGATGTTTTTGCAGTGAATGGCGAACTGATTGTGGCGCGAACAAAAAGCGAAACCAAAAAGGGACGGACATTGGACGAGTTGTATCTCAAACCGTTGGCGCTTCGTTATGAACAGAATCGCAATCAGCCATGGCCAGCCGGCGAAGGAAAACTTCAGTTGATCATCGATTTGAAAACGCCTCCCTCGCCAACGCTCGACCTGTTGGTGAATCAACTGAAACAATACCCGGAAGTATTCGACCGTTCAGTCAATCCCAATGCCGTTCAGGTAGTCGTTACCGGAAATAATATGCCCAAGCCTGCCGATTTCGGCATGTATCCTGCATTGATCATGTTCGACGGAAGTTTATCGGCGACTTACAGCCCCGAACAACTCGAACGCATCGCCTTATACAGCGAACCCCTGAACATGCCCAAAAACAAGTCGCTGACTGCCGCCGACCGCACAAGGTTGGAAGAAGCGATACGTACAGTGCACACGCTAAAAAAGAAAATACGTTTCCGCGTATCCGACGATACGCCCGAAACATGGAAAATGTTGATGGATTTGGGCGTTGATTTTATCAATACAGGTAAGATCAGCGAGTTTTCGGGATATTTGAAATAGAAGTTTTAACATTGAATTACAGTATTCGCGCCGAATTTGTAAAAAGCAGCCCGTCGCTGAAAGAGTGTCCGAAGCCGGACTTGCCTGAGTATGCCTTTATCGGGCGGTCGAATGTGGGTAAGTCGTCGCTCATCAACATGCTGTGTGCGCATGGCGGTTTGGCCAAAACGTCAGCGACGCCGGGAAAGACACGACTGATCAATCATTACAGGGTGAATGAGCGTTGGTACTTGGTCGATTTGCCGGGTTATGGCTATGCGAAGGTGCCAAAAAGCCAGCGTAAGGACTTCGACAGGACGTTGTTCAACTACCTGAACAAACGTGAAAACCTGTATTGTGTGTTTGTGCTCATTGATTCGCGTATACCGCCGCAAGCCAATGATATGGAGTTTTTAAACCGCCTTGGCGAAATGCAAACGCCTTTGGCCGTCGTATTTACAAAAACCGACAAAACCACGCAAAAACAGTTGAGCGACCATACAAAGGCTTTCAAAAACGAGATGCTGAAAACATGGGAGGAGTTGCCTCCGTGTTTTTATACCTCGTCGGCAACTAAAAAGGGGAGGGAGGAAATTCTGGATTTTATTGAAAAAACGAATTTGTGAAATTGAAGAAGCGAAACGGAAAAAGAATCCCACAAATTCAAATCCCTGATTTCAAAGCTTCTTTGATGATATCCTCAACACTTGCCGACGGTTTGGACGCAACAATTTTGTCCAATATTTTCTCAACCGACGCTTTTGTAAAACCTAAATTTACCAAAGCCGACAATGCTTCATCTTTTGAAGTATTGTTCAGCGTCAAAAACTGAGCGTCACTGCTTGACGCCTGCCCGATTTTGTCTTTCAGATCGACAATAATACGCTGTGCGGTTTTTAACCCGATTCCCTTGACGTTTTTCAACACATTAGCGTTGCCGCCGGCGATGGCCGCCTGCAACCCGGCGCCTGTGAGCGACGACAGGATCATCCGCGCCGTGCCCGCTCCCACTCCCGATACGGAAATCAGCAACCGAAACAGCGAACGTTCCTGCTTGTCTACGAAACCGTAAAACTGCTGCGCATCTTCGCGGACAACATGATGCAGGTAAAGCCTGCACAGGGCGTCCTTTCCCTGTAAAGCCTGCAACGCGGCATAAGTGTTGAGCGAAATATGAATCAGATACCCGAAGCCGCCGGTCTGCACGGTAGCGGAGATGGGCGTAAGTTCCGCCAATTGCCCTTCTATAAAATCATACATAATTTGTTCTTTATTTTTGTGAATTATCCGTCAATAGCCGGAGCGCCTTCTCCATCGCCTTATCAAGCCCTCCTAAATCCTTTCCGCCAGCTGTGGCATAGAATGCCTGTCCGCCGCCGCCGCCCTGCATTTCTTTGGCGGCTTCGCGAACGATGGTGGAAGCATTTTTCCCTTCGGCAACCAAAGCGTCGCTCAGGGCGATGGTCAGCGTCGGTTTATCGCCGTAATCGCTGCCGGCGATGAATAAGAAGCGCTCAAACCTGTTTCTCACACTGAAAGCCATATCCTTAATGAGGTCGGGTGGAAAAGACGACCTGAAGCGTATTACATTGATGCCATTGAGTTCTTCTACGTTCTTCATCATGGCATGTTGCATATCAGTCATGCGTTCGCGCATCACATCTTCAAGTTGTTTTTTCAACTCGCTGTTTTCTTCCACCGCTTTTTTGATGGATTGCAGGAAGGTAGGCGAATTGTTGAATAGTTCGCGTACCTGACGCATGGTATCTACCAGTGTGTAGATATGTTGTTCTATTTTTTCCGCGGTGATGGCTTCGATACGACGAATGCCCGCAGCAATGGCGCTTTCGGAAACAATCTTGAACATTCCTATCTGACCGGTTGCCTGTACGTGCGTTCCGCCGCACAGTTCGATAGAATCGCCAAAACGGATGGCGCGTACCTTTTCGCCGTACTTTTCGCCGAAGAGCGCCATAGCGCCCATTTCGAGCGCATCGTCAACGGGAATGTCGCGATGCTCGTCAATTTGCGCGTTCCTGCGTATCATGCAGTTTACCAATCTTTCCACCTGCCGTATTTCATCATCGGTCATTTTTTGGAAGTGCGAGAAATCGAAACGCAGATGATCCGGTCCCACTA
>Ga0082212_10007686_pt1 | contig 14204 bp, 14 predicted proteins | sample TergutNt197P3_FD_71548 | JGI IMG/M metagenome (GOLD analysis project Ga0082212, IMG submission 71548) | Neocapritermes taracua P3 segment gut microbial communities from Petit-Saut dam, French Guiana - Nt197 P3 | ecosystem: Host-associated > Arthropoda: Insects > Digestive system > Gut ... | reverse complement strand
CAGGCAATTTACATGATAACCTCCTTACAGGTCACAAGTTAAATCAAACTTACTTGGCGATTCCGAAGCCCACGAAGAACCACGAAGAATATTTTTAAAAAACCTTCGTGTCCCTTCGTGCTCTTCGTGGTGAAAAGAGGTAGTTGTTTTGATACTGTTTCTAAGCGCAAAGTACATCAGAGTGCAGAGATGTTTAACCCCAGTCTCTTAGAGGCGGGCAGAAAGGTGACTGCATGGGACTTTTCAAAAGAAAACCGAAAGAGCGGAAAACTCTCGTTGACTCAGCGAAAGACCTGAAAAACGAGGTTGAAGGGACTTTGTTGCCTGCCGAGATTGGGGTTGATTCGGACGAAATTGAACGGCTGCTCGAACTGCTCGGACGCGATAACGGAAAGAGAATTGTTTATCGGCGGAGGGTGGGTAACATACTTGATGTGGCGAAAGGGCTGGTGTTTTGGTTGCGGCCGTATCGGCTATCACTTGACGAGGCCAAGGAGTTGATACACGAAATCGCCGAACGACAGAGGCAACGTGAGGCGAGGTTGTTAAAAAAGCGGCGTCGCAAGAACCCGGACTATCAGCTTCCGAAATATATGACAACCGACGGAATTGTGTATCCGTCGAAATTGTCGCAGGACGATGTGCTGGCGGCATTCGAAGCGGCAAAACAACGCTTGGAAGAAACATCGCATCAGAATCATACGGACAACATTGAAGAACGCCGGGCCAAGCAGATACTGATCGCGCTCGAACAAATGAAAAAAGAGGAAGCGACGTTGTTTGCCCGGCAGGTTGCGATGATGCAACGCCGCCACATTGAGGGACAACCGCCACTCGAAGATGAAAAACGGGGAAAAGGCGGTGACGATTCCGATCCCTGGGATGCGTATGGTCTCGATGACGACGAATTGGAACGGATACGCAATTTGCAAGGATTCGGCAAAAAACCGTTGAAAACGCTCATTGACGAGGCCGGAGACGTCGTGGACACCAACGTCGAAGCGGCGGCCAAAGTCGTACAACAATGGATTGGAAATCAAGAGAAGAAAGAGGTATGAGGGAGAAAGGGAAATACCCCTTACCCCTTTACACAATGACAGAACAACAGGGAATTCGCAAAGCGGCAGTGTTTTTGAATGGCCTTGACCGGGAGACGGCGGGGATGTTGTTGAAACGGCTTCCGGCAGAGGAATCACGCGCAATACGTCGCGAGATGGTCGCCGTTGAAGGAATTTCGCCGTCGGAGATCAACAAAACGGTCAGGCAGTTTTTGAAGGACACCGGAGTTGTTTGGCCGGAGTACCGGCACGATAAAAGCAATACGCCAAAGAAACCTGTAAATACACAAGAGGGTATTACGCACAAGACGGTGTTTTCCGCCGATGGGGTTGACCGGTTTGAGTTGACAAGCAGAGCGGAACACGTCGATCATGAGGACGTGACGTATCCCGCCGCCCATGTCGTACCCCATGATGAATGCGAAGTAAAAGTACCCGTGGAGTCGGAAACGGAATCACCGATTGCAGAACCTGCCGTCGCCGAAACGCCTGCGGAACCGCAACCTCGCCGGTTTGATTACCTGGAGCGTCGGTCGGCATTTGATACGGCTGTGTTTTTGGCAGAAGAAAGTGGGCAGTTGATCGCGGTGGTGTTGTCGCAACTGACGCCGCGTTATTCGGGCGATATGCTCGCGTGTTTTGAGCAGTCGCTGAAACGCGATCTCATTCGGCGATTGGCCAAACTTGATGCGATGGACGAAACGATACTCGACGAAATTGATGAAGTGCTGAAAGACCGGCTGAAACGCGAGGTCGAAGACTGCCCAAAATCAAAACCGGGGCTTGCACTACTCGAACAGATTTTACAAGTTGTTGAAAACGAACTCAACAATGACATTAGCAACGACATCATATCAGGCTTGAATGAAATCGATTTGGAAGAGCAACAGGCGGCCTATTACGAACAGTGCGACGAATACCTTCCGGCGTATGATACGTATGAGAGTGATTCGGAATACATCGACACGAGTTCGGAGTTTGAAGACTGGGGAATGCTCGACGACCACGAACTGGGCGAGTTGTTCCGTTCGATGGATCGTGACGTGGTCGTCCAAACGTTGCTGTCGGGCGATGCGTACTTCGTCGAGCGTGTGTTGGGGCTGTTTCCGGTGTATGAACAAATCACCTTGCGGGCGGCGTTGTTGATGTAGTTGCGAGAGGCAACTTATAACTCGCAACTCGCAACTCGCAACTAACAACTCGCAACTAACAAATGGCAAACGTAACACAAGAAGAACTTTGTGCCACCAGCGCAACAACCCGGGTCATATATCGACCTACTGCATTCAATTTCGTCGATATGCAGGAGAAGGCCGACGCATATCTCGAAACGGTACGCGCGGAAGCGGCACGGATTTCGAAAGAAGCCCGTGCGGAATTAACACGCTTGCGCGACGTGACCAATGCGGAGTTGGAGCAAAAGCAACGGGAATTGCAGCAACTCAAGCAAAAGCTCAACGAACGGGAACAACAGCTTGAAGCGGAATCGCAACGACTTGATTCGCTGCATGACGAAATCGAAAAAGCGGCTTACGATGAAGCGAAAGCCAAAGGACACAAGGAGGGCTACGACTGCGGGTATGCCGAAGGTTATGCCGACGGTGAGAATAAGGCTCTGACTGACTATCAGGAACGCCTGCAACAGGAGGCCGACAAGATCACACGCGATGCGTTTCAAACCTTGATGCCGGCACTTGAGACGGCGATTGAAAAACTTGCGTCGGCGGAGAATATTTTCCTTTCACGTTGGGAAGAATGCGCGTTGCAAGTGGCAACAACGATTGCACAACAGGCGATCAATCGTGAATTGCCGAATATGATTGACGTGCCGCTCAAATTGTTGCGTGAGGCATTGGAACTGGCCGTCGGTAGTGTGCGGTTGAAAATCCGAATGAACCCGAACGATGCCGAAGCGTTGCGACAGGAAATCGACACGTTGATGAATCAAATCACACCGGCGGCGGAAACGGAGGTCATTGCCGACATACGTATTTCACCCGGTGGCTGTTACCTCGAAACAACCTGCGGAACCATCGACCAGCGAATTGATTCGCGATTGGAGCGAATCGTATCGGAGTTGGGAGAGCATTAATGAGTGACTGGTGATTAGTGGTTGGTGTCTGGTATTTCTAGCCACTAGCCACTAGCCACTAGCCACTAGCCACTAGCCATGCAAACACTTGAACAACACATCAAGACAATCATGCCGGTGACGCTTACCGGGTCGGTGATTCAGACGCAGGGGAATACGATTTCCGTTTCGGGGTTTCCGGCACCGGTCGGCGCGATTGCACGCATCGAACGCATGGCCGACGAACCGCTCATGGCAGAAGTGATCGGTTTTCGCGATCACTTGACGTTGCTGTACCCCTTTGCCGAAATCTCTGGCATACGGCGGGGTAATCGTGTGAGTTTGTATCGCACGGTGCCGTGGCTGCGGGTCGGCGATCAAATGCTCGGACGATGCGTCAATGCAATGGGGCTGATGGTTGATGGGCTACCAAGTCCCGTGTTGCAGGATCGTATTCCGTATCGGGCCGAACCGCCGGAAGCGTGTAGCAGGCCGCGCATCAAGGAAATTTTGGCGACCGGCATTCGGGCGATTGACGGAATGCTCACTTGCGGGCGCGGGCAGCGGCTCGGCATTTTTGCGGGTTCCGGCGTTGGGAAAAGCGTCACGATGGGCATGATGGCACGTTACACCAACGCCGATGTCAACGTCATCGGATTGATCGGCGAACGCGGACGCGAGGTCAACGATTTCATCGAACGCGATCTCGGCACGGAAGGCATGAAAAAAAGCGTCGTCGTCGTGGCCACGTCGAACGAGCCGGCGTTAATGCGCATGCGGGCGGCCATGACCGCCATGTCGATTGCCGAGTATTTTCGCGATCAGGGAAAAGACGTGTTGTTTTTGATGGATTCCATCACACGTTTCGCCATGGCACAACGGGAAATCGGTTTGGCGGGTGGTGAACCGCCGACAACAAAGGGTTATCCGCCGTCGGTGTTTGCGATATTACCGCGATTGATCGAACGTGCGGGACGTTCGACGCTGGGAAGCATCACCGCGTTTTTTACCGTACTCGTCGAAGCAGACGATCAAAACGATCCGATCGGCGACACGGTGCGGGGATTGCTCGACGGGCACATCTGGTTGTCGAGAAAATTGAGTACGCGCGGGCACTATCCGGCGATACATCCCATCGACAGCATATCACGACTCATGCCGGATATTTGTAGCACGAAACACTTGCAAGCGGCCCGGGCAATGCGAAAATTGCTTGCGATTTACGCCGATAACGAGGACATCATTTCCATCGGTGCGTATCGCAAAGGAAGTAGCCCGGACATTGACCATGCGATTGAAATGAAACCGCTCATCGATCAGTACCTGCAACAAGCCGTCGATGACGGCGCGAAATTGGAGGAAACCGTTGAACGGATAACGATGTTGATGTTGGGGGAATAGGTAGAAGCGCAGAGCGCAAAGTGAAAAGCGCAGTGCGAAAAACGATGAATAGAAAAATCACTTTGCGCTTTGCGTTTTGCACTTTGCGCTTTGCGTTTTGCACTTTGCGCTCTTCACTATGTTTACATTCCGCTTCAAACCCTTACAGAAGATACGCGAGAACGTGCGGCGAGAGCGTCAGGCCGAATTGGCCAAGGCTCTCGAAGCGGAGACCGTTGTGCGCGATAAAATCGAGAGCATCGTCAAAGACATCGCCAAAGTGGCCGACGATCTCCGGGGAGCAGCGAGTGGCGAGTGGCGAGTGGCGAGTGATGAAGAAAACTCGCAACTCACAACTCGCAACTCGCAACTTAATGTAGACGTTCTCATCGGATTGCGACGACATGAAGCGTGGTTGCTCGCACAAAAACACGAAGCCCAAGAGAAACTCGAGCAGGTGCTTGTCGAAGTCGAACGAAGACGACTCGCCGTCGTCGAAGCCGATAAGGAAGTGAAAATCATGGAAAAGCTGCACGAGAAACAAAAAGACAAATACGACGCCGAACAATCTGCAAAGGAAATCGTGGCGTTCGACGAGATTGCGTCGCAACGCGCAGCGAGGGGAATTCACCACGAAGATCACGAAGGAACACGAAGGGATCATCCGCAGATACACGCAGATAAACGCAGATGATTTTAAAATCTTAAAAAACATCTGCGAAAATCAGTTCCATCAGCGTTATCTGTGTGCAAAAAAACCAACAATCGGGAAAAGGAAAACCAATGATCGAAAAAATGATGCGCGCTTTGGGGATTGTCGTGTTATACGGTGCGGCGAGTTTGTTGTTGGCGATGGTGATGCTGGGAGGGTATCTCTGGTATGCGTGGGATTTGAATCGGGATAAACTCATGAAAATGGTCGCGGTGGCGCAGGGGTTTGACGTGTTTCAAATGCAGGAAGACATCAAAAACGAGATGCTCGACATGCAAATGAATATCACACGGGACGATATTATTCGTGAGCGGGCGGCGGTCGATCGTAATTCGGAATTGCAGGGAAAAGCGGCGAATGAAATCTTGTCGCAGATTGAAAACGAGAGTGCTCGTATCGCGCAGATGAAGAAGGACATCGAGGACAAGCAGGCGGCGTTTGATGCGTTGCAAAAGAAACTTCGGGAAGAGGCGGAGAGTAAAGGCATCGCTGACCTGACGACGTATTTGGAAATGGCGGATGCGGAATTGGCGAAGTTTTACGTCAGCGATATGATTGAAAAGGGCGAGTACAATCGCGTCATTTGGGTTTTGCGCGGCATGGAGCCGAAAAAACTCAAGGGCATCATCAACGTGTTTGAAACCGATACCGAAAAGGCGGATATGGCGAAGGTGCTACGGCGTATCGGTAACGGCGAACCGGAGGCGGTGTTGGCTGACGAACTCAAACAAATCAATGAGCAGTGAATTTTTTCACCACGAAGAACACGAAGAACCACGAAGAGTAACAAATTCATTGATTTTCACGTGGGGAACCGACTGAAGGAATGATCAACAGATTGAGCAGATGTAACAGATATTATTTTAAAAACATCTGTTACATCTGTTTTATCTGTTGAAAAAACTTCGTGGTCTTCGTGGTGAAAAAAACTGACAGGAACAATGATATGTCAATCGAACAACTGGCACATCCGATCACGAGCATGACCGGCCATGCGAATTTGTCGCGTGATGATGTTGAGAAGCGGAACGAGCAGTTTGCGCAATATCTGACGGCGATCAAAGGGGCGAAGCTGAGTGAGACGCAGTTGCAGAAGCTCGGTGAGAGTAAGAGCAACGACGAGCGGACGCGAACGATTGAAAAGATCAATGAGCACAAGGCACAATCGGACGACGAGCATTACCGTAAGATGCGCGGCAATGGTTATACGGTCGGTGAAACGCGACGCGGGCTTGATCAGATTGATAAGGCGTTGGAACGGAAGGAAGCGCAGAGCGCAGAGCGCAAAGCGCAAAGCGCAGAGTGCAAAGTGCAGAGTGCAGAATGCAGAGATCAGAGTGCAGAGATCAGAGATCAGAGTGCAGAACGCAGAGATGAAGAAAACAATCTTTGCGATTTGCGCTCTGCGTTTTGCGATTTCAAGTCGCTAACATCGGATGCGGACAATGCGTCGGTGCAACAAGCGGGGGATGTTATTGCGAATGATGCGGGGAACGGTTTGCGGGAAAATGCTTCGGCGAGTACAATGCGGAACGCAGTCGAACAAATGGCCGTCAATGCAAGCGAACAGCAGGCGAATCGCTATGCGACGTCGGCGGGCAAAACAGCGGCATCACTTGCGGCGGCTATGGCGGGCATGACACCGGTGGCACAATCGGAAACCGTGAGACGCAGCGGCAGACAGGCTTCAGACTTCAGGCTTCAGGCTTCGGGAAGAAACAACGAATACGGAAGCCCGAAGTCTGAAGTCCGAAGCTTGAATGACAACGTCACGCAAGAAGCGTTGACCGCTGCATCGGAAATACAACAGGCAGCGAATGATCTCGGGCAATCGCAGCATGATCCCAATGCGGCGCAAGCGGCGAAAGATGCGGCGGTGACGCAGACCTTGCCGAATACGTCGCTCATGGAACGGCTCGATCAGGCGCGTTTGACCAATCGCGTGGCAAGTGCGTTTCGCTCGCTGGCGAATCAAAGCGGCACGATTCGCATGAAATTACACCCGGAAGAACTGGGGGCATTGACGATTCGAATGCAAATCGAAGGCGGACAAGTCAGCGCGAAACTCGAAGCCGAAACGGAAACGGCGAAGCAAGTGTTGCTTGAGAACATCGAAACGCTGAAAAAGAAGCTGAAAGAGCAGAACCTCGAAGTGCAGGTATTTGATGTTGAAGTGGTTTCAAAAGAATCCAATAGAACAAACAGTAAATTTCAGATTGGACAATCGGTTGCAAAAAACAAAGGCAAGGCAGAATCGGAGCATGTCGATTTTTATTTCTAGCCACGGAAAGCACGGAAGTTCACGGAAAGAGTAGAAATGGAAGTGATTAGGAATTGTTGTATTCATTCCGTGATTATCCGTGTCTTCCGTGGCAAAAAAAATTACTTACCATGAAACGGAGACACAATTATGAGTGGCGTTACATCCCTGTTTAACACTGCGAACAATGCAAACGCGTCGAGCGGCAGCACCGTTGATCGCTTTCAGGAACTCGACACGTCGGCGTTTCTCAAAATGATGATTGCGGAACTGCAAAACCAGGACCCGCTCAACCCGATGGACAACTCGAAGATGCTGGAGCAAATCAGTCAGATTCGTGCGATCACGTCGAACGACGCGCTGACCAGTACGGTCAATGCGCTCAAGATGGGGCAGTCGATGGCGACTGCGGCGGGACTGATCGGCAAGACGGTTATCGGACTGGACGTTGTCGGTCAGGAAGCGGTCGGCGTTGTCGATAAGGTGGCGTTTGAAGACGGCAAACCTTATCTTTTCGTGGGCAACACGATCATCGAACTCGACAAGATTTACGGTATGGCCGAAACGCAAAATGCTTTGCCGGACAATTCTGAGATTCCCGGTAACGCGAACGATACGGACAAACCGAATGGAACGATTGGGGATACAGATGAAAATGATCCCTGATCCTTGTCCCCTTTTCCCTGTCCCTAATGATGAAAGGAATACAATGTTGATACAACGATGGATGATTGCAGCGTGTTGTTTGTTACTTCCGACTTTGGTTGTTAATTCCATTTTCGGCCAGGAAGACAAGACGAAGGACGATAAGGCTTACTCCCTGGTCAGTGCGAGGAAGGCCGGCGTGGTGGACAAGGTCGAGTTGACGCTGGAAGCGGTGGGTGACGTGATTCACTTTCTCGAAGGCTTGGATTCCCCATCGCGCAAAATGCAGATGAAAGCGGGATACCGCTATGAAGAACGCATGGAGAAATTCGACGTCCGATCACTGGAACATTTGCAAAGCGTGCGGCATTACGATGTCGCACAGGCGGAAATTCAAGTGGGCGATCAAGTCGGCAAACCGTCACTCGATTTAAACCGCCGGCAGATTATTTGCGATGTGCGTCAAAACAAGGTTTCGTTGTTTTCGTCGATCGGTCCGTTGAAGGACGAGCAATTACTGTTGATCGAAGACTTGCCTGCCAATTCGCTGTTGTTGGACCTGTTGTTGCCAAGCAAACCCGTCAAGGTTGGCGATACCTGGACTTTTCAGGATGATGTCATCACCCCGTTGTTGTCGCTGGAAGCAATCGAAGAACAAGACTTGGTGGCCGAACTCAAGTCGGTCAAGGATGATATAGCCCTCGTTGAGATCAATGGGGAAGTCGGTGGTGCCTATCTCGGTGCGGGGAGCGCAATGAACATACGGCTCATGTACCAATTTGACCTCATCTCACGGCGTATTGTCTGGTTGGGATTGGTCATCACGGAAAGCCGTTCACTGGGAAATGTGGGGCCGGCGGTTGACCTGATCGCAAAATTGGTGCTGAAAGTCTTGCCGGGAATTGAACCGGTTCAGTTGAAAAAAGATCGCATTATCATTGTTCCCGAGGACATGGATAAACATCTGACTGTGGTTTATGACTCGCCGAATAAGGGGCCGTGGAAATTTTCGCACTCGCGAGACTGGTACGTCATTTACGACGAGCCGGGTAGCACGAAACTGCGTCTGATGCTCAACGGCGAACTTGTTTCTCAGTGTGACATCGTACAAATGGGCAAGGCCGACAGTGCGTCGCCGACAAAACTGGTGGATTTCCAACGCGACTTGAAAAATGAACTGAAAGACAGTTTCGGGAAATTTCTCACCGCTACCGAAGGCCAAGCCAACAAAAGTTATCGCGAACTGCGAGTCGTCATCAGTAACGAATCGGAAGAGATGCCGCTCCTTTGGATTTATTATCTGTTGACCAAAACCGACGGAACGCAGGTGATTATGGCGTTCGTTGTCCGAAAGGACTTGCTCGACGATTTCAACGATGCCGACCATGACATCGTCGATTCGTTTGAAATCAATTCTTTGCCGAGACGGTAGGAAATGGGACAGAATGTTGATAAAAGCACACAAAATCAATAGTGTGAATTACGCCCTTTTATCATACAATACTGTATTTTTTTCCTATTCTCTTTCACAGTCTCTGGGTACTACTGGAAACTGGATAGGTAATATGGTAAAATTTCATGCGAAAGTAGGATGAATTAATGAATTTCGTCTCTTGTTTGGTCGGTTGCCGCGTGGCGACAGGCTGATTCCATATAAAGTTTGATATTACAAATTCCATTTACCTTGTAGAGGAGATTTTCAAGATGGTCAATAAATCATCACGTCGCGATTTCATGAAAACATCGGCTGCCGTCACCGGACTTGGTTTTTGGGTGGCCGCTGGTAATTCGCTGAAGGCCCAGGATTCGCCCAATGAAACGCTGGGCATTGCCGCTGTCGGCGTCGGGGGCAAAGGCAGCAGTGACATCGACAACGCCGCAAAATGGGGAACGGTTGTCGGTCTGAGCGATGTAGATCGCAATCGTCTGAGGAGCAAACAAAGAAATTATCAACAGGCCGAAACCTTTACCGACTTCCGAGAAATGCTGGAAAAGCTCGACAGCAAGATTGACGTGGTCGTCGTCAGCACTCCCGACCACATGCATGCTCCCGCCGCGTTGATGGCCATGCGCATGAAAAAGCACATGTACGTCCAAAAACCGCTGACCCGCACCATTTACGAAGCCCGTAAGATGGGCGAAGTCGCCGCCAAAATGGAGGTTTGCACCCAAATGGGCAACCAAGGGTCGGCCTTCCCCAATGCACGTAAATACATTGCCCAGGTTCGCGCCGGTCTTCTCGGCGACATTAAGGAAGTTCATGTTTGGACCAACCGCCCGATTTGGCCGCAAGGATTTGATCGGCAAGACATTTCAACTTATGAAGCCGAAGCCATTGCCAATAAGAAAGAACTGATGGATTCTTCGGACGAGGACGAAGTCGCAGAAGGCAAGGCGATAGACGTTGCCAAAATGGTCGCCGACAAAAAAGCGGAACTGGCCAGAGACCTCAATAATCTTGATTGGGAACTTTGGATCGGTGCCGGAAAATTCCGTGATTATTACCCCGGTCAGTATCATGATTTTCGTTGGCGCGGTTGGTGGGATTTCGGTAGCGGTGCCTTGGGTGATATGGCTTGCCACACGTTCAACATGCCCTACTACGCTTGCGATTTGCGCAATCCAACCTCCGTCCAAGCCATCAGCAGTGGGCATAATTTCGACAGTTTTCCTGCACGGTCGAAAATTTTCTTTGAATTTCCGAAGAATGAGTGGCGGTCGGCTGTGAAGGGAACTTGGTATGACGGCGGAAATCTCCCGGATGCTGCTTTACTGAATGATTACGGGTTTGAAAATCCGCAAAGCAGCGGTGCCTTGATCATCGGCGAAAAAGGTGCTCTCTACACCAATGACGATTACTGCCAGAGCTGCTTTCTGTCGAAAGGCATTGAAGACATTGCCGGTGTCGAATGGCGTCCAAACTCGCACATTGAAGAACTCGGCAACAATGACGTGGCCCACTCCAGGGAACTCTATGAGGCCATTCTGGCGAATGACCCGTCGATTTGTTTTTCGAACTACACGGCCAACGGCGGCCCGCTCACCGAAACCATTCTTTTGGGTAACCTTGCCGTTTGGGCAGCCGGCAAACCCGATGAAATGGGCGAAAAAATCGAATGGGACGCCGTCAACCTTAAAGTAACGAATAACGTTCAAACCCCGGGCGTCGTTGACCTGATCAAGCCGACTTACCGCGATTGCAAAGGTCGCGGCTATCAGCTCGACTAGGTTTTTTCCAAGTGTTCATAAGCTGGTTGACAAAATAGAGAAATTGGAGAGGCGATAGAAGGGCGAAAATGTTATCCTTCCTGTTTTCATTCACCGTGAAGTTCAAGGAGGACAGACATGGTCGCCCACAAACAGGATACCGCACTGACGCTGGATTGTAAAGTCGAATGCCGGGAAAACCATTATTCCGCAGTCGGCACGTTTCAAATTCAGCTTTCCACGACGTTTGATGTCCACGAGCTGGATCAAATCGAAGCGGAAATCGAACAAGTCGGTCAGGAATTCAAACGCCAAGCCACCCGGCATGTCCTCGAAGCCGCCGACAAGCGGATTGCCGAAGTTGCCCAAGTTGCCAATCCGGATTTTCACAAGCACGGCACACGCCCTTTCACCATCGTCTGATTGCGGGTCGCATTGCTCCCTGATTGCGGGTCGCATTGCTCCCTGATTGCGGGTCGCATTGCTCCCTGCCAGGTACGGCGATGTGACCTTTCAACGTCAACGACTGCATCATCCGAAAAAGAAAAAGGAGAACACCCTCATCCCCTCGGCCATTGCCTGGAAAACTTCCCATCATCGTCATCTGACCGCCAGTTTGATCGATGCTGCTTGCAAGGAATCCCAGCAGGTGGCGTATCGAAAAGCAAGTCAAAACCTCGCCGACGTGTCAGGCCAGGAATCGTTGATCGCCGCATCGACCGTTTGGAATAAGAAACAGCAACGCGGCAAGGAATTGAAATCGCAACAAAAGCAATGCGTTGACAAAATCATGAAACAATACGAGCCGCTTCTCGTCAAGCATAGGTTTCATACGGCACAAGTTCACGTTTCACTCCCCATTTGAAGATATGACGAATGAATCGTGTTAATTTATTGCAATAATTCCGACTGTATCGCCTTTCGACACCTTTGCGTGTGTAACGATGTTTGACAAATTGGCCTTGCACGGTTTTTAGTGCTCTGGGGCCGAAGTCCATGACCAATGTATGGGAATGATCTTTCATCACCATTTCCACGGCGGTAAAGAAATTTCCATAATCAGAGTTTCCTTTGTGTTCTTTGGCCCAAACCAAAAACTCTGTACACAGTTTGGCAACCGAGTACGATGATTTCTGTTTTTGGTCGATAACGTTGCCGATGTTTGTGAGTTCCGCAAGGATACGACTGTATTCCTTATAGGATTCCTCACTTCCGTATCGGCCCAACATGTAACGCTTGCCGCCCACAAAGACGACGGCGTAATCCCGGTCCCGCCCATACTTGGGAAGACGCCCATTCAACTTTGGCATGATTTTGCCTTTTCCTTTCTATCGGAAACCACAATTTTTGTAGTTTCGCGGAGTGAAAAAAGAAAATCACGCGACGAATCAAAAGTTGCAAGCCATTGATATTATTATACTTATAAAATGAGAGTGGTGGGACTCGAACCCACGACCTACGGATTAAAAGACTGGGTAATGTACCAATTTCAAAAAACGCAAGTTTTCGCCTTAACTCCCAATTATTAAACGTTTTATAGCGAATATGAATTCGCTGTCAAGGTGGTTTTTCAAGTGGCAAACTTGACCACCTCGCGGCAAAACGTGTTGAGTTTGACGGCACAAAACTGGGCACCCTTTGTTATTTGCTCAAGGCCGCCTCAAACTCGGCCAGCGATTGGCAGTCCCAAGCCGTTTCAGTCAGTTGACCAAGTACGTCAATGTCGTGAATGGCATGAAGCTTGTCACGGACTGTGGGCGGTATGTCACCAATGCGCCTGGTTAAAATTTGTAACACGTTTTCAATTTTATCAGTCGCCCAAGCGTTACTCGCTTGTTCAAAGCTGAGGGCATCACCCAAAGGATGAACTATGATTGGTAGCGAATGCTTATCGATTTTTTCTGAATTTAAATCTTGAACAGAATTTCTAAATGAAAATGACCTGAATGCGTAAGCGGCAATATAGCATAAAAACCAAATTGTTGCGGTTCATCATGTAAGAGAGTATGGAATAAACGTCCTCTCATAGGGTTATCCTTAAACACATCTAGCTTTTGGTTTGTTTTGTCATCAATTAAAAAAACACTTACGACAGCACTAACTTCATTACTCTTGTTTATTGCTAATCCGCCAATATTTAAATCAACCTTCACTATTTCACCGATTGAACAATGATTTGAACCGGGACTCCATAATTGTACTGTACTAAGACCATGCCAAAGTGAAATATCTCTTGCTCCAAATTCAGAAATATTATTAATTGTTACAGTAGATTTTTTTACCCATCGTTTTTTATTGAGACGATCATAAATTTCGACTTGAAATTCATAATCGCCTCCTATAAGATAAGTTGGAATACGATAGGCAATATAATTAGTGAAAGTTGGTTGACTTTCCATTAAAAAGAATGTATGAGAAGCAATTGCAAAATCGGTTCTAATATGTTCTGGTTTAGAATCAAAAACCAAAAAAGACTTAGTTTCAATATCATAATAATTATCCAAAGAAAATTCTCTCGATAATTCAAGAAATCCAGTCAATATTTCTCCTGCATAGAATACGTTATTATTCCGAATCGGACCACCTAGTCCATAAGAGAAATATATTGTACTATTGCTATCAGGTACAACATGCTTGCTGTCAGTTTCTTGAGCGTTGCAATATGTAAGAACAAAAATAACTAACACTAATGAAATAACAATTTTTTGCATTTTATAATCTCGAAGTGATTTGGAAAGTCTGATTGTTGATTGGAATGGTTAGGCTTCTATGAAAACCAACGAATTTTTAAGGAAAGTACCGAATATACCGAATTTTATCCCATTCTTCTATCCGAGCGTCCCCGAAGGTAGCCCAAGTTTGCGGGTTCGA
>Ga0082212_10007685_pt1 | contig 14205 bp, 16 predicted proteins | sample TergutNt197P3_FD_71548 | JGI IMG/M metagenome (GOLD analysis project Ga0082212, IMG submission 71548) | Neocapritermes taracua P3 segment gut microbial communities from Petit-Saut dam, French Guiana - Nt197 P3 | ecosystem: Host-associated > Arthropoda: Insects > Digestive system > Gut ... | reverse complement strand
GCATCTTGTTGGAATTATTTCACCAGCACAAAGATTCATTGTTGTTCAACAAGCACTATTTTTTAATATTGTAGTGAGTGACACGTACCTCAGCAACACACACTGGGTACATTGTTGCGTTTCCACTGTAACAATGATTACGCGATCGCTGCCAAATATTCCTAATTTTTTCGTGACGCAGTATGTGTAAGCGTTCCGGAAGGAGTAAGACATTGTGTTAGTGCAGAAGAAAGAGTCTTTGAATATTTCAAATAATAAAAAAAAATATATTATTTGGACTTTTGCAACTGTTTTTTTTCACATACCGCATTTTTTTTTCGAAATTGCAGGAAAATTATTTTTCCCTGAACGACTGTACATACACTTACATGTTTTATAATCAATTACTTATCTACTCTATTTCCTTAGGCTTATTTTATTTTTTCTGTTTTAAAAAAATGTAAAAAAAGTTTTCAACAAGTTCTTTTTTTTCTCTTTACTCAATTTATACGTTTTCGCAGCATAAAAGTTACATTCTGTACAAATGCATCCCTTTTACGACTCCCTTACGCTATTAAAAAGTAAAAAAGTGCCGCAGACTTTCAGATTTTGAAAAATTTTCGATGCAATTACGGATTAACTTTTATCAATTCCACTTCAAAAATGAGTAGCGAACCTGCGGGGATGATGCCTCCGCCTGCCGGTTGGTCGCCGTAGCCCAGTTCGGACGGAATCCAAAACTTGTAGGTACTGCCTTCGGGCATCAATTGCAAGCCTTCTGTCCAGCCTCTAATTACTTGATTCAAGCCAAAAGTAATCGACTGTCCATGGTCGCGGGACGAATCGAACTTCGTACCATTATATAATGTACCCACATAATGAACTTCCACTCTATCGGTCGCCAAGGGTCTGGCACCATTGCCCTGTTTAATCACCTGATACTGTAAACCGCTTTCGGTTTCCTTTATCTCCTTGTTTTGACGATTTTGCTCTAAGATGCTTTTCGCCACTTCGCGGTTGAAACGGGATTCCCGCTCTGCCTTTTCCTGCTGCTTTTGCTGAACGTACTCTTGGAAGGCTCTCATCACTTCGGAACGCTCCGGCTCCTGAATCTTCGCTCGGGTACCCGAATATCCGTCTTTTACTCCTGCGTGGAATGCGTCCACATTCAGTTCAATTTGGTTTAGGAAATACTGCTCCCCCATCTGGTTGCCCATGATGTAAGCCGCCGAATCCTGCATTCGTTTCAATTCTTGACCCTGGGTCATTCCCACACTTGCTACTAAGGCAATTACAATACCTATTCTTTTCATTTGTCGTATTTGTTTTTATTTTACGTTATATTTATATCTAATTTACAAAGATACAATTTTTTTAGTTATAAAATTCATACGAACTATGATTTTTGTAATTTTTTTTTATTTAATCTGATTTTTCCAAGAATAACTTTATGATTTTTCGTGTGGTTTGGATTGAGTTATTGTTTTTTTGTATTATTATTTTTAGTATAAATCAATCCCTTACCTCACAGTCATTCAATACTTTACTGTGATGCTTCAACGTCCGCAATACGAGCATAAAAATCAAAAAGAAGGCGGCGGCGAACACAGAAATCCGCATGCAATTGATTGTCTGGTGAATAACGTAATACCGCAACAAATCCACCACCATAAAACACAGTGCCATGGCAAAAAAGCCCGAATATTCACGGCGGAGAACGGCTTTGAAGGAAAAACGCATCTCCCCCTTTTCAAACTGAGAAAAAGCGGGGATAAAGGCAGGAACCTTCATCGACCAATCCACAAAAATTTGCCCGAATTTCTTTTCCAAAAAACGCTCTTCGGCATACATAATCCGCTCATAATAAAGCCAATACATCAGCGAGGCAAGCAAGAAATAGGCAATGTTTCCCGCAAAGAGCAGCAATCCCGCCCACATCAAATAATTGCCGACATACAACGGATGCCGCACAACGGAATATATCCCTTTGGTATTGAGACTTTCGGCAATTTGCTTTTGCGTATTCCGCCCCGAAGTGCCTTTGGGCGTGGTGCCGATGGTATAGGAACGAACAACAATGCCCATCAACGAAACGCAGACTCCAACTATCGCCACAGCAGGTTCCACCCACCAATTTTCCGTAAAACAACTATAATCAGCGAAATATAGGAACGGAAGCCCTATCAAAAAAATAAATACGGGAATCTGCCCCCTATACTTGAACAAAAAATTGCCCGATGTTTCCAATGAATGTATTAGTGCCATGAACCTACCTCCCTCTCCGCTTCCATTTTAATGCAATCTATCAACATATCCATAAATTTTTGCAAGGGGTTTTTGAGCATTTGTGCCATAAAAAAAGGGACATCCAACGATGCCTCCGCATGCAATTGACAGCTTGTTTCGGAAGTCTCGTCTGTGTGGAAGACCACTTTAACTCCTTGGGCAACGGCATTTCCGATAGCAAATGTTACAGCAGAAAAAGGCGTTTTCCCTACAATGTTCATCTCTATTTTTCCCACGCCCGCAATGGAAAAAGAACAACTGTCAGTCGTTGATTGCCAATCTTTTACTTTGTCGCCGGGTAGATATTTTCCCATATTATTGCAGTTGGTCAACGTGTCGAAAAGGACTTGACTTTTTGCGGATACACTCACTTTTTTGCTGTATATTTCCATTTTAATTGAGAATTGAAAGTTGAAAATTATTATTTCATAAATTGAAAACTTGTAACTCGTAACTTAATTAAACCGTTCCGCCCACGCCGCAGGGTCTTTTCTCCATTGGTTTAAAGTTTCCATTTCGGCAGATTCTACATAATGCTCATTTACAGCCTCTTCCACCAAAATATTGTAATCGGTAAGCGTACACAGCGATACCTTTGCCTCTTCAAAACGTTGGCTCGCAATGGGGAAATTGTAGGTGAAAATCGCCACCATTCCCAAGACCTCACAACCGATATTCCGCAGTGCATCAACGGCTTTCAGGCTGCTTTGTCCCGTAGAAACCAAATCTTCGATTACCACCACTTTTTGTCCGGCTTCCACCACGCCCTCCACGATGTTGGTCAAACCGTGTTTTTTCTCCTCACTACGCACATACACAAAGGGTAAGCCCAACAATTCCGCCACCAACGCCCCTTGTGCAATTGCCCCTGTTGCCACACCGGCAATCACTTCCGCATTGGGATAATGCGTTTTTACCATTTCTGCCAATCCATCCCGAATGGCGGTACGCACCGCAGGATAGGACAAGGTCTTCCGATTGTCGCAATAAATGGGCGATTTCAATCCCGATGCCCACGTAAACGGCTGAGACGGACTCAGTTTTACCGCCTTGATACTCAATAAGTGCCTCGCACAATTTTTTGCCAATTCCATACGTTATAATATTAAATTTAGATATGCAAAGTTACAAAATTTTTTATAATAATGCCCACATTTTCGTTGCAAAATATGAACAACATTATCAAACGAAAATAAACTCGGAAAATTGTTTTTTATTTACCGAAAATCTGGATTTGGAAGCAGTTTTTTCACAGTTTTTGACGAATAAACAAAATGTTAATTTATTGTATGTAAATGAATTAGAAGAGGGACAGATAAAAAAATCATTACATAATTTTTTTATTGTTCAACGAGCTGCAGGCGGAATAGTGTTTAAAAACGATGCCGTACTCAGTATTTTTCGCCTCAACCGTTGGGATTTCCCCAAGGGACACGTAGAGGCAGGCGAAACCGATACCGAAGCCGCTTTGCGCGAAGTTACCGAAGAAACAGGCATTGACGAATTGACCATTGAAAAAGATTTAAACCATACCTACCACATTTTCAGGGACAAAGACCAAGATTTTGTGCTGAAAGAAACACATTGGTACCAAATGCGGACGGCATCGGAGAAATCGCCAATTCCGCAAACGGAAGAAGGTATTCATCTTGCCAAATGGATTCCATTTTCGCAACGGAATATTATTATAGAAAATACGTACCCTGCTATTGTGGAATTGTTGGAACGATAACCCTTATTTCCCTTTGGGCAAGTCATCCTTCCCCATCACCTGTGCGTAGGCGGTGCGGTAACTTTGATAATCCGTACCCATCGACATAGCACGCAATATAGCAATCCGCTTTTGGATAGGCGGATGCGTGGAAAACGGCGATTCCTTGTCTTCCTTCAATTTCGGTTTGCTGATGCACATAGCGGCTGCCATTTTTCCCGGGTCAAACACTTGGTGGTCGCCCGATATTTTTGCTAAGGCATCGGCTAAGCTGTTAGGGTCGCGGGTGAAATTCACTGCCATCGTATCTGCCAAGTATTCCCGTTTCCGCGACAGCGAAAAATAAAACAGTTGGGCAAAAATAGGTGCAAGCACGGCTAATAGAACTACCGCCGCAACCAAAATAAGTTGTGCCGCTCCGTTGCCACCGCCTTTGTTGTTGCTTTTTCTGCCGCCGCCAAAAACAAAGGAACGCATCGCCAATTGCGAAATAATGACAATGGTGCACAACATCACGCTGGCAAAGGTCATGTACAGCACATCGCGGTTGTAGATGTGCGACATTTCATGTGCCATCACTGCCTGAATCTCTTGACGGTTCAATCTATCCCGCAGTCCCCGCGTAATGGCAACCACGCTTTGACTCGGTTTTGTCCCCGCCGCAAAAGCGTTCAATGCGTTGGTATCTATCAAATAGATTTTCGGCATGGGCAAACCTGTGGAAAGGCTCAATTCTTCGATGATATTGTAAAGTACGGCATCGTCTTGCGGCGTTATCGGGTGGGCGTTCATGCCTGCCATCACCACTTTGGCACCGCCCAGTAAGGCAACCAACGTTTGCACTCCCCAAACGATGGTCGCAATGATAATCCCCATGATAATTCCGTTTTCCGATGGTTCAATCCAAAAACCTATCACCCCGCCCAAAACAAGCAGCAGCAACCCCATTCCAAAAAACACAAGCCATGATTTCCGCTTGTTTTTAGCTATTAAATCGTACATGATAATTCTGTTTTACTTCTTTTATTTTTTATAATTATATTTCTATTTGTCCACACTTTCATAAAACCGCTTGTTTTCTTATCCAATGCTGTCGTCTCCAAAATTCTTCCTTTACAAATTCTGTTTCCTCAAAACGTTTAACCCAATCAACACAAAAACAACTATTTGGATGATTGAAGATACCGTGGCTATATTAAAATAAAAGTTAATTTTATTTCCCATTGAAAAAAGCATAGGTAAACTAAACATTGATTGAATGGTAGATATGGCAAATGAAAAACCAAAGTAAAGGAAAATTCCTGCAACTCTTCCTTTGGTTATAATTACGGAGGTGGTCAACGTAACGTAATAGGCTAACCAAGAAAAAAGAACCATTAACACAAATGGAAGAATGTCCGAAATGGTAAATTCTTTAAAAATTTGTTGCATCATCTCTACAAAAACTTCCGGATAAACAAGCAAAAAAGTTACTATCGGAATAAACAGAATGGTAAGCGTTGCTATCAAACAGGTAAGAATGGTTGCACTGATTTTTACAAAATAGTACTTTTCTCGCGAAACTCCGCTGGCAAATATCAGGCTCATCACTTTATTTTTGTAATCGACATTGAGCAAGTGAAACGGATAAAGGATAGAAAAAATAAACAACCCTGCGACCGTGAAAGTAGCCAAAAGAATTTCAAGAACAACTGGCGTTGATATACTACCGGAAGGAGGATTTCCAATCATTAACACACCCACGATGGATGCCACTGCCGCCATCGCCGTCAAAATCGCAACTACCAACAAATAGGGCTTATCGTTGCGATTTTTGAACATTTCCATTTTAAAAATATTTTTCAATTCCATCGTTTTGCTATTTTATTAAGTTAACAAATTTATTTTCTTTTTTGATTTGGTAAAATTCAATCCCTCTGGCAACTGCCTGTTTAAAGAGTTCTTTATATTTTGTCTCGTTTAGTTCAAATTTGACAAATTTTCCCTGTTCAATGAAAGTAATTTCTTGTGTATGAAGCAGTTCCACAAATACAGTTTTATCGCTGATTTCAACGCTGTAAATATATTCCTGCGAACTGTCCTTCAAATCAAATGTATTGGTGAAATCGCCGCCCGCCAAAACCAACACATTGTCAGACATAGACTCAATATCTTCCTGTATATGACTTGAAATCAGAATCATACAACCCTTGTCTTTCAGCCCGAGCAGATAATTTTTAAACCAATTGACACTCTGGGCATCGAGACCTCGAAACGGTTCGTCAAAAATCAGAATTTCGGCATTATTGATAACAGAAATAAGCAAAATCAGTTTCTTGCTCATACCCAGCGAATAACTGCTTACTTTTTTGTCGATGCTATCAAAAATATCCAATTCGCGTGCAAGTTTCAACGCCTGTTCTTCGTCAAATCCACCTCGCAATCCGCCGAAATAGCGTATATTAAACAAACCCGTTTGATTTTTATACAGTTCCATATCGTCCAACACAATACCGACTTTCGATAAAACTTTGAGGTTTGTTTTGGCAGGTTCGCCGTCAAAAAGCACATCGCCGCTGTAATTGGTAATGATGTTGGTTAGTGCCTTAAAAAAGGTCGTTTTGCCCACACCATTTTTCCCTACAATTCCATAGATTTTCCCCTGTTCAAACTCGGCATGCGAAATATTCAGCACCTTTTTTGCCCCATAAGAGAAATGCAAATTTCTAACTTCTATTTTCATCTTTTTTTATTTTTCTAAACGTTTTTTCTTCTAGTAAATTGTTTTTCTGTCCGCCTGTAAGACTTCATCATAATGTAAAAGGTTCCTCTCCTCCTTTTATTCCCAAATCGCCCCCTTGAACGTTTTTTGAAAATCTTCAAAACTCGTATCTAAGTAAGCGTTTGAACTGAAAAACTCCAACACCATTTCAAACTGTTGCCCCTCTTGATACCCGGCAATGACTTGGATAGGCTTGCCCGTTTCATCAATCAACAAATAGGAAGGATACGACATCTTTCCATTTAGCAAAATTTGCGCCAATTGATGCGTACTGCGTGTACCCTGATTCTCGTTTACAAAGGCTTGTCCGCTAATCACGATGGTATCCTTTCGTTCGGCATTGAATTTCACGGCAATCCAATCGGAATTGAGTTTTTCGGCAATGACAGGATGGGCAAATGTAGTTGCATCCATACGCTTGCACCAACCGCACCAATCCGTATAAACATCCACAAATATTTTTTTTGTTGCCAATCCAGACTCCGCACGTTCCGCATTCAACCGCAATGCTTCCTCGAAACTATGCCATTTCACACTTTGTGCCAATATGCTTGTTGTGCTTATCGACAAAAACGCTAAAAATACAACTACTTTTTTCATTCCTTTCCCTGCTAAAACGCCACTTTCGGTACCTGCCTCGCCTCTTCCGTAGAAACTTCAAACAAGTCTTTCCGCGTGAAATTGAACATTCCCGCCACCAGATTGTTGGGGAATATCTGAATTTTGTTGTTGAAAGACGTTACCACCTGGTTGTACAACTGGCGGGAAAACGATATTTTGTTCTCCGTAGATGCCAACTCTTCCTGCAGTTGCAAAAAGTTGGTGTTTGCCTTCAAATCGGGATAGGCTTCCAATTGCACATTCAAGCCCGACAAGGCGGACGAGAGTTGCTGGTTTGCCTCTGCCTTTTCCGCCACCGTTTTGGCACCCATTGCCTTGGAACGATAAGCCGTTACCAACTCCAAGGTTTCCCTTTCGTGTTTTGCGTAACCTTTTACGGTTTCTAACAGATTGGGAATCAGAGCATATCGGCGTTCCAATTGCACATCGATATTGCGCCATTCCTTATCCACGTTGTTACGCATTTTCACCATGCCATTGTAGATGGCAACTGTCCAAATCACAAGGAGTGCTACCACTCCGATAATAATCCATGCTGTTGATGTCATTTTTGTCTAATTTTATGTGTTATTAAATAATTTATTTTTTCTTTATCTTGTTTTTATTATTTTTTTGGATTGCTTCGGACTATCGCCTTCTCAATGACGTTGTACCGTTATTTTTCCGTAGTACGTCATTGCGAGCGTAGCGAAGCAATCCAGATGTTGTAATTTAAGATGTCTATTCAATTTTGTCTAAGTTTATGTGCTATTAATATCATAATAAAAGTCAATATCATTGGTGTTTTCATCTCTTTGTTTGATAAAATTAACGAAATTTTCTAAATTTTATTTTTTATATTTTAAAAAAATGATTTTCATTTAAAATTAGCCAACTCTTTATAATCAAAAACTGGACCATCGGTGCAAACGCAGCGGTGTCCGGTTTGGGTTTTTGTTACGCAGCACAGGCAAGCACCTATACCACAAGCCATTGTGCGTTCCAGCGAGACTTCGCAAGGAATGCCGTTAAGGTCTGCCATTTTGGCAACTGCTTGCATCATTGCCTCGGGACCACAGGTGTAGATATGGTCAAAAGTTTGTATTTGGCGTAAAATGCTATGTTGCGTAGCCATGCCTTTTTCTCCTTCCGAACCGTTGTCGGTAATGCGGTAAACGGCGGCAATGGAATCAAAAATCCCCGTCCAACTCAACGATTCTTTGGTTTGTCCTGCCAATAAGACAGTCGGTTCGATGTCGTTCTCCGCAAAGGTTTTCGCCAAATAGAACAAAGGAGCAATGCCGCATCCTCCGCCGATAAGCAGTGGTTTTTGGGATTTCCACCAACCGAAACCATTGCCCAAAGGATAGACAATATTGAGGCTATCGCCGATTTTAAGTCGGCTCAATGTCTGTGTGCCGTCCCCTACTTTTCGGATGTAGAAATGCAAGGTGTTTTCCGCATAATCCACATCGCAGATGGAAATAGGTCTCCGCAAAAACGTTTTTTGCGTATTTGGAATCAAAATATTGACAAATTGTCCCGCCGAAACCTCCTCCAAACGTTGCCGCGATGCAATGCTTAACCAAAAATCACCGAAATCCAACTGCCGTACGTCCGTAACTTTGAAATCTTTAACTTGTTTCATGGTTGATTAACGGGGGAAGGGGTGGGTTTATTGTTTATTTACTCAAAACCACTTCTGTTTTGATCTTATCGCAAAGAAACTAAAAACTTAAACCATGCTATTTTTTATATCTATTTTATTTAAATGCGTTAATTACTCCAATATTTTACTGTTTTATAAATTTTGCGGATGCCTTACCTCCATTGGTTTACACATACAATGTAATACATGACACCAACATATAAATAGTCTATTCCCCTCCCTTCGTCTCCCCCTACCTACAATACCTCTCCACACTCTTCACTGCCTCCTGGTGATGCAGTGCGGCAGCTTTTTTCAAGTCGGCACAAGCACCGTTTATATCTTTGAGGGCATCTTTGCACGAACCGCGTAAAAAATAGGCTTCCGCCAACTTGGAATTGTACTTGATGGCGGAAGAAAAATCTTCCATCGCCAACTCGTATTTTTTCTGCTCCAAATAGACTTTGGCACGCGAAAAATAAATATCCCACGCTTTGGGTTTCAACGCAATGGCTCGGTTGTAATCGGAAATAGCGTTGGGCATTTTCCGTTGTTTGACATAATTTTCCGCACGATACAAATAAATAGTATAATCGTTTCTATCCAATTGAATTGCTTTTGTGAAATCCTTCTGTGCATTGATGGAATCGCCTAAGGACGTGTAACATACGCCGCGTTTGGAGTACAATTCCGCATGGCGTTTCTTGTATTGCGTGAGTAAAAGGGTGTAATCGTCCAATGCGAGTTGATACTGTTTGGTGTCGTAATACACATCGGCACGCTGTTTATAAATGCTATCGTTTTGCAATCCCAAATCAATCGCCCTGCTGTAATCCTTGATGGCATTGGCGTACTCCCCTCGCTCTCTATATACCTGAGCGCGAAGATGATAGACATCGCTAAAATCGTTTTTGAGTTTGATTACCGTAGTCAAATCCGCCAGACCTTCATTGTTTTTGTCGTCTTCCAAAAAGGCAAATGCCCGCTTATAATAAGTTTCCCACAAATTGGGTTTGAGGTCTATGGCTGCGGTATAATCTTTTTGTGCAAGGGCATAATTTTTGCTATTCATGTAAATATCAGCACGTTCCACGTAAGCAGGATGGAAAGATGCTTTGAGATTGATGGCGGAAGTCAAATCTGCAAGAGCCGATTTTTCATCTTTTTTGATGTTGCGGTAAAACAAAGCCCGCTGCAAAAAGGCTTCATGGTATTTTGGATTTTTGATAATGGCTGAATTATAATCAATTAGAGCAGAATCGTACTTCTTAATCGCCTCGTAGCACATCCCCCGCGACAGATTGGCATCGTAGTAATATTGGCTCTGATACAATATTTTACTAAAATCGGCAATAGCCCCGCGGAAATCCTTATCGTTCATCTTTTGCACGGCGGCATCGTACATGCTTGCCAATTGTTGTCCATACAAATAGCCTGCCTGAATCAGGAAAAACAGTGCGATAAGTTTGGTTTTGTGCTTCATTTTATTTATCATTAATTTATTGGAAAGTTTAGTTTTGCCTTTTCACCGTATAGTTCGAGTGCTTTTTTGTCGTAGGCGAGGGCTGCTTCTTCTTGGGTTTCATATCTACCTAAATAATAACATATTTTATCGTGACGAATTGCTGCTTGCCATTTTTTACGATTGAGCCAAGTGCCAATAAATTTTTTTGTCCCTTCCGGTTCGCTTGTAACTATGTTAGGAAAATTCAATTTTGCATCATTACCATAGAGTTCACGTGCTTTTCTATCATAAGCCATGGCAGCTGCTTCTTCGGAAAGATATAAACCTAAATAATATATCTTTTTGTGTTTGCAAATAACCGCCATCCACTTTCCGTGTTTTGTTAGACTAATACCCAGATATTTAGATGATTTGGGTGCATTCGCTTTTCCTCTTTGTTTTGTATTACGCTCTGTTTGTGGCTCATTCTGGCGAGGCTCTTTGGCTTTCTCTTTGGCTTTCTCTTGATGTATTTTAACCATCGCATCAATAAATTCTTTCCGCGTATCAAAAATGAGAATGTTTTCCCGCCGTAAATCTCTTGGATTTCCATTTTTATACATGATAGGCTTATCAATCTCTAATATAAGTTTTCTATAACTTACTTTCTTGCCCTTTATGGAGGTTGTGATACAATATGATGAATCGCGACCTTTGTGTGTTAAAGTCCAACGATATGGCTTTGCTTTTTCATAATCTTGCTCATCAATTAACATCCTCTCTTGGTGAATTGTTTGTAATATTGTCATACTATTTGGTTATTTGTAACTTTTTTATTCTCGCGGAAAATTTAGTTTTGCATTTTCGCCGAGGAATTCAAATGCTTTTGCATCGTAGGTATGTGCGGCTTCTTCTTCTGTGTAAAAATAGCCTAAACGATATACTTTCCTGTGATGCGTGATGCAAGCAGTCCATTTCTTATTTTTCTTTTCTTTGTTGAAACTAACGCCAATGTACCGAGATGATGTTCCCCTTTGTTTTTTATAAAGAATAAATTGTTCTTCCTTGTCTTGCTTGACCATTTTTGTTAGTTCTTCCTTCGTTATGTTCGGAAAGTTCAGGGTTGCATTTTCGCCGTATAATTCAATTGCTTTTTTATCGTAAGCGCGGGCTGCTGCCTCTTCTTTATAATACCCACCCAAAGAATAATGTTTTCTATGACGATGAATAACTACCACCCATTTCTTTGCAGACTTAGAATATGAAACGCCTACATACTTGGAAGTTTTCTTTCCCTCAATTTTAGGAGAAATTTTGCCTTGCATTTGTCTTGAAAAACTATCCATAGAGAAATAACCGTCTTCGGCTTTGATTTCTGCTAATTGTTCTGTTAGTTCTTTATAGGTTAGATGCGGAAAATTTCTTCTTGCATTTGGACCATAAACTTCCAATGCTTGCTTATCGTGGGCTAATGCGGCATTTTTTTCTTCAGAGAAACAACCTGCACAATATTTTTTACCATTCTTTCTCAGGACTGCAATCCATGGAAGTGGAGTGTCGGATATATAAGATACGCCGTAATATCTGTTTTTTATCTGCTTTCTGTCCCTTCTACGATGCATTGCTAAGGATAGTTTGGTACTGAATTCTCTTTTTTTATAAATTTGATTTTGTACAAGACTACATTCACTTTGCATATCAAAGACTAAAATGTTCTCTCTTCTTAAATCCATGGGATTCTCATTTTTATATAACGTGAATTTTCCCAATGTCCCTAATATTATTTGTTTATAAGTCCGACTCTTATCTTTTTGCCCTGATGAAATTACTTGTTTTCGTCCCGTTTTTGACCTTGACGTTGTCCACCGATATTGCATCGCCCTTTCATAATCCTCATCATCAACGATGAACGTTTCCCCATGAATTGTTTGCAATTCTTTCATCTCTTCATTTTTTATTCTTCATTAAAACCAACTGCCCACAAGCCGCATCAATATCCTTTCCGCGACTCCGTCGCACTTGTACCAACATGTTTTTCGACTCCAGATAGGCAACAAAATCCGTCAATCGCTCTTGGGATGATTGTTTGTATCGGCAAAAAGATGTAGGATTGTATTCTATAATATTGATTTTCACGGGGAACTGTCGGCAAAAGAGAGCCAGTTTTTCAGCATCTTTCAGGCTGTCGTTTACGTCGTCAAGCAATAAGTATTCCAACGTAATGCGTTGTTGCGTAGTGCGATGGTAATATTGCATGGCTTGGGAAAGTTCGTGCAAGGGATGCGTTTTGGCAATGGGCATCAATTCCCGCCTTGTTTGTGCGTCTGCACTGTGCAGGGAAATCGCCAATTGGATATTTAATTTACTGTCCGCCAAACGCTTAATCCCATCGGGAATGCCCGCTGTGGAGAGCGTAATGCGGCTGGGCGACATTTCCAATCCCTGTGGCGAAGTAATAAGTTGAACGGCTTGGGAAACATTTTCAAAATTCAACAAAGGCTCGCCCATACCCATAATCACGATGTTGGACAACCGCACACCATGCCGTTCTTGTGCCAACTGATGAGCAAGCGAAACCTGCTGATAGATTTCGTAAGCATGCAAATTTCGGGCAAAACCCATAGCGGCAGTCGCACAAAACGAACAATCCAGCGGACAGCCCACCTGAGACGAAATACACACCGTAACGCGTTGTTTGGAAGGAATAAGAACCATTTCAATTCGTTGGTTATCATGCAGTTGCAACGCCAATTTACTGCTTTTGTCCTTGCTTATTTGTTCCTCTACTATTTGCAATTTGTAGAGCGAAAACGATTGAGCAAGTTCCGTCCGCAACTTTGCCGATAGATTGCTCATTGCATCAAAATTCGGTGCATTTTTTTTCCACAGCCATTCCCATAGCTGTTTGGCTCTGAATGCAGCTTCCCCTTTGGATAGCACAAACGCTTGAATTTCCGCTAAACTTAATTCTTGGATTTCTTGCATTACCCCATTTTTCCGTTATAAGAATAACAGCATTGACATATCGCTTATACTTAGCGAAAACTATCTTTTCTGAGGCACCACCCCCAATTTTGTTAAAATCGCCTCGTTGATGTCCGTTTTGCCGTCTGCATAAACAATGGTCATTACACCGGCTTTGTCGAAAACAAAGGCGTAACCTTTTTCTTTCGCATACTCTTCGATGGCGGTAAATACCCTATCCTGTATGGGACGTACCAATTCTTCCCGCTTTTTGAACAGGTCGCCATCGTTGCCGAAACGTTTTTTTTGTAAATCCTTCGCCTCGTTTTCCGCTGTGATGATTTCGTTTTGTTTTTTCAACTTTGCATCTTCGGGCAGTATCATCGCCTCTTGCTGATACTTGCGATACATTTCGTCAATTTTCTTGAACTTTGCCTCGATTTCCTTTTGCCATTCCACCGACAATCTGTCCAGTTCGGCTTGTGCCTCTACATAAGACGGCATGCTGCCAAGCAAGTATTCGGAATCAATGTAAGCCAATTTTTGCGAAAATTGAGCAAACGACACTCCCGAAAGAGTAAAAAACACTACGGTTGTTAAAAAAAATCTCTTCATATTATCTCTGTTTTGTGTTAATAATTCTTATTACGATACTTAAAACGATGTTTTTTTCTTTTTATTGCATGAATGTGTGATTATTTTTAGCCAATTTCCCCATACAAATCAAACCAATCCGCCGCCGTTACTTTCACTTGGTAAAAATTGCCGATTTGGATGTTTTTTCTGTCGCTATCGGAAACAATCACCGTGTT
>Ga0082212_10007684_pt1 | contig 14205 bp, 7 predicted proteins | sample TergutNt197P3_FD_71548 | JGI IMG/M metagenome (GOLD analysis project Ga0082212, IMG submission 71548) | Neocapritermes taracua P3 segment gut microbial communities from Petit-Saut dam, French Guiana - Nt197 P3 | ecosystem: Host-associated > Arthropoda: Insects > Digestive system > Gut ... | reverse complement strand
CGCGACACCAAGCTGGGGCCGGAAGAAATCCCCCGCGACATTCCCAATGTCAGCGAGGACCTGCTGCGCAATCTGGATGCCAGCGGCATGGTGCGCATCGGGGCCGCCGTAAAACAGGACGACATCCTGGTGGGCAAAATCACCCCCAAGGGCGAAACCCAGCTTACCCCTGAAGAAAAACTCCTGCGGGCCATTTTCGGCGACAAGGCCAGGGACGTGAAAAACACCTCCCTGAAGGTGCCGCCTGGCATCGAGGGCACGGTGATTGACGTTAAGGTATTCAACCGCCGTTCCGGTGAAAAAGATGAACGCACCATGGCCATTGAGCAGACGGAACTGGCCTCCCTGGATCTCAAGGAAGCGGATCACGTCAAGGCCCTGGGGCAGGCCACCCAGCGTAAGATCGCCGCCGTGGCTGCCGGCAAACAGATCGCCGCGACCATCTCCGGCAAAAAGAAAGGCGAAGTGCTGGCCGAGGCCGGACGCGCTTTTTCTCCGGAAATGCTGGAAGATATCCCCATCAAAAAATTGCAGGGCATATTCAAAAGCAAGGAAGTCAATGAACAGGTTGGTGAAATCATTGACCATTACGACAAACAGGTCAAATTCATCAAAGCCTCTTATGACGCCAAGCGCGATAAAGTTACCGAAGGCGACGACCTGCCCCCAGGAGTGATCAAGATGGCCAAGGTCTATGTGGCTATCAAGCGCAAGCTCAACGTGGGCGATAAGATGGCCGGCCGGCATGGGAACAAGGGGGTGGTTTCCTGCATTCTGCCAATGGAGGATATGCCTTTCTTCGCCGACGGCCGCCCGGTAGATATCGTGCTCAACCCCTTGGGCGTGCCTTCACGCATGAATATAGGACAGATCATGGAAACCCACCTGGGCTGGGGTGCCAAAGAACTGGGCCGGCAACTGGCGGAACTGGCCGCCAGCGGGGCGCCCATGAAACAAGTGCGGACCGATGCCAAGACGGTGTTCGACGACGCGGAGACTTCATCCCTCATAGACTCCCTGGATGACGAGGAGTTCAGAGAGGCGATATATGCCATGCGAGGCGGAATCATCACCAAGACCCCGGTCTTTGACGGGGCCTCGGAAGATGAAATCTGGAAGTGGCTGTCCAAGGCCGGCCTCCCGGACGACGGCAAGACTATTCTATATGACGGGCGTACCGGCGATGCTTTCGGCAACCGGGTGACCACCGGGATTATGTACATGCTCAAACTCCACCACTTGGTGGATGAGAAGATCCACGCCCGCTCCACCGGCCCATATTCCCTGGTCACCCAGCAGCCACTGGGCGGCAAGGCCCAGTTCGGCGGCCAGCGTCTGGGCGAGATGGAGGTCTGGGCCCTGGAAACTTATGGGGCGGCCAACCTGCTCCAGGAATTTCTCACCGTCAAATCCGACGACGTGGCCGGCCGGGTAAAGATGTACGAAAAACTGGTCAAGGGCGATAATTTGCTGGAGGCGGGCATGCCTGAATCCTTCAACGTGCTGGTCAAAGAACTTATGTCCCTGGGCCTGAATGTTACCTTGCACCAGGAAGAGGGCAAAAAACGCCCCATCCGCCAGGGTTCTTTCAGCGGCGGCGTCTTGGGTGATGAATAGGGAGGTATGACATGAGTCTGGACGATCTGTTCACAGCCAGGGGCTCCGCGATTACGGTGGCCAATATAAAAAACCTGAAGGCCATCCAGGTAGGCATCGCCTCCCCGGAATCCATCCGGGAGTGGTCCTACGGCGAAGTAAAAAAACCGGAAACCATCAACTACCGCACCTTCAAACCGGAGCGCGACGGTCTTTTCTGCGCCAAGATCTTCGGGCCGGTCAAAGATTACGAGTGCAACTGCGGCAAATACAAACGCATGAAACACCGCGGCATTGTCTGTGAAAAATGCGGGGTGGAAGTCATTGCCTCCAAGGTGCGGCGCGAACGCATGGGGCATATAGAATTGGCCTCGCCGGTGGCGCATATCTGGTTTCTCAAAACCCTGCCCTCCAAAATCGGCACCCTCCTGGATATGACCATGGCGGACCTGGAAAAGGTCCTGTACTTTGACTCCTACATCGTCCTGGACCCCGGCAAGACCAACCTGTCCAAGCAACAGGTGCTGGCCGAGGATCAGTACCTCAAGATCATTGACAACTACGGAGAAGACGCCCTGACCGTGGGCATGGGGGCGGAGGCGGTACGCTCGCTGCTGGAAAACCTGGATTTGGAAAAACTCCGGGTGGAACTGCGCGAGGAATCCCAGAACACCCGTTCCCAGACCAAGAAGAAAAAGCTCACCAAGAGGCTGAAGATCGTCGAGGCCCTGGCTGAATCCGGCAGCAAGCCGGAGTGGATGATCCTGGAGGTCATCCCGATTATTCCGCCGGAATTGCGGCCCCTGGTCCCCCTGGACGGCGGCCGTTTCGCCACCTCGGATCTGAATGATCTCTACCGCCGGGTGATCAACCGGAACAACCGCCTGAAGCGCCTCATGGAACTGGGAGCCCCGGACATAATCATCCGCAACGAAAAGCGCATGCTCCAGGAGGCCGTGGACGCCCTCTTCGACAACGGCCGCCGGGGCCGGGCCATCACCGGCACCAACGGCCGCCCCTTGAAATCCCTTTCCGACATGATCAAAGGCAAACAAGGACGCTTCCGCCAGAACCTTCTGGGCAAACGCGTGGACTATTCCGGACGTTCGGTCATCGTGGTCGGCCCCAAGCTCAAACTGCACCAATGCGGCCTGCCCAAAAAAATGGCCCTGGAGCTGTTCAAGCCTTTCATTTATTCCCAGTTGGAAGCTAGGGGCCTGGCCTCCACCATCAAGAGCGCCAAAAAGATGGTAGAGCGGGAGGATTTGGTGGTCTGGGATATCCTGGAAGAAGTGGTGCGGGAATACCCGGTCATGCTCAACCGGGCCCCTACCCTGCACCGCCTGGGCATCCAGTCCTTTGAGCCGCTCCTGGTGGAAGGCAAAGCCATCCAGCTCCACCCCCTGGTTTGCACAGCCTACAACGCGGACTTCGACGGCGACCAGATGGCCGTGCACCTGCCCCTTTCATTGGAGGCGCAAGTGGAGTGCCGGGTGCTGATGATGAGTTCCAACAACATCCTTTCCCCAGCCAATGGTTCGCCGGTGATTGTACCCAGCCAGGATATCGTGCTTGGGCTGTATTACATGACCGTGGACCGGGATTTTGAAAAAGGCGAGGGCGGGGTTTTCTGCGCCCCCTGGGAGGTGGTTACCGCGGTCAACTCCGGCCAGGTGGCCCTGCACGCCAAGATCCGCATGCGCCTGGACGGACGGATCATTGACACTACTCCCGGTCGGGTGCTGGTGGGCGAAATTCTGCCGGACGGAATTCCCTTTGAACTGGTCAACTGCGTGCTGAACAAGAAAAATATCGCCAAGCTAGTTGGAGGCTGCTACCGCGAGGCCGGAAGCAAGGCCACGGTGCTGCTCTGCGACCGCCTGAAAGACTTGGGCTACGAGTATGCCACCAGGGCCGGAGTGACCATCGGGGTCAAGGATCTGGTCATCCCCAAGAGCAAAAAGGATATCCTGGCCCGTTCCCAAAAAGAGGTGGATGACATCGAGCGGCAATACCACGACGGCATCATCACCCAGACGGAAAAATACAACAAGGTGGTGGACGTATGGACCAAGGCCACCCAGGATGTTTCCGCGGCCATGACCAACGACATCTCTTTTGACCAAGTGCAAGATCCCCAAAGCGGCGAAATCCGCCTCAACCAATCCTTCAACCCCATCTACATGATGTCCCACTCCGGGGCCAGGGGCAACCAGGACCAGATGCGCCAGCTGGCCGGCATGCGCGGCCTTATGGCCAAACCCTCCGGGGCGATCATTGAAACGCCAATCACCTCGTCCTTCCGCGAAGGGCTGGACGTGAGCCAGTATTTCAACTCCACCCACGGCGCGCGCAAAGGCCTGGCCGATACCGCCATCAAGACGGCCAACGCCGGCTACCTTACCCGGCGCTTGGTGGACGTGGTGCAGGACGTGATCATCGGCGAAAAAGACTGCGGCACGGTGGACGGCATTGAAATCACCCCCCTGATGAAGGCCGGGGAAATCAAAATGCGCCTTACCGACCGCATTCTGGGACGCACCCTGCTCTACCCGGTACGGCATCCGGAAACCCTGGAAGCCCTCTTCCCACCCAACACCATGGTGGACGAAAATGTGGCCGCCGCCCTGGAAGAAGCCGGGGTGAACAACGTCACCATCCGCTCTCCCCTGACCTGCCACGCCGAGCGGGGCATCTGTTCCCTGTGCTACGGCCGTGACCTGGCCCGCGGCCATCTGGTGAACATAGGGGAGGCCGTGGGCATCATCGCCGCCCAGTCCATCGGCGAACCGGGCACCCAGCTGACCATGCGCACCTTCCACATCGGCGGCACGGCCTCCAGGGAAATCGAGCGCTCCAGCCTTGAATCCATGTACCAAGGCCGGGTATCCTTCTCCAGAATCAAAATCGTCAAAAACCGCGACGGACAGAGCCTGGTCCTGGGCAAAAGCGGACAGATCAGCGTGGTTGACGAACAGGGCCGCGAACGCGAAAGATATACCCTGCCCAACGGATCCAGGCTGCTGGTGGAAGACGGGCAAGAGATCAACAAGGGCCGGCTCATGGCCGAATGGGATCCCTTCAACGAGCCTTTTGTTTCGGAAGTGGACGGACAGGTCAAGTTCTCGGACATCATCGAAGGCCGTACCATGCAGGAAAAGATGGACGACACCACCCATATTGTCTCCCAGTCCATCATTGAATACCGCTCCACCAACCTCAAACCCTCGGCGTCCATCCTAACCCCCCAGGGCGAGCCGCAGTTGCGCCCCGGAGGGAGCATGCCGGCTGTCTATCCTCTGCCCGTGGGCGCCTTGCTCATGGTCAGGGACGGGGATCAAATCGCCGCCGGCGACATCATCGCCCGCAAACCCCGTGAATCTTCCAAGACCAAAGACATTGTCGGCGGTCTTCCCAGGGTGGCCGAACTCTTTGAGGTGCGTAAGCCCAAAGATATGGCCCTGGTTTCGGAAATTGACGGCATGGTCAGCTTTTCCGGGGAAACCAAGGGCAAACGCAAGTTGGTGATTACCCCGGAAGTGGGCGAATCCAAGGAATACCTTGTGCCCAAAGGACGGCATATCACCGTGGCCGAAGGGGACTTTGTGGAAGCCGGCGAGCTGATCACCGAGGGACACCCCGAGTTGCACGACATCCTGCGCACCAAGGGCGAAAAATACCTGGCCAACTATCTGGTGGATGAAATCCAGGACGTTTACCGCTTCCAGGGCGTGACCATTGACGACAAGCACATAGAGGTCATCGTCCGGCAGATGCTGAAAAAGCTCACTATCCTTGACCCGGGACAGACCAGCTTCCTGGTCGGCGAGCAGGTGGACAAACAGGAATTCAAAGAAGAGAACGATAGGGCCATCAAGGCCGACCTGACCCCGGCCACCGCCGAACCTTTGGTGCTGGGCATCACCCAGGCCTCCCTGACCACCTCTTCCTTTGTGTCGGCCGCGGCCTTCCAGGAAACCACCAAGGTGCTGACCGAGGCGGCCCTGCGCGGCAAGCTGGACTACCTGCGCGGGCTGAAAGAAAATATCATCGTGGGCCGCCTGATCCCGGCCGGCACCGGCTACCGCGCATACGTCAACTCCGACATCGTGGTCCCCGAACAAAAGGAACGCCCGGATAAATTCCTGGAAGACCTGGAAAAGACCCCGCTGCTGGTGGATATTGAAGACTAGTGAAACTACGCGCCGCCGGGGAGGGAAAAGCCTCCCCGGCGGCCTGAACCTCTGTCCCGGCCCCCTCAAATAACCTGTTGCTTTTTTCTAGAAAAACCGTTTTTATTTCCCGGTGTGGCCAAGACCGCGCCGAACAGGCGCAGGATCGCGATACGTTTCGCCAGGCCGCCGGAATTTTTTATGGTTCAGTTTGCTTTTTTAGGGTCTTGCCCCAAACCCTCCCGAAGGAAATGATTTCCTTCGAACTCCCTCGTTATTTCCAGCCGCCTTGCGGTCGGAAAATCAACGGATTTCCAGGAGGTAGCCGGTCTTGGGGCGAAAATATAAGGATAGCCCCTAAGCAAACTGATCCCAAATTTTCAAATTTTTGAGGTTAGTATGTCTATTCCTGCCGCCATGTCCACAGATCTTCCGGCGTCCCCTCCAGCGGAAGCGTCCCCAAACCCGTCTCCGGCCAAAAAAAGACGGCCCCGTAAAAGAAAAAACAAAGCCCCGGCCTCCCCGGCTCCAGAAGCCCCGGCCCAACCGAAGCCGAAACCGGCGCGTAACCGGGGCCGCAAAAAAAGCTCCCCCAAAGCGGAAACGCCAAGTATGCCGGATTCGCCGGTTTCGATGGATCCGGAGGTTCCGGAGGATCTGCCGGAATCCGTGGCTCCTCCTGAAGGACGCTTTCAGGAGGCTGCCGCCAACCTTCCCGCCATAGTCCAAACCACGGAGACCTTGCCGGATCTCAAACCTGAACGCCTGCCGGCCTTGGTGCAGGAAACTCCCAAGACCGCCCGCCGGGGACGTTCCTCCAAGACCGACGACCCTCAACCAGCTTCCGCCCACAAGGGCAAACGCAAAATGTTCGTGAACGTGCTGGCTGGCGAACAGGTGGAAGTGGCCATCACCGAGGAAGGCAACCTGCGCGAGTATTATGTGGAGATGCTCCACCAGGCGAAGGTCAAGGGTAATATTTACAAAGGGGTGATCCACAACCTGGACCCCAACCTGCAAGCCGCCTTCGTTTCGTACGGAGCGTCCAAAAACGGCTTTTTGCAGATCGATGAAATTCACCCCGAGTACTACCTAAGCCCGCATGAGCCGGCCAAGGGGCATAAATATCCGCTGATCCAAAAAGTGCTCAAGGCCGGACAGGAAATCCTGGTGCAGGTGGTCAAGGAACCTTCGGGCAGCAAAGGCGCCTTCCTGACATCCTACCTCTCCCTGCCGGGCCGCTATCTGGTGCTGACCCCAGGCAACGAGCAGATCGGCATCTCCCGCAAGGTGGGAAACGACGCCGAACGGGCCCGGCTGCGCGAAATTCTGGAACAGCTCAAACCCGGGCAGGACTTGGGGGTGATCGTTCGCACGGCCAGCGAAGGGGCCAACAAGACCAACCTGCAACGCGATCTCCGCCTCCTGAAACGCCTATGGCAAGACGTGCGGAAAAAGGGATCCACCGAAAACGCGCCGGCCATGATCTACCAGGAACTCGGCCTGGCCGCCCGGGCCGTGCGCGATTACCTCACCGAAGACATCACCGATCTCTGGATCAACGACGAAGGCATAGCCGAGCAGATGCGCGAAATCATCACCCTGCTCTTCCCCAAGCGGGCCTCCATCCTCCAACTGCATAACGACCCGGCCCAGAGTTTCTTTGAACGTTTCGGCCTAGCCAAACAAATCCGGCAGGTCCAATCCAGGGAGGTCACCCTGCCCTCCGGCGGACGCCTGATCTTTGATCACACAGAAGCCCTCACCGCCATTGACATCAACTCCGGACGCAGCGGCGGCAAAAACAACTTCGAGGACATGGCCTTCAAAATCAACCTGGAGGCGGCCAGGCACATCCCCCTGCAACTGCGCCTACGCGATATCGGCGGCCAGATCGTGGTGGATTTCATCGAGATGCGCGACCACGGCCACTGGCGGGAGGTGGAAAAAACCTTCCGCGCCGGCATGAAAGAAGACCGCGCCCGTCACGATGTGGGAAAAATCAGCTCTTTCGGTCTATTGGAGGTCGTCCGCCAGCGCCTGGGATCCTCGGCCATTTCCATTGCCTCGGAACCTTGCCCCCATTGCAAAGGCACGGGGATCAGGCGCAACATGGAATGGCAGGCCATGCAGGCCATGCAGGAGATCCAGCAGCTCGTCCGCCAGAATGCCGAGCCCGGCAAGACCATCGCCTACTCCGCCAGCGGCGAGCTCATCGTCTATATCCTGAACCGCAAAAAAGAATGGCTCCTGGATACCGAACAGGAGGCGGGCATCACCCTGGAACTATCCCCCAGCCTGTAGACTTGGCGGCTTAAAAATTCCGGGCCAGGGCCTCCACCAAGGCGGGGATGGTGTATTCCTCGGGCTGAAGATCGCAGGAGAGACCGTACTTGGCCAACGCGCCGGCGGTAATCGGGCCTATGCAGGCGAATTTCACTTCCGGATGTTCCTTGAACAGGGACGCCGGGATGAGGGAGAAAAAATTCTCCACCGTGGAAGAAGAACTGAAGGTCACGTAGTGAATTTCCTTCTGTTCCAGCAGCTCCAAAATCTCTTCCCTACGGGCGTTCCCGGTCCTGGTTTCATAAAGCGGCAGCACCTCCACCCCGGCCCCGGCCTTCTCCAGTTGTTCCGGCAGGACATCGCGGGCGATTTTGGCCCTTGGAATAAGGACGCGCTTGCCTTTAACCCCCAAGGCGCAGAGTCCCTGCACCACGCTTTCGGCCACAAAGCGCTCCGGGATGAAATCCGCGCGGATGCCGCGCTTTTTCAGGGCCTGGGCCGTGGCCGGGCCGATGGCGGCTATCTTGCATCCGGCCAGGGCTCGTGTATCCAGGCCGATGGCCTGCATCTGCTCAAAGAAACAGATCACCCCGTTGACCGAGGTGAAGGCCAGCCAGTCGTAAGAATTGATATAGGTCAGGGTCTTGCGTACTTCCGCATAAGATTCCAAGGGCTGAATCTCAATGGTGGGAAAAGGAATGGCGTTGGCGCCGTAATCCGTCAGCATGGCCAGGAGGTCGCTGGCCTGTTCCCTGGCCCTGGTCACCACCACCCCTTTGCCCAGAAGGGGCTTTTTTTCAAACCAGTTCAAGCTGTCATGCAGACCGACCACCTTGCCGACGATGATCAGGGCAGGGGCGCTGAAGCCGTGTTTTTGCGCTTCCGCCGGCAGGGACTTTACCGTGCTGACAAGACTCTTATGCCTGGGGGTCGTGCCCCAACGGATCACAGCCGCCGGAGTGCGCGGCGAAATACCGGCCTCCAGCAGGCAGGAGCAGATCTCCGGCAGGTTCTTCATGCCCATGAAAAAAACCAAAGTAGCGTTGCTTTTGACCAGGGCTTCCCAGTTATGCGCGGATTTCTGCTTCTCGGCATCCTCGTGCCCAGCGGCGAAGATCACCGACGAGGCAAAAGAGCGGTGGGTTAGGGGTATGCCCGCGTAAGCCGCTGCGGCAATGGCGCTGGTTATGCCAGGAACCACCTCAAAGGGGATCTGCTGCCGGACCAGTTCTTCGGCCTCTTCCCCGCCCCGTCCGAACATATACGGATCGCCGCCTTTCAGGCGGACCACCATCTTGCCTTCCTTGGCCTTGGAAACGATCAGGCGGCTGATCTCTTCCTGCGACAGGGTGTGATCCCCTCCCTGTTTACCCGCATAAACCACCTCGGCCTCGGGACGCGCATAATCCAAAAGGGCGCGGTTGGCCAAGTAATCATAGATCACCACCTCGGCCCTCTGAAGGAGATCGCGCCCCTTGAGGCTTAGTAGTCCCGGATCCCCGGGGCCGGCGCCGACGAGATAGACTTTCATCACTTATCACTCCCCCATAGGGCATATTTACTTCAAGAGCAAACCGCCGGCCCGCCGCAGGCTTCCGGCCTCCAGGGCCTTCAGGGCGGCATCCAGAATGCCGTTCACAAAGGCGCGGGAAGTTTCATCGCCAAACTGCCTGGACAGCTCCAGGGCTTCATTAAGAATGACCTTGGGCGGCGTCTCCTCACCAAAGATCAGCTCCTGCATGGCCAGACGCAACAAGGCCAGCTCCACCCTTCCCAAGCGCTCCACCTTCCAGTTTCGCGAAAAATCCGCAATCAGCCGATCAATCTCTTCCCGGTTAATCCAGGCCCCCCGTGTAAGATCCCAGGCAAAACCAGCCGGATCTTCCCCGGCTTCCTGGGTGATCACCGGATCAGTCCCTCTATCGTCAGCTTTCAACAGGTCGCGTAAAAACGTCTCCGGCCCGCTTTCAGCCTCTTCGCCGGCTTCGATGGTGATCGGCTCCGGCTCTTCTTCTGACGGGACGGCATACAAAGAGCTGACAAAACGCCGCTTGAGCTCCCCCAAAGAATGCGCCGGACAGAAAGATGAGCCGTACAAAACCTGGAAGGCCCTGGAACGCTCCGAACGCCGGGTCCGCCCGTCCTTGCTTCCTCGCTTCAAAGGCATCCTCCGGAGATTTTCGCCGCCCTACTGGCAGCATCATGCCCGCCCGGTCCATGCAAGCGCGCACACCCTAATCAATTTTCCTCCCTCTGCCAAGAGGCGATTGAACAGGAAAAACGTATGGCAACAAGGGAGATGCCCCGGCTATTGGAAAAATGCGAAGACAGGGCAAAGTCCGAAGGCGGCCGTAAAAGAGAATTTGGAGACGGGCTCTAACTTTTCCGGCCTTCGCTCTGGAAGGCTTTATTGATCAATCCGGCCAAGGCGCGGGCCTGGCTCTCGTCCACATTGACGTAGCGCGCCCCCACCAGGTAATGGCCGCCCTTGGGTTCACACCAGACAATCTCCACGATGGCCGTAAAATATTGTTCGGCGTCGTTTTCATATACCTTGAAAAAACCCGGGGCAAAACGGTTGAGCATGGGTATATGGATGCGCGCCTGTAAATGCGTCCCCTGCTGAAAGGATTTAGGCGATTCCAGGCTAAAGCCGCCTTCGCTTATGTCGTAGCAACGCGCCGTAGCCGCTTTATCCCGCCCGCCCGAGAAACTCAAAGGATAGAGATCCACCGCAAAGGTACGGCTAAGACGGCCATACCGGCGCTTTTCATGTCCCTTGACATGTTTGGTCTGCTTGGTCTGCATGGCTACCCTCCTTTCACTACAAGCAATAATCTAACATCTTGCGGGACTTTTATCCAGAAAAAGCTTTCCCCGGCAGCGGCCGGTTTGGGCGAAGCTCATTCCGGCGGGAAACGCTTCATGAAGTCCTGCTCCGCTTCCCTGGAACCTATTAGAATAAGCTCATCACCGTTTTCCATAGCCATGTCCGGGTCCATGTTGACCAGCATTTTTCCGTCGCGGCACAAGGCCACCGCGTTGCAGTTGCTCTGCTGCCGGATGCCGCTTTGACGCAGAGTCTGCCCGTGCAGGGCAGGCGGCAAAGGTAGGCGAAAGACATTGACGCCCTCGGTGAGCATGAAAATTTTGTCAGGAATCAGGATGTTCATGATGGAATTGGCGGCTATGCTGGAAATGGCTATGACCAGACTGGCTCCGGCCTGGTAAAGGGGCCTGATGTTGCGGACCAAATTGCAACGGGCGATGACCTGAATTTCCGGTCTGAGTTTGCGGCAGAACAGGGTCAGATAAATGTTCAGATCGTCATTGTGCGTGGTGATTACCACGCTGTTGGCCTGTTCCAGGCCGGCCTCGCGCAGGCACTGAATATCCTCGGCTTCGCCCAGTACAAAACGGGGGTCGTCCTTTTTTATCCTCGCGGGATTTTTATCCAGCAAGGTAAAAGGGAGGGCGCGGCGGTTCAGGTTGTCCACCACCGCCATCCCCACCCGGCCCCCGCCAAGCACCAGCACCGGGTTGCCGGCCTCGGCCTCCTCCAGGTTATCCAGCATCGGGCGCATGTATTCGCCGAATTTTTCCAGATTGTCCCTTTGCCCGGCCAAGAGCAGCACCATGCTCTCGTCAATGACCGTATCCGGATGGGCGGAGGAAAAGTCCCGGCCCTGGCGTATGCCCACCACATTCAGTCCCAGTTGGACCCGCAAATTCAGCTGGCGCAGGCTCTTGCCCACCAGGGGGGTGTCTCCGGCCCTGGTTTCGGCGATGTGCAGATCCTCAAACCAGGCAATGATGTTACTGTCGCGCTTGCCGGCAAAGACGCGGCGTCCCATGGCCTCGCCCAGCATCCTGGTAAAATTGAATACCTGGCTGCACCCGGCCAGTTGGAGAATATCCTCGGCATGTTCGCTGGTGGCTGAACTCGCCAGAAGCACCGACGGCGCCAAATCGCGCACCAAGGCCGCGATGCTGGTATTTTTCAGATTGTCCTGCAACAGCACCACCATGGCCGCTTTACGCAACTGCGCCGCGATCCAGGTTTCAGGGTTGTCCGTTTCGCCATGCAACACCGGAAGTCCTTGATCAAAAAGGCTGAGGGCCATATGTTGCTCGGAAACCATGAGGTAACAGGGAATTTTATGTTGAATGAGGCGATCTGTTATTTGCAGGGCAATATCATCCACCCCCAAAATTAAGACATGATCCCGCAAGCCTTCCGGCAGACCGCGTGGAACCTTGCTCTGTTTATGCGCCTCCAGCCAGGGCTGATAGATAAAGCGGATAAAAATGAAGGGCATGAGCAGCATGAAAAAGAGCACCCCGGAAAAAAGCACCAGGATGCTGAATATCCGTCCGAGGGCGCTCTGGAAGACTATATCCCCGAAACCCAGGGTGGACATAGTGCTGGTGGTCCAATATACCCCGTCCCAGAAACCGTATTCCCGCTCCTCCAGGCGCATGATCTGCTGAAAAATAAGACTGTACAAAAAAATCAGCAGAAGCATGCCCAAGATGAAACGCAGGATAAAACGCAGGTGGCGCTTATTGTTTTCCTTGAACATGAACACTTGGGTTAAAGGGCTTTTCATAATCCTTCCAGCACCGACTCTATTAGCCGGCTAATCCGGTCAACTGCACGGGACGAAACCTTGATGACTTCCTCCAGAGAGGCATCCGCCATATTGTCCGGAAGATTCAGGTTGGAAATAACCGACAGGCCCAGAACACGCAGGCCAAGATGCCGGGCCGCGATCACTTCCAGCACCGTGGACATGCTCACGGCGTCGGCCCCCCAAGCCCTGAACATGCGGGTTTCGGCCCGGCTTTCCATCTGCGGACCGGCGAGCCCAAGGAAAACCCCCTGGCGCAGAAAAAAACCGGCTTTTACAGCGCCTTGCACGGCCAAAGCTGACAGCTCCGCGTCAAATGGCGCGCTCATGTCCACAAAACGGCTGCGTCCGCACGCATCTTCCAGGCCGGTCAAAGGACTCCGGCCTGTAAAATTGATCTGATCCGCCAGGAGCATGATGTCGCCGGCAGCGAAAAGCGGGTTCAAGCCCCCGGCGGCATTGGTGACAATAAGGACCTCCACCCCCAACTCGGCCATGACGCGCACGCCCATGACCACTTCCTGCGGACTGCGGCCCTCGTACAGATGGCAACGCCCTTCCTGCATGATCACCGGCATGCCGGAGAGGCGGCCGGCGCTGAAACGGCCGGCATGGGAAGCCACGGTGGACAACGGATAATCCGGCAGATCCGCGTACGGAATCCTGAACGGGGCCTCCAGCTTCTCCGAAACGCCGCCGAGGCCCGTGCCCAAAACCATTCCCACCTTAGGGGCAAAATCCGCGGGCAACAAAGAACGAACTGCCGCGGCGCAGTTCTGGACTTTTTTTCCGTTTGGCATAAACTACCCTCTTGGTCTATTTTACGACAGTTTGCCGCAGGCGTCAAAAGGGAGCGGCACGGGAGAGGAGGAACGCGTTTTGGATCTGCATGAACACAAAGTGCTTATTGCCAACCGTGGCGAAATCGCCATCCGCATCCTCACGGCCTGCCGTAAACTGGGCCTGGAATTTGTCTGCGTATATACCCAGGAGGATCACGCCTCCGGGCATGTGCGCCTGGCCCGCGAACTGGGCGGAAGCAAAAGCCTGTACCGCATTTCTTCCTATCATGACGCCAATGAGCTTATGGCGGCGGCGGACGAATCCGGAGCCACGGCCATTCATCCGGGTTACGGCTTTTTTTCGGAGGATTACCGTTTTGCCCGCCGGGTCATCCAGCGCGAACGGGGAATGATTTTCATCGGACCCTCCTGGCGGGTAATCCGTGAGCTGGGGGACAAGATCAACACCAAACGCCTGGCCCGCAGCCTGGATGTCCCCACGGTGCCCGGATCCGACCGTCCCATCTACGATGAAATGGAAGCCGAGGAACTGGCCCGTACCCTGTTCAATTTTCAGACGGACAACCAAATCCGCGATCCCCTGGTGCTGATCAAAGCCTCGGCCGGCGGCGGCGGCATGGGCATCGAAGAGGTGCATGACCCGGATCTCTTCCGCTCGGTCTATCTCCGGGCGCGCAACTATGCGGCCAGGCAGTTCAAGGACGAGGGCGTGCTCAT
>Ga0082212_10007683_pt1 | contig 14205 bp, 14 predicted proteins | sample TergutNt197P3_FD_71548 | JGI IMG/M metagenome (GOLD analysis project Ga0082212, IMG submission 71548) | Neocapritermes taracua P3 segment gut microbial communities from Petit-Saut dam, French Guiana - Nt197 P3 | ecosystem: Host-associated > Arthropoda: Insects > Digestive system > Gut ... | reverse complement strand
TTTTGCGGTTTCAGCTGCTAAAACAAGCGATTTATGTCTTTTGGAGGAAAAAACGGTGCAAAAATCGCCCGTAAGTTCGATTTTGGGACAAAAAGTAGAAGATTCGCGGCAGGAACCCCACTTCCGGTTTCCACTTGCCAATCAACTCGTACTTTTGTACTTTTTCAGTGGTTTCGGACGGTTCTCTTTGTTTTGTTATGTGCAGACGGCAATAGCTTTATGTGCAGACGGCAATAGCTTTATGCGCAGGCGGCAACTCTACTGATGGTTGAGACAGGTAAACTGACCGTCGGTTGAGTGTCTGAGCTGAACTGTATATACTCTGGTCAACTTGCTTATATAAGGTAAACAGAAAGGGAAAGAACATGAAGACAATGGGCGAAATTATTGCAAACAGGCGGAAGGAAAAAGGCATGACTCAGGCGGAGCTTGCGGCGAAGATGAACATTACCGACAAAGCGGTGTCGAAGTGGGAAAGGAATTTGTCCTGCCCGGATATCAATTCTGTTGCGACGCTGGCCGAGGCTTTGGATATCCCGGTCGATGAATTGCTGAGCGCGAAAAAGCCGGAGGGCCATGAAGCCACGCCCGGCGAGACGGTCGGCGTTATATTGAAGGTAATCCCCCTCGCGATGGGGGTCGCGGTCGTCGTGCTTTCAGCCATGAACGAGATCGACGTCAGCTCCGCGCTCAGCCTGCTCGGCATCGGCATGGTCTGCCTTGGCGCCGGGGCGCTGCGGAAAACGCAGGGGTGAAGAAAGGGCGCGGGCCGGAAAGCTGTCTGAATGGTTCCTGCGGTTGCGGGTGCTCCGACTATGGTATACTAATGTTTGGAATTTTCCAGTAGTTTTAGAGGATAGTTGATGCTTATTGGGTTGTTACGTTTACTTGCGGAAGTAAGAATTATAAAAAGTACTCAGGCGATTTTTTAGATGGGCTAAATCTATAGAGGTATAGGATCCAGAACGGCAATACGGAAGGCGGGAATCAGGATGAGCCAGACAAAGCGGCCCAAGGGCAATGCAAAATGCGTTTGCGCAATGATTGTTATTTTTCTGTTGTTCCCCCTTGCCGGTTGCGACGGCATGGGCCAGGATCTGACATATAAGAAACTGGTAGGCGTCTGGCAGGAAAAAAACTTCAAAGAACTGCAAGAGGACCGCCAGATAGCGTATGAGCTTTACTTCACCGACGACGGCGTGTTGGTTGTCAATGTTGCCCAGGATGTCATGGACGATAGCTATCGCACCGTCTCTACCGAATATGGTTATGCCATTAAGGACAATTCATTGTGCTGGGGCGAGCCTGCCTGGCACGGTGGTTTTGATCCGGTAGACGGCATGGAGATACTGGTCGGGAAAAGAGAGATAACCCTGGTTTTCAGCGGGCGGTACGAAAGAGAAGACAGAACGCTGAAAAGGGTGTCAAGGACTGTCCCATACGGCAATATGCAAAATGAGAAAAAACAGATAGAAAAGGAACGGAAGGAAAAGCGGCAGGCAGACCGGGACCGGATACTCGCTTTTGCCGCTGATCTGGGCGAAGAGACCGGCTTGACCATTTCGCCTTGTGGGGAATCGGGGTCCCTGTTTACGGTCGACCAGGGCTTGCAGTTTACTTCGTGTGGCGCAAGGCTGCATATTACATTCAGCGAAAACGCAAAGCCGCTCGGAACCGGCGGGTACTATGTTTCCGCGCAGATGAGGGTGATGAACGAGGAAGTGCATTATGAGGCGGCGCCGACGGGGCCGGCATACTATCACGCGCCGTGTTTTGTTTATAACGGTTTTGCTATCGTGTTTGATACTTACTCGGATGAGATTCCGCAGGAATGGCGGGAAGCTTTGTCGGGGTTGCAAGGCGTTGAGTAATCGCGGGCTGCGGCACGATGATCATGGGCGGCGAACGCAGGGCGGGTCGCGATGATCATGGGCGGTGGATGCAGGGCAGTCGCGGCACGATGATCATTGGCGGTGAACGCGGGGCGGAAGGTTTCGCTGAAAAGGCAGGGCGGGAGGTTTCGCTGGAAAGGCCGGGCGGGAGATAAGTGAACGCATGGCGGGGCTGCGGCAGGGTGGTCATGGGCGGTAAAAACGGGGGTGAAATGCGCCGGAGGTTTGTGGTAGAATACCCCTACAACTGAACAGCGTTCGTGTTCCGGCAGCCATGTGCCAAGAGATGATCGGCGCGGGGCGGCCGGCTGAGAGGGAAACGGGTGAAAGTCCCGTACGGTACCGCCGCTGTAAACGGGGAACGAGGGCCGATGTCCGCGTAATGGACACAGAGCCACTGGCAGGGATGCCGGGAAGGCTGGCCGTAGTATCGATCCGTGAGTCAGAAGACCTGCATGCACGCGCATTACGGGCCGCCCACGGCTATGGGCGTTGTCCGGGGCGAAAATAGAAAAGCAGAAAAAGCGGTCTGTACGGGCCGCTTTTCTAATGCGGTAATGTGTTTGGGCGCTTCGGACAGGAAAGGAGAGACATGAAAAAAGTTATAGTTCTTGTTTTGGCATTTGTATTTGCTTGTCTGGCGTTTGCCGGATGTGCGGCAGGCGGTGGGGGCGGGGATGAGATAGTGCCTGTGGACACGATAAGCAAAGCGCCGGCGCCTGATCAGGCGGAACCCGAAGCGACGGGCATCCCTATTACACTTACGGACATGATGGGGCGCGAGGTGCGGCTCGACGGGCCGGCAACGCGCGTAGTAGCGCTTACGGCATCGGATGTGGAGACCCTGTACGCGATCGGCGCAGGCGGCAGCCTGGTCGGGCGCGGGGAATACTGCAATTACCCGCCCGAAGCCCTGGATGTGCAGTCTGTGCAGTCGGGCTATGAGACCAACATCGAGCAGATCATTGCGCTTGAGCCGCAGCTTTTCCTTATGGGCACGATGGCGCAGACCGAGGAGCAGCTCAGGCAGATCGAGGACGCCGGGATCGTTGCTTTTGTTACGGACGCGCAGGACATCGAGGGGACGTATACGGCGATCGGGCTGATCGGGCAGCTGATGGGCAAAGGGCCTGAGGCAGAAGGCGTTATCGATTCTATGAAGAGTACGTTAGCGGACCTCCATGACAAAGCCGCTGCGGCGGGAGGGGAGCAGAAGTCGATCTACTTTGAGGTCTCGCCGCTTGAATACGGGCTTTGGACGGCCGGCGCCGATACCTTTATGAACGAGGTCGCGGAGCTTTTGGGCCTTAAGAACACCTTTGGCGATGTCTCGGGCTGGGCCGAGATCTCCGAGGAGCAGGTGCTTGAGCGCAACCCCGACTATATTCTGACGGTCGGCATGTACTTCGGCGACGGGCCGACGCCCATCGAGAGCATCCTCTCGCGGTCGGGCTGGGAAAACATTACCGCCATAAAGGACGAGGCGATTCTCAACCTGACCGAGGATGAGCTTTCGCGGCCGGGGCCCAGGCTCGCGGACGGCGCAAGGATGCTGTATGAGTTTGTTTACGGGGATTAATAGATTTTAGAGTATGGCGCGTGACGGTGCGATAAAAAAAGAGACTTTTCGGCCGGCGGGCTATGCTTTGTTCGCCGGCCTGACGGTTGTTGTTTTCATTGTGTGTGTCGGGGCGGGCAGTGTGAATGTGCCGCCGGCGCTGACGGCCGAGGTGCTGTGGAACGCGTTTTCAGGGCAGCCGCAGCCGGACGGGATGGCGGCCCCGATCATCCTCTCGTCGCGTCTGCCTCGTGTGATATGCGCGGCGCTTGTCGGCGCTTCGCTGTCGATCGGCGGCGGCGCGATGCAGGGGCTTTTGAAAAACCCGTTGGCTGACGGCACGACGCTCGGCGTTTCGAGCGGCGCGGCGTTCGGGGCGATCCTTGCGATGACGTTTGGCATTACGGTCCCGGGGCTGCCGTTTGCGGGCACGATGGTGATGGCGATGCTCTTCGCGTTTATCTCGCTCATCATCATCCTCTCGCTCGCGTACCGGCTTGATTATAGCCTGTCTACAAATACGATCATTCTTCTGGGCGTGATCTACTCGATGTTCATGGCGAGCATCAACGCGCTTCTGACTTCCTTTGCCGGCGAACATGTGCGGGATATCACATTTTGGCTCATGGGGTCTTTGGCGGGGAGCAGCTATGCGAACGCGGCGGCGCTGGCGGCGCTGGCTATCGTGTGCGGCGGGATACTGCTGGGCTGCGCGCGCGAGCTCAACGCCTTTGCGATCGGCGAGGACAATGCGCGCCATGTCGGCGTCGATGTGAGGCGCATCAAGCTGCTTGTGCTTATCGCGGTGGCGGCGCTTATCGGCGTCTGCGTGTCCGTCAGCGGGACGATCGGCTTTGTCGGGCTTGTGACGCCGCATATGGTGCGCATGGTCGTCGGGCCGAACCATAAGCGGCTGCTGCCGGCGACGCTTTTTGGCGGGGCGTGCTTTTTGATGCTGGCTGACCTTGTGGCCAGGACCATCCTCTCGCCGCGCGAGCTGCCGATCGGCGTCATCACGTCGCTTATCGGCGCGGTCCTGTTCCTGGCGATCTTCTTCCGGATGAGGAAGGGACGGTGACGGGATGACGATGCTGAGCGTAAAGGGCCTGACGGTGCGCTACGGCGATCTTGTGATCGTTGACGACGTGAGTTTTTCCGTCGGAAGCGGGCAGTGGCTCATGATCGTCGGGCCGAACGGTGCGGGCAAGTCCACGATCATCAGCGCGGTCTCGGGCGGCGCGCCATACAGCGGGCAGATTGAGTGTATGGGCAGGGACGTCAAATCGTACAAGCCGCACGATTTTGCGAAAATAGCAGGCGTCCTTTCGCAGAGGCACTCGGTCAGCTACCCGTTCACGGTGGCCGAGATCGTGAGGCTGGGCCGCTACGCGCATTCGAAGGGCGTCTTCTCCGGCGGCAGCGACGCGGATGAGGAGGCTGTCGCGCGGGCCATAGAGTTCACTGGCATGGCGCCGTTTTTGGACCATTCAGTACTTACGCTTTCGGGCGGCGAGCTGCAGCGCACTTTTCTTGCGCAGCTGTTTGCGCAGGAGCCGAAGCTGCTCATCCTTGACGAGCCGACGAACTATCTCGATCTTGTCTACCAAAAACAGGTTTTCGCGCTTATTGGCGAATGGCTCAAGACGCCGGGACGGGCTGTGGTTTCCGTCGTCCACGACCTTTCGCTTGCGCGGAAGCATGGGACTGACGCGCTTCTCTTGCATTTGGGGAAGGCTGTTGCGCAGGGCGCGGCGCGCGAGACGCTGTCGTCCGAAAACCTGGGGCATGTATATTCGATGGATGTCTTTGCGTGGATGCGCACGATGCTGGAGCAGTGGCAAGAGGGATGATGGCTGACGGGATGACGGTTTGGCTGTTTTTTGCGTGGATGCGCACAATGCCTGCACTGTGGCAGGAGGGATGATGGCTGACGGGATGACGGTTTGGCTGTTTTTCTTTCCGGGGGCTATGCTCTGTGGCTTCGGGCTCGATCTGCTGATCGGCGACCCCGGGCGCTTCCCGCACCCTGTTCGCGGGATGGGGAAGCTGATCGTGTGGGGCGAGGGGTGGCTGCGCCGGGGCCGGGCGGAAGGGCAGGCAGCCAGCCAGGATGAAAGCCAAGCCGGAAGCAGGCTTGGTTTAATGGCTGAAATCGGGGGAAAAACTGAAGCAGAAGCAGGGGTGCAGGTTTCAGCGAAGCGGGAACGGCTGAGGGGCGCGGCGCTTGTGGCGATAACGATAGGGGCTACGCTCGCATGCTGCGTGGCGGTCTTGTGGGTGTGCTTCAGGATCCATCCGGCGCTCGCTTTTGCCGCTGGCTCGGTGATGTGCTGGCAATGCGTTTCGGTCCGGGATCTTTCGGGCCATGCCAGGAATGTTTACGGTTTTCTCGCGGGCGGCGATCTGCCGGGTGCGCGCCGGGCCGTGGCGATGATCGTTGGCAGGGACACTGAGGCGCTGGACGGGGAAGGCGTATGCAAGGCGGCGATGGAAAGCATCGTGGAAAACACCGCCGATGGTGTTGTCGCGCCCTTGTTTTATGCGGCGATCGGGGGGCCCTGCTTTGGGATGGTCTACAAGGCTGTGAACACCCTTGATTCCATGATCGGATATAAGAATGAAAGGTATCTGCAGTTTGGGCGGGCGGCAGCCCGTCTTGACGACGCTTTTGGGTATGTACCGGCGCGGGTTGCGGCCCTATGCATGATAGCGGCGAGTGCGCTGCTTGGTCAAGACGGGCGGGGCGCCCTTAGGATATGGCGCCGCGACAGGCGCAACCATGCGAGCCCGAACAGCGCCCAATGCGAGGCTGTCCTTGCGGGCGCCCTCGGCGTCGCGCTTGCCGGGGACGCGTCATATTTCGGCAAGACTGTACACAAACCGGTAATTGGCGACGCCGGCCGCCCTGTGGCGCCAGAGGATATCAGGACTGCGTCACGAATTCTTTACGCCACGTCCTTTGTCTTCCTTCCAATAGCTTTCCTTGCCAGTATAGGCGTCTCGTGGCTGTGCTGTTATTTCGGGGTATTTCCATTATGAAAAAAATTGACGCAGAAGTAAACGGGAAAAACGCCTGTGAGAGCCCAACCGGCGTGAGCGGGATAAACGCCGCTGAATGCAAGGATGCAAAGGGCGCGCTGCCGCCACATGGCGGGGACATATACGGGGCGCTGGCGGCCGGGGGGCCGGAGCCGCTGGATTTCTCGGCGAATATAAGCCCGCTCGGCCTGCCGGAAGGCGTACGGCGCTCGCTTGCGGAACAAGCGGACGGGTTCACGCGCTATCCCGACCCGCATTGCCGCAAGCTAAGGGCGACGCTGTCCGAAAGGCATGGGATGCCGAAGGAGCTCATCGTTTGCGGGGCGGGTTCGGCTGACCTGATATTCCGCGCTGCCCGCACTCTGCGCCCAAAGCGGGTGCTTGTGACCGCACCGGCGTTTTCCGAATACGAAAGGGCGGCAGAAGAGGCCGGCGCGGCCGTTTCACATTACCCGCTTGCCTCCCCCGGATTTGCCATAACGGAAGCGATGTGTGAAGCCGTAACGGGCATGGATCTGGTCTTCCTCTGCAACCCGAACAACCCGACAGGCCTCCTGACGCCCCGCGACACAATTATTAAAATCCTTCACGCCTGCGGGAAAGCCGGCGCCATTTTGATCGTTGACGAATGCTTCATGGACCTGACAGACGAGCCCGAAGCCTTCACTGCGGAGCCGCTGCTTGCAAGCCATGAAAATCTGATGATCCTTAAAGCTTTTACGAAAACATACGCGATGGCGGGACTGCGGCTGGGCTATGCGCTTTGCGGCAGCGCGTCCATAGCGGAGCGCATCGCAGGGGCAGGGCCGCCGTGGAGCGTCTCGGCGCCGGCGCAGACTGCCGGGATAAGCGCCCTTAAAGAGGCCGCGTATCTAAAAGCGCTTCGTGAAATCATAAAGAAGGAGCGCGGCCGGCTCAAGGAGGGGCTTGCCGCATTGGGCGCCGAGGTCCTGGGGGGCAGCGCAAACTACGTGTTTTTCCGCGTCGGGGCGCCGTCTGCTGCCGGCCGGGGCACAAGCCTTGCGGAAGCCGGCCGGGGCGCAAGCCTTGCGGAAGCCGGCCGGGGCACAAGCTTCGCAGCCGCACTGACCGCGCGCGGCATCCTGATCCGCGACTGCTCGAACTTCAAGGGCCTGGAGGACGGCACATACTTCCGTGCCGCCGTGCGCCTCCCCGAAGAAAACGATGCTTTTCTTCAGGCTGTAAAAAAAGAAATCCGGGCATCCGGGCAGCAAAAAAAGAAATTTAAAACAATTTTTGAACAAATATGATTCGTGTAGTGTAGTATAATAACGAATTGACGGAGAAAGAATATGAACGAGGGGCGTATACATTTGTATTTAGGCGACGGAAAGGGGAAGACGACGGCGGCCACAGGGCTGGCGGCGCGTGCCGTTGGCTGCGGCAGGCGCGTCGTATTCGCCCAGTTCCTGAAGGGCAGCCGTACAGGTGAGGTATCTTCGCTCGAAGCGCTCGGGGTAAAGGTCGTGCGCTCTGAAATAGATTTTGGGTTCTGCTGGGAAATGGATGGGGGGCAAAGAGAAACGTGCCACGCAGAACAAGAGAGGTTGTTCGGGGAGGCCCGGCGCGCTGTTATGGACGATGTTACGGATAATGCCGGAGAGATCCGGGAAAACATCTTCGGCGCCTCCTCGGACAAACCTCCAAATACATGTTCAAGGGCTGAAAGGCCTGCCGATTTGTTGGTGCTGGATGAGGCGCTTGATGTGGTCGATGTGGGCATGCTCGATGAGGAGACGCTGAAAGGCTTTGTAATGGATAAGCCCGAGAGCCTGGAGCTTGTGCTGACGGGCCGCACCGCGCCGGGCTGGCTTATGGAAGAAGCCTGCTATATCACCGAGATGAAAAAGATCAAGCACCCTTACGACTTGGGGGTCAAGGCCCGCAAGGGAATCGAGTACTAGCGAAGACTGACGCAGGAATAGGCGAGGGCCGGCACAGAATCCGGAATAGGCGAAGGCCGGCACAGAAGCCGGAAAAAGACAAGACAGTGCTTATAAGGAAAGTTGGGATCTGATATGGACTACAGGCAGGCGATCAGGGAAATAAGTGGCGCGGATGAGGCGGCGATGGCCCGCGCGCGCGAGTACTGCGATTCGCTCATCAAACCGCTCGGTTCGCTCGGGCGGCTTGAGGAGGTTGCCGTAAGGCTTGCGGGGATCACGGGGCAGGTGAAGAATACGCTCGACAGGCGCGCCATAGTCGTAATGGCCGCGGACAACGGCGTCTACGCGGAAGGCGTAGCGGCGGCCCCGCAGGCGTTCACGCGGCTGCAGGCCGTCAATATGACGAAGGGCATTTGTGGTGTAAGTGTGTTTTCCAAGGCAGCGGGCGTGGATCTGTATGTCGTGGATATCGGCGTAATGGAAAGGCCCGAAGCTGAAGCCGTATTGGACAGAAACGTAAGGCGCGGCACCGGCAATATGGCAGTTGGCCCGGCGATGACGCGCGCCGAGGCCGAGGCTGCGATCGACGTCGGCTTTGAAGTATCGGCAGAGCTGTTCGGCCGGGGATATGATATCATCGGTACCGGCGAGATGGGGATAGGCAACACGACGTCTACCAGCGCCTGTGCGATAGCGCTGCTCGGCATTGAGCCGGAGCTCGCGGTCGGGCGCGGCGCAGGCCTGACAGACGAGGCGCTTGCGAACAAGGTCGGTGTCGTCAAAAGGGCGCTGGCCATAAACTCCCCCGACAAAAGCGACCCGGTGGATGTGCTTTCAAAGGTCGGCGGGCTCGATATCGCCGGGCTTGCGGGGTGCTTCCTCGCGGCTGCCTTCTTCCGGAAGCCCATCCTGGTCGATGGGGCGATCTCGGCGGTTGCGGCCCTGATCGCGTCCCGGCTTTGTCCGTCCGCCGCAGGCTTCATGATAGCGACGCATCGCTCTACGGAGCCTTCATACGACCAGACGGCCCGGGAACTCGGCCTGAAGCCTTTCTTCGATATGGAGATGCGGCTCGGCGAGGGGTCGGGCTGCGCGCTGGCGTTTCCGATCATATCGGCGGCTTGTACGATGATGAACGGTATGGGGACTTTTGCGGACATCGCGTTTGACGATTCCGTGCTCGTCGACATCCGGGAAACAGACGAAGACCTGGAGGGCAGGCATGGCTGAAAAGGACGCGATAAGTGATATCTGGCTGATCACCGGCGGGGGCCGCAGCGGCAAGAGCGGCTACGGCGAGGCGCTGGCAGCGGAAAAAAGCGAACAGGAGCGAGGGAAGGGCGCGGGCGGTCGGCCCGGCGTTTTGTATATAGCTACCGCGGTGGCGTGCGACGAGGAAATGGCGGAGCGAATAGCGAGGCATCAGGCAGGCCGCCCGGCGGACTGGCTCACCTGGGAACGTTACCGCGGGTTTTCGGATATCGGGCGAACGTTTGACGAGGGGGCGTTTGGCACGATCCTGCTCGACTGCATCGGAAACCTTCTTATGGGCATACTCTTTGAGGAAGCCCCGGACGCGGATGATTGCACAGCCGCCCGGTTTGAGCATGTAGAGCGTCTGGCGATGGCGGAGATCGACACGCTCTGCGCCTATGCGAAAAGGCACGGCAAGCGTTTGATTTTTGTAACGAATGAGGTGGGCATGGGCATTATCCCGGAAACGCCCTATGTGCGGTATTACCGCGATGCCTTGGGGCGGATCAACAAGCATGCCGCGGAGACTTCAGACAGGGCGGTGCTCATGGTGGCGGGTCTTCCGGTGGTTTTGAAATGAGGATTGTATGAAATCGTTTTTCCTGATGCTTGGGTTTTTCACGCGCCTGCCTGTGCCGAAGGCAGAGTTCACGGAGGAACGTTACCGGAGCGCGATGAAGCTTGTCCCGCTTGTCGGGCTCGTCCTGGGAGCGATCATGGTCGGGATATCCGTGCTCCTGTTCCTTGTGCAGGCGCCTGCGCTGATCCGCGGCGCGGTACTTACATGCGTATATATTTTCCTCACGGGAGGCCTGCACTTTGACGGGCTTGCCGATACATGCGACGGGGTTTTCAGCGGAAGGACGCGTGAACAGTCGCTTGAGATCATGAAGGACAGCCGGATAGGGGTGTTTGGCACGCTTGGCATTGTCATGGCGGCGCTGCTCTATTTCGCGGCGCTGACCGAAGCGCCGTTTGCGGCGCTGCTTATCTTCCCGCTTTGCGGGCGCGCCTGCTGCCTCGTATCGGCTTCCGCCGCGCCTTACGCACGCACGGAAGGCATGGGGAAGGCGGCCATGTCCGGGGGCGGCTTTGTAAACACATGGTTCGCTTATGCTTTCATTGTGGGCGCCGCGTTCCTGGCAATCCCGCTCATGATGCTCATCAGGCTCTTCGCGGGCAGGCTTGCGATCCCCGCGGCTGTGTTTTACGAGGGTTCTTTTGCGTTTGCGCCTGTCTTCCCGCTGATCGCATCGGGCGCCGCGATTCTTGTTTCCGTCTTTATGACCGTACAGTTCAGGAAGAAGCTCGGCGGCGTCACAGGCGACACATTCGGCGCGGTCATCGAGGCCTCGTCACTGGCGTTCCTGCTCGTCTTCACCGTCCTCTACAGGGTCATGCCTCTGTAAGGCAGAAACAAAATAAGAATTATGCAAAAAATGAGACAGGATATTTGACCAGACATGAAACCAGATATAAAACTTGACATGAAACCGGACATGAAACCGGACATCAAAAAGAAGCTGATAGCGCTCGACATAGACGGGACCATCATTGACAAGCCGACGGGCATCCCTGTGCCCCGGGCAGTGCGGGAAGCGGTACAGGGCGCCAGGGAGGCCGGTGCGCGCGTCTGCCTTTGCTCGTCGCGGCCCTGCTTCTATATGCGGGATGCGACCGACGGCCTTCTGGGCGTTGACGCCCTGATAGGGTGCAGCGGCGCTGTGATCGAGATCCCGGAGGCGCCGGGCGGCGCGCGCGGAGAGATGATATTCATGGACGAGATGCCGCAGGCCCTTGTGCTTGCGGTGTTTGAAGCGGCGAAAAAAAGAGATCTGTATATGTCTTTCGCTATAAGGGAAAAGCTCCTGGTCGCCATCAAGGGCCCGGTCAACCCGCCGCCCGCGGACGCCTCGGTATTTTCTGTCCTGGAAGACGCCCCGCTTCTTTTAGCGCTCCGGGAGGAGCCGGTTTCGTGCGCGGTCGTCTTCACGGAAGAAGGCATGGAGGACGATGTTATATTCGACGAGCCTTCCCTTGCCGGCGCCACCATTCAGCGGTCGGCCAGTAACTGTTTTGTCATCACGAACAAAGGGACGGACAAGGGCACGGGGCTCACACGCCTGGCCGGGCTATGGGGGGTCAGCCGCGAGGGGATACTCGCCGTTGGCAACGACGAAAACGACGTCCCGATGTTTGAGGCAGCGGGCGTAGCCGTCGCCGTCGAAAACGCGGGCCCCGAGGCCATCGCCGCCGCCGACTGGGTAGCCCCGCACGTGCGCGACGGGGGCGCCGCCGAAGCGATCCGCCGCTTCATGCTATAGGCACATATAGGTTTGCCTACTGCATGGTTGAGTGTGAATAGCCACGCTGTTTTTTCCGGGGGACAAAATTCACGGAAAGCACAACAAGCGCGCATACATCTTCAAGTTATGTCGTGATATAATACGGTTCCACCCCTAGGGGCCCCCAGCCCCTTCTTTAAACTTTATGAAAAGCTCTCTTTTTAGAGGGCTTTTCTCCCTTTCAGTCATATGAATAATCGGTTTTGCAGACTACAGAATACGAAAGCGGTTTCGCGGACTATAGAATTCCAGAGCAGTTTTGCAGACTGCGAAATTCGAAAGCGGTTTTCAGGCTATAGAATTCCAACGCGGTTTTGCAGACTTTTTCAGACTGCAGAATTCGAAAGCGGTTTTTCATATTGATATAACATTTTCATTTATATATACTGGGTTTGCATTATTGGCTTATCATATAATAGTCACGCAGCATCAAGGGAATCGGTAGTATTCACGTTTCAATCATTGGTAGTTTGAATCATGGCAAGCTGGGGAATGAAAGGAGGAAAGGTTGATAGCTGAAAAGAATTTTGTACATCCGTATATCCCAAATTCCGAGCCGGCAGTAAAAAAAGAGATGCTGGACTTTTTGGGGATGGAAAGCTCGGAGGATATTTACAAGGAAATACCGGATGAACTGCGCTTCAAAGGGGAAATGGATCTGCCCGGGCCGATCCTGTCCGAAGCGCGGCTGCAGCGGCATGTAGAAGAGCTGCTTTTGAAAAACCGCAGCGCAAAGGACACGCTCTGTTTCCTGGGGGGCGGCACATGGAACCATTATGTGCCTGCCGTCTGCGATACGATCGGGGCCAGGGACGAATTCCTGACCGCGTATGTGGGTGAGACTTATTCCGACCATGGGAAATTCCAGGCGCTGTTTGAGACAGCCTCAATGATCGGCGAGCTGACGGGCTTCAACGCGGCGGGCAACCCGACCTACGACTGGGCGAATGCCGCGGCGATCGCCTGCCGGATGGCGTGCAGGACGGCGGGCAGGCAGGAGGTTGTGCTCCCGGGGAACATGAGCCCTTCGCGCATGAAGGTAGTGAATAATTATTTGAAGCCGGAGATTTCGGTGAAGGTGGCCGCTTTCGACGAAAAGACGGGGCGGCTTGACATTGAAAGCCTCAAGGGGTTGCTGACGGACAAAACGGCGGTGGTCTATTTTGAGAACCCGAATTATCTTGGAGCGATCGAGACGGAGGCCCGCGAGATTATCCGGCTCGCAAAAGACGCGGGGGCGCTGGCGATCGCCGGCGTAGATCCTTCCGCGCTTGGCGTGCTGGAAGCGCCGGGCGTGATGGGCGCGGACTACGCCGTGGGCGACTATCAGCCGCTTGGCCTCCACATGGGTTTTGGCGGCAGCCTGAGCGGATTCATCTGCACAAAGGATGAGGAGAGGTTTGTCGCCGAGTACCCGCTTCTGCTGTTTGGCCTTACGGACACTGTAGAGGAGGGCGAGTACGGGTTTGGCGAGGTGTACTTTGAGAGGACTTCCTACGCGTCCCGGGAAAAGGGCAAGGATTTTATCGGGACGACGACCGCGCTGCATGGCATAGTGGCGGGGGTATATATGGCGCTTATGGGCCCCAAGGGGTTTGACGAATTGGGGCGCGGCATCATGATGCGTTCTACTTACGCCAAAAAAAAGCTGGGCGGGATTGGCGGCGTAAGTATCCCGCTTGAGGGTGTTTCTTATTGCGATTTTATTGTGAACTTTGATAATACAGGGAAGACAGTTGAAGAGGTGAACGCGGCGCTGCTGCAAAACGGCATTTTTGGCGGCAGGGATATCAGCGGGGATTTTCCCGTGTTCGGGCAAAGCGCGCTTTACAGCATAACGGAGATGCACAGCAAAGAGGATATCGACAAGCTGGTGTCCGCGGTCCAGGCCGTTTGCAATGGATAATATATAGAAGGGAAGCCGAGCCATGGCAATAGTGAAAGTAAGAAAGAAGTTCCACCAGGCGAGCTGGGACGAGCCCATGATTTTTGAGATGTCCACGCCGGGCGTCCGGGGGATCCTGCCGCCTGAGGTGGAGCCGGAAATAATAGACGAGGCAGGCGATGTAATGGCGCAGCTGCCGGGAGGTATCCTGCGGGAAAAAGCCGCCGCGCTGCCGGAGGTGGACCAAAAGCATGTATTGCAGCACTGGATCCACCTGGCGCAGGAGACGATGGGCAGCAACCTTTCCAATGATATCAGCGAAGGC
>Ga0082212_10007682_pt1 | contig 14207 bp, 8 predicted proteins | sample TergutNt197P3_FD_71548 | JGI IMG/M metagenome (GOLD analysis project Ga0082212, IMG submission 71548) | Neocapritermes taracua P3 segment gut microbial communities from Petit-Saut dam, French Guiana - Nt197 P3 | ecosystem: Host-associated > Arthropoda: Insects > Digestive system > Gut ... | reverse complement strand
TATTTCAGACAAGCTGGGGAGCCGTAAAGCCGTAGTGCTGGTTTCCTACGCGGTAATGACATTGACATTCCTTGTTCCCTTCAGTCTCGCTCCAGGATGGCAGATTCCCGTATATATGTTTGTATTCGGACTTTTCGGCGGGCCAATCGCTCCAGTTCTGCTTGCGGCCGTTCCGGAAGTATCAAAAATGCCGCAACTGATCGGCATCGGCATGGCATGTGCCGCGGTTTGTCAGAACCTTGGAATGTTCATAGGCCCTACACTGTTTATTCGTATAGTTGGTGATACGCTTGGAGAGGGCTGGGTTACAGCTGGTTACTGGATGATTCCCATCTGTATCGTCGGCATGATCGCCGTTTGGCGCATCAAGGTTCGGTAATCGTTAAAAGAAACACTGATTAATTGGCTTTATGGAGTGCGGGAGCTTGCCGCCGCACTCCATAAACCAGCGTTCCCGCCCGGATATTTAATACCGATTTTGCCGCTCCTGCGGCGCAAGAGAAGAGGGCGTGGACACAAGGCGCGCGCAGTTTTGGCGACGAAGGCATATTAGTCAATATGTCAAGGAGACAAAACATGCGCAACGTGTAAAAATGAACTTACCCATACGCGTTCCGTTAGGAATGTGAATCTCGGTAGACAGACATGCCCTATTACGCCGCCGCCGTTCAATCGGCATGAAATATCCGGGTTAATCTTTTAACAAAAAACACGACGTGAAGGCGATTTTGTTCGGGCCGTAATTGTATTTTATATTATTATCCGTGCAGACCTTGTTGACTAGCAGGCCGCAGGCCTCCATCGACGCCGACATCCGGTTCGGAAAGCGGCAGGGCGCGTCCGGGTACGTGCAGGATTCGCAAAGTTTGCAGGCGCCCGCTCCCATCGCAAAAACCGAAGGATGTTCGCTTTCGATAGCATCCCACATATGCCCGAAATTCGCTTTATGGCGCGCTCCGACGGCCATTATGCCCTCCCAGTCATAATTATCCTCAATATCGCCGACCGTCTGCACGAGCAGTCCGCTCGAGTAGCTTCCGACGCGCTCGCGCATTTCCTCAAGCGACGGGCACGCGGGAGGGCATGACCATGATTTGCCGTATCTGTCGCACTGTTCGGCGTTGCACATGTCACGCACCTCATGCAGGAACTCCAGTTTTGATACATCGAGCGGCACGCAATGCGTAAAGCCGCTGTCAAATGCAATACTTGAAAGCTTTTCGTGATTCTGCATATTTTTTACCCGATCAATCCCAGGAAACGCCGACTAAATGTCTGTGCTGGATGAAGCGCAAGGCGTACGGAGCGCAGAAACAGAGGCATATAACGGGTCTGGTTGCGAGCATCGTGCAATCGGCCCGGATATTTCATGTAGATTCGCCCGCACAGCCAATTACTCAGCGTTTCCGCCGTTTTCTTCTTCGCTTGCGACTACAGTAACGCTTGCTACACAATCGCCTTCTTCAATGTCTATACATTTTACGCCGACTGCGGCGCGTGAGTGCGTATCGCGAATATCGTCGGCGTGAAGCTGGATCAGTTTTCCGTTTGCTGTAATCAGCATGACGGCCGCTCCGGCATGAACATGACAGGTGTTTACCACAAGGCCGCTTTTGGGAACTACGTCGAAATTAATTACGCCCTGACCTCCGCGCCCGTGGCGTGGGTATCTATCGACATCGGTTCGTTTGCCAAAGCCCTTTTCGGCGATTGTCAGGAACTGGCCGGGACCGTTGAACGCGGACATGGCGACAACCTTGTCGTCTCCGTTCAGGCGGATGCCGATAACGCCGTGCGCCGTGCGTCCCATGCCCCGCACATCGCTTTCGGAAAAACGTATGGCCTTGCCCATTCTGGTCGCAAGAAGAACGTCATAACTCCCATCGGTAAGCTGGCAGCCTATCAGTTCATCGTCATCGGCAACGCCTATTCCGATAATTCCCGCGCTGCGCGGATTGGAGTACTCGGTCAACGCGGTCTTTTTCACTATGCCCGCACGGGTAGCCATTATGATGTATTCTCCGCCTTCGAAGCCCTTGACGGCGATTACATCGGCTATCTTTTCATCTTTGCCTATATTGACAAGGTTGACGATGGCCTTTCCCTTACCCGAAGTTCCGACGTCCGGAATTTCATAAGCCTTTAGCCAGTAAAGACGCCCGCGGTTGGTGAACACGAGAAGGTAACTGTGCGTTGACGTTACAAACACATGGTGTATGAAATCCTCGTCGCGCGCCGTCATGCCTATGCGCCCCTTGCCGCCCCTTCCCTGCGAACGGTAGAGAGACGCCGGGGTCCGCTTGATGTAACCGGCATGTGTCACCGTGATGACAACATCTTCCACCGGAATCAGATCTTCGCGGGTGATTTCGATTTCCTCGTCGAGTATCTCCGTGCGCCGTTTATCGCCATAGGTTTTCTGGACTTCGCGAAGTTCATCTATGACTACGCCGTCGAGTACGGTTTCACTTGCAAGGATTTCTTTCAGGCGTGCAATAAGCTTCAATATTTCTTCGTATTCTGAAACGATTTTTTCACGTTCGAGACCCGTCAGGCGCTGCAGGCGCATCTCAAGAATCGCCTGTGCCTGCGCGGCGCTGAACTGGAACTGCGTCATCAGGCCGTTTTTGGCTATGGACGGTTCACTTGAAGCGCGAATCAGCGTGATGATTTCATCCAGAATATCAAGCGCGCGGCGCAGTCCTTCGAGTATGTGGGCGCGGGCTTCGGCCTTGTTGAGTTCAAAAACCGTCCGGCGACGCACCACTTCTTTACGGTGTTCGATAAAACAGAGCAGCGCTTCGCGCAGACTCAGAATTTTCGGCTGGTTCCTGACGATGGCGAGAAGAATAATGCCGAAGCTCGTCTGCATGGGCGTCAACTTGTAAAGATTGTTCAGAACCACCTGCGCCGGTTCGTCTTTTTTCAGCTCAATGACGATGCGCAATCCATCCCTATCTGATTCGTCACGCACATCGGAAATGCCTTCTATTTTCTTTTCACGCACAAGTTCAGCTATGCGTTTGATAAGCGTCGCCTTGTTTACCTGGTACGGAATTTCCGTGACGACGATCATTTCCCGGTCTTTGGGCATGGGCTCAACCGTCGCCCTTGCGCGCATTACGACGATGCCGCGCCCGGTTTCATAGGCGGATCGTATGCCTCCGCGCCCGTAGATGAATCCCGCGGTTGGGAAATCGGGGCCGGGTACTTTCTGTATGATTTCAGCAAACGTCGCTCCGGGATTCTCAATCAGCAATACGGTCGCGTCGATGATTTCCGTAAGGTTGTGCGGAGGAATTTTTGTCGCCATTCCAACGGCGATTCCCTCTGAACCGTTCACAAGCAGATTGGGGAAACGCGCTGGAAGTACAAGCGGTTCGGTCAGCGAGTCGTCGTAATTCGGGCCGAAATCAACCGTATCTTTATCTATGTCGGCCAGCAGTTCGTCGGCCAGCCGGGCCATGCGCACTTCGGTGTAACGCATAGCCGCCGGAGGGTCGTCGTCTATCGAACCGAAATTTCCCTGCCCGTCAATCAGGGGGTAACGCATCGAAAAACTCTGCACCAGACGCACGATGGTATCGTAAACAGCGCTGTCGCCGTGCGGGTGATATTTACCGATAACGTCGCCGACGATACGCGCCGATTTTTTATAGGCTTTGTTGTAGGTGTTGCCCAGATCCTGCATTGCGTACAGAACACGCCTATGCACGGGTTTCAGCCCGTCGCGCGCGTCCGGCAGCGCGCGTCCGATGATGACGCTCATGGCGTAGTCCAGGTAGGACTTACGCATTTCGTCGATGATACTTACCGGAACATTTTCCTGGAATTCACTCATAGCAGATACGGCCTTCCGGCTTAAACTGAATACTAAATATCGAGATTGCTAACGTTCAGGGCGTTATCCTCAATGAATCGTCGGCGCGGCTCCACCGCGTCTCCCATGAGGACGGTAAAGATTGCGTCCGTCTGAACGGCGTCGTCGATCGAAACCTTGAGCATCGTCCGTGTTTCAGGATTCATCGTGGTTTCCCATAACTGTTCGGGGTTCATTTCCCCAAGCCCTTTGTATCGCTGAATCGTCAAGTCTTTTTTGCCCAAAGCAAGCAGGTGATTGAGCAATTCCTCGCCGGAATTGACGATGACGCTTCCGCCGTTTTCCCGTACCGTCAGGGGCGGGACGGCAAGAGGCGACAATTCCGAGTAAAGTTCAAACAACCGCCGCCATTCAGCCGATGAAAAAAATTCCCATGTCAGCGCGAGACGGTTGCCGCTGGTTTTGTTTTCTATATCAAGAGAAAACAATCCATGTTCCTCATCCTTACGGACGTCGCAGACGTATCCGATTTCCGTAACGGCCGGACAGAGAGCTTCTAACAGTTCCTGTCTTTCAAATAATTGCCTCAGCGTAAACCCGCGATTGAGAATACCGTCGTTTCCGGCGACAACCGACATTATTTTATCGATCAATTCGCCCTGGTGAACACGGCGGGCCAGCTTTTCATGAACCGTCGCACGTTCGTGGACTTTGCGCATCACCCCTACAAGCCCGGCGCCGGTGTATTCTTTTCCCGTCGTTTCCACTGTTACGGAAACGCCGTCGGTCGCCCGCTTCATAAGGAAATCTTCCATCGCCTTTTCGTTTTTCAGGTAACTAAGTTTTTTTCCCTGTTTGATGCCGTAAAGAGGCGGCTGCGCAATATAAATATGCCCGTTTTCGAGCAGATGCGGCATCTGCCTGTAGAAAAACGTCAGCAGCAGCGTGCGGATATGCGAACCGTCGACGTCGGCGTCGGCCATTATTATGATGCGGTGATACCTGAGATTTTTAAGTCGATCTTCTTTTTCGACATCGCCACCGTCTCTTTCAGTGCCGATGCCGACGCCAAAGGCGGAGATCATTGTGGCGATTTCAGCGTTGCTGAGCATTTTGTCAAGGCGGGCTTTTTCTACGTTCAGAATTTTTCCACGTATGGGCAAAATCGCCTGAAACTTGCGGTCGCGTCCCTGCTTGGCGGAGCCGCCGGCGCTGTCGCCCTCAACGATATATATTTCGCACAGCGACGGATCCCTTTCCTGACAGTCGGCCAGTTTTCCCGGAAGCAGGCCCGAATCAAGCGCCCCTTTGCGCCGCGTCAGATCGCGTGCCTTTCGCGCCGCTTCACGCGCCCGCGCCGCTTCCACGGTTTTTGCGATGATCCTTTTGGCTATTTGCGGGTTTTCTTCAAGAAACGCTCCCAGGTTCTCGTTGACGACTGCCTCAACCATGCCTTTTACTTCACTGTTTCCCAACTTGGTCTTGGTCTGCCCTTCAAACTGCGGATTTTTGATTTTTACGCTGACGACGGAGACCAATCCTTCGCGTATATCCTCGCCCGTGGGATTTTCCTTGAGATCTTTCAGCAGTTCTTCTTTTTGAGCATAGTTGTTCACCGTGCGCGTCAAGGCCGCGCGGAAGCCTGAAAGATGCGTTCCACCCTCGTGCGTATTGATGTTGTTGGCGAAGGAAAACAACGTTTCGCTGTAACCGTCGTTGTACTGCATGGCCACTTCAACGATTATGTCTTCTTTTTGCGTTTCAAAATGGATCGGCTGAGGATGCAGGACGTTTTTATTCGTGTTCAGGTATTCGACAAATGACGCTATGCCGCCGTCATATTTGAATGTTTCCTTTCGCTCTGAACGTAAATCCTCAATGACGATTTCCAGCCCTTTGTTCAGAAACGAAAGTTCCCGGAGGCGCGCGGCTATGGTGTCGCAGCTTAATTCAAGCGTTTCAAAAATTTTGTCGTCCGGTTTGAACGTGATTTTGGTGCCGCGTCTTTTCGTGGTTCCAGTCTTGAGAAATTCCGTGACGGGGATGCCCCGTTCATAACTCTGTTCGTAAACGCTGCCATCGCGCCAGACTTCAAGATCGAGCCGGCTGCTCAACGCGTTTACGACCGAGACGCCGACGCCGTGCAGGCCGCCCGAAACCTTGTATGAATCGTTGTTAAACTTGCCGCCGGCATGCAGCACCGTCATCACCACTTCGGCGGCGGATTTTCCGGACTCGTGCATGTCGGTGGGAATGCCGCGCCCGTTATCGACAACCGTCACACTGTTGTCGATATGGATGGTGACTTCCACCAGTGTACAGTGCCCGTTAAGCGCCTCGTCAACCGAGTTGTCGACGATTTCGTAGACAAGGTGGTGCAACCCGTAAAGGTCGGTCGAACCGATGTACATTGCCGGCCGAAGGCGCACGGCCTCCAGTCCTTCCAGCACCTGAATGCTGTCCGCGCCGTAATTATTTTCGGCTTCTGAAGTGGAGAGAACCGCCGCGTCGCCTGCGTTCTCAGGCGGAATTTCCGGGAAACCTTCGGTCGGAACCGGGGATGGAGCTATGCTTTCACTCATTCCGTGCTTCGTTCATATATGGAAAAAATTAAACTTGTATAACATAAACCATGCAAACGTCCGCGCAGTTATCTTGCCGACGCCTGCATGCCCCGCAAACTAAGCATTGTAGCATGAAACCGATATAAAAGCAGGGAGTAAATACAATGTTTTTATTGAAACGCTGGGTAAAGGTCTGAGCGGTTCATCAAATTTTTTCTTTAATTTACGGTAATTGCACAAACAACCAAACGGTGAAACCCTGTCAGTAAAATATCGCGACCATCCGCTTCACGGTGACAGGCACGGTTACCGCGACTGTCACATTAAGGACTATTGGGTACTGATTTACAAAATCGACAAAGGCGTATTGACGCTTATCCTCGCTGAAACCGGAACGCACTCCGACATCCTGGAATAGTCAGGTTGCATCTTTAATTGAAGTCAAAAGAGGGTTATCATTATTAGTTTACTTGGAGGAAGATCGCAATGCCTGTTTATGACCCAAGGGCCATCGAAGCGAAGTGGCAGGAATTCTGGGAAAAGAATAAAACCTTCGGCGCGCCGGATGGAAGTCCGAAACCGAAACTCTATGTACTCGACATGTTTCCATACCCTTCGGGAGAGGGACTGCATGTCGGACATCCGGAAGGCTACAGCGCGACCGACATGTTCTGCCGCTACAGGAGGATGCGCGGGTATAACGTCCTGCATCCCATGGGTTATGACGCTTTCGGGCTTCCGGCGGAGCAGTACGCCATCAACACTGGAACCCACCCAAAAGTCACAACGGATAAAAACATCGCCAACATACGACGGCAGATCAAGAGGCTGGGCTTCAGTTACGATTGGGATCGGGAATTTGCCACAACCGACCCTGAGTACCTTCACTGGACGCAATGGATTTTCCTGCTCCTTTTCGATACCTGGTTTGACCCTGATTTTGAATGGACGGATACGTCTGGAAAAGTACGCAAAGGAAAAGGCCGCCCGATTGCCGAATTGCCGATTCCCGCCGATACCATGGTTCAGGGGAAAAAGGCCGCACGCCTTTATCAGGACTCATTTCGGCTGGCATACCAGGCGGAATCACCCGTGAACTGGTGTGCGGAACTTGGCACCGTGCTTGCCGACGAGGAGGTTATAAACGGACGGTCTGAACGTGGAGATCATCCCGTACAGCGTATTCCGCTGCGCCAGTGGATGCTGCGTATCACGAAATACGCCGACCGGCTTGTCGAGGATCTAGAAACGCTTGACTGGCCCGACGCCATAAAGGAAATGCAGAAAAACTGGGTGGGGCGCAGCACCGGCGCCGAGGCTGATTTTTTCATCGGCAAACCCGAGGCGTACTCCGGTTGGAAGGCCGCCCGTGCGGATTCAGGCTTTCCATCCGATCCGGGTAAAGACGCCCTGCGCATTTACACCACGCGGCCCGACACGCTTTTCGGCGCGACCTATATGGTGCTTGCGCCCGAACATCCGCTGGTAGACAAACTCACGACCGATGAAAATCGCGAGAACGTTGAAAATTACCGCCGCAGTGTCGCGGAAACCAGCGAAGAAGACCGCATCGCCGGGCGCGGCGAAAAAAGCGGCGTTTTTACCGGCGGATACGCGATTAATCCGGTCAATGGCGAACATATTCCTATCTGGATAGCCGATTATGTGCTTATCAGCTACGGCTTCGGCGCGATTATGGCGGTTCCCGGCCATGATCAGCGCGATATGGAGTTCGCGCGGAAATTCAATCTTCCTATCCGCGCCGTTGTAACGCCAACAAATGAATGGCTGCAGCGTGTTGCGACCAAATTCGGCGGTGAATTCGCCGGAATGTCGCAGGCGGATTACGAAAAAAGAATCGCCGACATTCCCGAAGCTTTTACCGAAGACGGCGTTTCGACGCAATCCGCAGGTGAAATGCTTTCACTCGACGGTCTTGCGACGCCGAAGGCAAAAGAAAAAATGGTTGCGAAACTCGCGCAAACCGGCATCGGGCGCGCATCTGTTAAATACAAGCTGCGCGACTGGCTATTCAGCCGCCAGCGATATTGGGGAGAACCTATTCCGATTCTGCATGAACTCGACGCCGAAGGAAACGCGACCGGACTGATACAGGCCGTCGAAACGAAAGAACTGCCGCTGCTTTTACCCGAACTTGAGGATTTCAAGCCGACCGGCAAACCCGGCGGGCCGCTGGAAAAAGCCGTCGCCTGGATGGATGTTGAAAAGGACGGACGCCGTTTCCGGCGCGAAACCAACACCATGCCGCAATGGGCGGGATCGTGCTGGTACTATCTTCGTTTCTGTGACCCGAAAAACAACCAACAAATATTGGACGCCGAAAATGAAAAATACTGGATGCCGGTGGATCTTTACGTCGGCGGCGCGGAACACGCCGTACTTCACCTGCTTTATTCGCGTTTCTGGCACAAGGTGCTTTTTGACCGCGGCGTTGTTTCCACGATGGAGCCTTTTCAGAAGCTGGTCAATCAGGGAATGATTCTTTCAATTACATACCGCAATAAGGCCGGGCGCATCATTCCTTACAACCGGATTCGTTTTGAGGAAGGAAAGGCGTTTTGCGCCGAAACGGATGAAGAACTGGCGGGCGAAACCGAAAAAATGTCAAAGTCACGCGGGAACGTCATACCTGTTGACGTGCCGATTCAGAAATACGGCGGCGACGCCACGCGGCTTTATGAAATGTTTATGGGGCCGCTTGAGGCCGTTAAGCCGTGGAGCATGCAGGGGACTGAGGGTATAAGTCGCTTCCTGAACCGTTCATGGCGTATGATCGTCGACGATGAAGCCGATAAAACGCGGTTGAACACGAAAGTCGTCGATGCCTATGCGTCCGGGGAGCAACTGCGCGTACTTCACAAAACGATCCAGGCGGTAACGCAAGGAATGGAAAACCTTAGTTTTAATACCGCCATCAGCCGCCTGATGGAATTCGTGAATTATTTCACCGCGCAGGACATACGACCGCGCGTCTGCATGGATAATTTTGTTTTGTTGCTTTCCCCTATGGCGCCGCATATATGCGAGGAGTTATGGGAGGCGCTCGGGCACACGGAGTCGCTTGCGTTCCATCCCTGGCCGGAATTTGATGAAAAATATGTGAAGGAAAGCATTATCGAACTGCCTGTGCAGATCAACGGCAAGGTCAGGGGACACATTGCCATGGCCGCCGATGCCGGACGCGATGATATTGAAAAAACCGCGCTGGATGATCCGAAGGTACAAAAACACCTGGAAGGACTCGCCGTACAAAAGGTGGTTATAGTCCCCGGCAAACTTGTTAGTATTGTAGCCAAGCAGTGAATGGAAGCGCGCCTAAAGGACAATTGAAAGGATAATAAAATGAAAGCAGCGGAAGGCGGATCACGAAGCGACATGCTTGCCAACGAGAAGATGGGCAAACTTCTCAGGACACTGTCGATACCGGCCATAGTTGGGATGGTCGTGCAGGCGCTTTACAATGTCGTGGATACGTTTTTCGTAAGCCGCTATGTGGGAACACTGGGCGTCGCAGGCGTAGCCGTCGCGTTTCCAATACAGATGATTTTAATAGGAATCGGCGCCGCGGTCGGTATAGGCGGCGCGTCCATGCTCTCCCGCCGCATGGGCGAAAGGGATCGTGAAGGTGCTTCCCGCGCGCTTGGAAACATGATTTCACTTTCCATTGTCATGGGAATTATCTGCATGATCGTCGGACTCGTTTTAATGAATCCGCTGCTGCGGATATTCGGCGCCAACGACGCCATAATGCCTTACGCCAGGGACTTTATATCGGTCATTCTGATGGGGAGTTCTTTCTTTATATTTTCAATGGTCGCCAGTTCCGCTGCCCGGGCCGAAGGCAACGCCAAAGTAGCGATGTTTTCGCTCGTCATCGGCGGCTGCCTCAACGTGATACTAAACCCTATCTTCATTATTGGAATGGGACACGGGGTGCGTGGTTCAGCCGAAGCCTCGGTAATTTCCTCATTCGCTTCATGTTTATTTCTTCTTTTCTATATCCTGAAAGGTAAGAGCGAAGTAACCCTGAAACTGCATCATCTCCGGCTGAAATGGTCGATCATCACTGAAATATTCGCGGTGGGAGTTTCCGATTTCGCCCGCACAGCCGCCATGAGCGCCACTTCTGCAATTTTCAATAATGTCCTCAGAGAGCTTGGCGGTGAAGTGCCGATCGCGGTTTTCGGCATCATCTTCCGCGTCATCAGTTTTGTGTTCATGCCTATGATCGGTATAGCCCAGGGTTCGCAGCCCATCCTGGGTTTTAATTACGGAGCGCGGCAGTTTAACCGTGTCAGGGAATGCCTAGGCATGGCCAATAAAAGCGCGACGATTCTCGCCTGTATAGGCTGCGTCTTATTCATGGCTCTTCCTGAACAGATTTTCAGAATATTCAGTTCGGACGAAGAGCTTATCGCCATGGGAACAACCGCGACCCGATGTCTGGTACTCGCATTTCCGCTGATCGGGTATCAAAACATCGGCGCGAGCCTTTTCCAGGCGATAGGCAAAGCCAAACACGCTATTTTCCTCGCCTTCTCGCGCCAGGTGCTGTTTCTGATTCCGATGGTGCTTATTCTGTCAAAACTGTTTGGCCTGAATGGCGTCTGGATGTCTTTCCCCGCTTCGGACGTCACGGCCTTCCTGGTGACATTATTCATGGTTCGCCGTGAACAGCGGATTCTGGCGCGAATGGAATCCCTGCCTCCGGCAATTTAGCCCGGATATTTCATGCCGATTCTGCCGCTCCTGCGGCGCAAGAGGGCGTGGATACAAGGCGCGCTCAGTTCTGGCGACGAAGGCATATTCCACAATATGTCGAGGAGACAAAACAAGCGTAACGTGTAAAAATGAACTTACCCATACGCATTCCGTTAGGAATGTGAATCTCGGTAGACAGACATGCCCTCTTGCGCCGCCATAGTAGAATCAGCATGAAATATCCGGGTCAGTTATCCCTTCCAGAAAGATGCGTCTATTTCTATGACACCTTTCCTCCAGGTGAGCAGTTTGCGCCGCCTCAGGCTTTGCAGAAGGCGCGACAAGGTTTCAGGCGTGGCACCGATCGCGGCCGCAAGTTGCTTTTTGTTGATTTCCTCGGCAATGCTCTCTCTTTGACCGTATTGCTCCAGGAGAAACGCCCTCAGCCTTTGCTCAACGTCACGGCCTGTCAATTGATGTATGCGATTGACAAGGTATCGTTGCTTGCCGAGCAGCATGGCGATAAAATCGTTGCGAAAAGCTTCCTCGCGAAGCAGCGCCAGGAGATCCCGGCGCTGTAGGCTGAAAATCAGGATATCCGTCAGCGCCACGGCCGTTACGGGATAAAAACGTTGTTCGAACATTATTACTTCCGCGAAAGCGTCGCCGGGTTTCAGAACTTCGATAACCGTTTCCACGCCTTCCTGCGAAAGCTTGTGAAGGGCGATACGGCCGCGGGCAAGAAAGAACATGACGTCCCCGGAATCCCCTTCGCGAAACAGTACGGTCTGTTTCAGCCGCTTAATGGGAACGCAGCAATCGGCCAGCGCCGTTTTACCGGATTTTGAGATACCTTCGAAAAACCGGATGTTGTCCAACGTTTTACGGACATCCATAATGGAAAATTCTTCCCTTAGGAAATGCTGGTCTATGGAGTGCGGGAGCAAGCTCCCGCTTTCATAGCGGCGGCTTGCCGCCGCATTCTACAGCGATACGATAACCACATCATGTTGCACTCCTCTGCCGCTTGCAGCGCCAACGGTTCCTTCGTGATCAACGCGGTAGCAAGCTCTCGCGATAAAAGCGGCGGCAAGCCACCGCACTCCATAAAGCAAATTACTCAGCATTTTCCTTACTCAAAATTTTTAATTTCTTGATCCATATCAATTTTGATTTGCCGGAAAAAGGTTAAGATACATTCGATTGTCTTAAAAGATCAACAAGGGAGGGAGTTTATGAGCATGTTTTGTTATCAGTGTGAACAGACGGCCGGCGGTCACGGCTGCGAAAAACACGGGGTTTGCGGCAAGGATGAAACAACCGCGCGAATGCAGGATCTGCTTATTCACGCGGTAAAGGGAATCGGTCAATATGCCGTGCGGGTACGCGCGCTCGGCGCGAAAACACCGGAAGCGGACCGCTTTATAATAGAGGCGTTGTTCACGACCGTCACCAATGTGAATTTCGACGCGGCCGGCGTCGAGCGGATGCTTCGCAAAGCCGTCGAAGTTCGAAACGGCGTCAAGGACATTTATGAAAACGCCTGCCTGAAAGCCGGTAAAACGCCGGAAGTGCTCGCCGGTTCGGCGGCATGGATTCCGGCCGCAGAGCAAAGCGGCCTTCTCGAACAGGCGACCGCCGTCGGTATTGCAGCCGGCCGCACCGCGCTTGGTGACGACATCACGGGTTTGAAAGAACTGCTGACTTACGGACTGAAAGGAACCGCGGCTTACGTAGATCACGCACGCATCCTGGGAAAAGAAAACGACGATGTTTACGCTTTCTTTTACGAGGCTCTCGATTATCTCGCGGAGCCCGCGCCGACTATCGACAGGCTTTTTACGCTGTCAATGAAATGCGGAGAGATCAACCTGGCGGTAATGGAAATGCTCGACGCGGCCAATACAAACGCATACGGACAGCCGGTGCCGACGCCGGTGCGCGTTACGCCGGTTAAGGGAAAGGCCATTCTGGTGTCGGGGCATGACCTGAAAGATCTGGCCGATCTGCTCGAACAGACAAAAGGACTGGGAATAAACGTCTATACCCACTGCGAGATGCTTCCCGCGCACGGATATCCGGAATTGAAAAAATATCCTCACCTTGCCGGCAACTACGGCGGCGCGTGGCAGGAACAGGAAAAGGAATTTGAAGCCTTTCCCGGCGCGATTCTCATGACCACGAATTGCATTCAGAAGCCGCGCGAAAGCTATAAAAGCCGCATCTTCACTTCCGGTCTTGTCGCATGGCCGGGCGTTACGCATATAGGTAATGGCAACTTCACACCAGTCATAGCCGCCACCGAGGCCGCGCCGGGATTTGAAGCGGACGAACCGGAAAAGACGATACTTGTGGGTTTCGGACACAATACCATTCTGGGCGTCGCCGACAAGGTTATCGAAGCCGTCAAAGGCGGTCAGTTGCGCCGGTTCTTTTTAATCGGCGGCTGCGACGGCGCAAAAGCCGGCCGCAATTACTACACGGAATTCGCCAAAGCCGTTCCAGGCGACTGCGCTATTTTGACGCTTGCCTGCGGCAAATTTCGTTTTAATAAGCTCGAATTCGGCGACATCGGAGGTATTCCACGCCTGCTCGACTGCGGGCAGTGCAACGACGCTTATTCCGCCATAAAGGTGGCCGGAGCGCTGGCGCAGGCCTTTAATTGCAGCTTAAACGATCTGCCGCTTTCGCTGATTCTTTCCTGGTACGAGCAGAAGGCTTGCGCAATCCTGCTAACGCTGCTCCATCTAGGGCTTAAGGATATTCGCCTCGGTCCCGGTCTGCCGGCCTTTGTAACTCCGACAGTATTGAATGTGCTTGTGGAAAAATTCGGTATAAAGCCGATCACAACCGTGGCGGAGGATATGAAGGCGATTCTCAAATAATTTAACCTAATTACAAAAACATGGGAGCCGCCTATCGGCGGCTCGCCGAGAACCATCGTTGATGTAACTGGAATATGAAGTGGGCAGCCTTGAGAGCGCCGGCGGCTACTGAATGATTGTCCATTAATATCTATAAACGTCTTGATACCCTATTTAATAAAGGGTTTCGTATATGAAACTTCTGGAATCCCTGCCGCGCCATGAAGGGAACAATCA
>Ga0082212_10007681_pt1 | contig 14208 bp, 12 predicted proteins | sample TergutNt197P3_FD_71548 | JGI IMG/M metagenome (GOLD analysis project Ga0082212, IMG submission 71548) | Neocapritermes taracua P3 segment gut microbial communities from Petit-Saut dam, French Guiana - Nt197 P3 | ecosystem: Host-associated > Arthropoda: Insects > Digestive system > Gut ... | reverse complement strand
TTTGGTTCGCAACCATTGGGGGCTTTCATTTTGGCGAGAAATCTGCTACCATATTAGCACGTCCCGTGTTTTCTTTTCGCTCATTAGATCATGGAGTTACAGCAACTTTTGTTTTTTGGTTCACTCATCGGCGGAGGATTGATCCTGTTGATCCTTTGCATGTTGTTCTTTTTTTACGGACAACTTTGGTTTCAAGCCTATATGTCCGGGGCGAGAATCCGTATGCTGAATCTCGTGAGCATGAGTCTGCTCAAAATCCGGTCGCGGGTCATCGTGCAGGCACAAATTATGGCAAAACAAGCAGGATTGCCGGTCAGCGGACCACTGGGAATCACGACACGTCGTCTCGTTGCCCACTACCTTGCCGGCGGAAATGTCCCGAATGTTATTCGGGCGTTGATCGCCGCTCATCGGGCATCGCTGGAACTGAATTTCGATCAAGCGGCGGCGATTGATCTTGCCGGTCGAGATGTGCTAGATGCCGTCCGAACGTGCGTTTATCCCAAAGTGATCGTCTGTCCCGACCCGAAAAAGTCGGGCGATCCCATGTTGAGTGCGATTGCCAAAAACGGTGTCGAACTGAATGTCCGCGCACAGGTAACGGTACGTACCAACTTGGAGCGGCTCATCGGTGGAGCAACCGAAGAGACGATTATTGCACGGGTCGGCGAAGGAATCATCACCGCCATTGGTTCAGCAAACACGCACTTTGAAGTCATGGAGAATCCCGACAACATTTCCAAAGCGGTGATTGATCGCGGTTTGGATTCCCAGACGGCGTTTCGGATCGTGTCGATTGACATAGCGGACATTGATGTCGGACAAAACATCGGTGCGCGGCTTCAAGCGGACCAAGCGGAAGCGGATACTCGTGTGGCGCGTGCCAGAGCGGAAGAACGCCGGGCGCAGGCTCTTGCACAGGAGCAAGAGATGAAGGCAAAAGTTGCGGAGAATCGGGCGCACGTCATTGAAGCGGAAGCCGCTGTGCCGCGTTCACTTGCAGAGGCATTCAGACGCGGGATGAGTAGTTAACACATAGCAGGAATGTTGCGACAAGCATGGAGTCCGAAGTCGAGGACGGTGCTATCGAGACTCTTCCGAGAGCAGAATGTGATACAATGACTTTGCTCTTTACGAAAAGAGACTTGCCATGTTACTACCATTTAATTGCCGATTCGCCGGAGTTATTTTCATTACCCTGATGGTTTCGTTGACGTTCAGTGCCGAGCCGCTGCCGAACTTGACGGTACTTATCGAGGAAGATGTCTATCCCGACCCGCATCCCGACAACGGTGCGGGTTCAACATGGTGTTACGGTTCGACCATCCTCGCACGAATCCAAAACGACGTTTTTCTCACGGAACTCGCCGTCGTTTCCGTTGCCAAGCCGCTGAATAATTGCCAGTGGAAATTGCTGAAACGAGATGCCGAAGGTTGGAAATGTCTCTTCTCCGACGAACAGAATCGAACGCGGGAACCTTCGCCGATAGCAGTGTTTCCCGAAAAACGAGAGATTTTCGTTTCGGCAAATCCGACGCTCGTTGCCGATCCCGAAAAGTATTCAGGACCATCGCATCCGCAAGTCGTGCGTTTCGACATCGGCAAGAATCCCAGCGAACCGGAAACGTTGCTTCCCACTTGGAATGGAAAACCGCAATTCACGGAACACTCGTACCGCAGTTTTGCCGCCGATGGGAAAAATCAGGAATTGATTCTGTTTCAGAATGTTGGTTACACACATACGGAATGGGCATTTCGGGATCGTTCGGGAATTTGGTCGGCGACGGGAAAACTCGATTGGCAATGGGGTACCGATTACGAAAAGCCGCAACCAATTCGTACTTGTTATCCGACCATTGCGCTATCCGACCGAACAGTCTTTTTCTGCGGCGTGAGCGACATCGTGGAACCGAATTCACAATGGCGGGCATATAAAAAAGAGTTGACCGGTCGCGACTGGGACTACGATTTCCGCCGATTGTTTTTCACGTGGTCGAACGACATTTCCAAAGGAGAGTTCCAACCCTGGATCGAGATTTCATCGCGGGAAAAGACGAGCGGTTGGATTATGCCGTGCGACTTGCATGTGATGCCTGACGATACGGTGCATCTTTTGTGGACGGAGCGGGCGATCAACACGCAACTTCGGGAAAAGTTTTTTCCTGACGCAAAGCAATCGGAAGCCCTTTGCCATGCCGTGGTGCGAGACGGAAAAATCTTGAAACGCAACGACATTGCCATTCGGCACGAAGGGGAAACCAAGCCGGTCGCATCGACAGGACGTTTTCATGCAACGCCGGACGGTCGGCTTTGGGTCATCTATTATGTGAGCGGAACGGAAAGAGATACCGTTACAAACGAACGCAAAAATGTTTCGGAGAACCGAATCATGGAAATCAAAAATGGCGAGCCGACGGGTGATTTCCAAACGCTTCCATTGGCAAAACCTTTTTCACGATTTTTTACGGCATCGGTACGTGCCGGTAATGTGCCGTCAGCGGTGCTTGATTTGCACGGAACGTGTCCGAACAGCGATCAACTCCGGTATGCGGCGGTTCGATTGATTGGAGAGAGAGGAGAACACTACGGCGAAACCGATGTTACGGTCAATCGTCGGAATTGAAATCCTGCGTTGGTGTCGGGAACAGACAAACGAATGACTCCCGGATTCAAAAAGGGATCACGTCTCCGGTCTATCGGCATATTCTCCCGAACACTCTTCCGTTCCGTAATCTCGCAGACTGGCACGCCATTGACCCATGTTTGTATTTGCCGATCCATGACAACCGCCGTGAGATACGTCCACTGTCGATCCTGTGCTCGAATATATCGGGCATCCATCATGCCCAGAAAACCTCCTGCATCGACTCCACGGGCGGTTTCCCGATCTTTACGTCGGGGAAAATTTTGTAGCGAAATTTCGTATCCCGTATTTTCTTGTCTCGGCAATGATCGGATAAAAAGACTGCTTTGTCCCGAATTGTCCGTCTGAAAGTATTGCATCTGGAGCATATAGTTGCCGTAAACCTGTTTACTCTCAACGCTTCCAGTGTACAGATGGAATGCAATGGTATCTTCACCAGAAAATTCCCCTCCTTCTAATACTCGCCAGGGAGTTTCTCCGGTGAGACTCTCTACGTCAAAAATGGACACAGCGTGATTGGGTTGCCAAAGGATATTTTGAAATCGAACTTTGCCTTTCGTAACGAGCAGGGCAATATGACCTGCCCGGAGCGGTTCTTGCACGAAATAGTTCATCGGGAGCCGTTTGTCCATCCAAACTTGGATGTCTTGTCCTTCGATTTTGACCATGATGGAGTGGGAAGTTCCCTTCTCAGGATCGGCGGGCGCGTCCCAAGTCTCACGCATTGCCCGGAGTTCCGCAAGAGTCATCTCATGCCGTCCAAGAAGCAAGCCTCGGGGGCGGTTCGACTCCGATGAATTCAAGACAAAAGCGTAACAAGATGCATTCAAATCGGCTGGATCAGGCGGAGTGTGCACTAACAGAAAGGCGCGTGAATCCTTTTCTGCCCAGTAGTCGAACCGTACGCTCACATCGCCGAAGGGAATCTGCGTATAAATCAAGCCGGGGTTGCGTGGATCGCTGCATAGTTCATTTTGCTCGAACGTAAAGTTTCCTCCTCCGTAATTGCCGGTGGGCTGAATCTTCCATCCGAACGACGTATGACCATCGAACAGTTGACACCAACCATTCATAAGGAGTTGTTCTTTGAGTCGCGGGACGTAAAACAGATCTGCTCCGACTTCGTCTTTTGTCCGGCGCAACAGCCAGTCGCGGAACTCTGTTTCGTCTTGTTCAATCTGTTCCAATTCCGCTTCCCGTCGTTCAGGATCGGCGTACTGTTCTGCTTGTCTTCGCCGTTCGAACAATTCGCGTACTTTCTTGTCATCGTCGGTTTCATCTTCCAAGACGGACGACCGTCTGTCTGCGGCGGGAGCGGTTATGGGAGTTCTCCACGCATCGTCGGAAGGCGGTTCTGAGGCAGGAACACTGGAAGCGGCAGGTTCTGTGCGTCCTGACAATAATTTTCCCATTTCGGTGGGAATGCTCACGATGGGGGCGGTTACTGGAGGTGTACCGCCTCCGGTGGGAGGCGTGGCGGGGGGAGTGGGCGCAGTTGGGGGGGGGGTGATTGAAAGCGGTTGAGTCAAATCAATGAGATTGATCTGTCCGATGGCACCATGAGCGCAAAACAAAGATATTCCCACACAGCACAAGCAAAATAATCGGAAAAAGTCAAAACGCATCACGACACTCAAACGCATAACCGTCGGCATTATACAACACAAGTATCAATAAAACAAGTACACGTTTGCAAAGGAGCGATTCTTTCGGCGCAAGAGCGGTATATGCGCGCAAGAGCGGCACCTGCAAGGGTGCCGGTGAGTCGCTCGCAAGAGCGGCATACTTGCGTATGCCGCTCTTGCGATTATGGATCATCGTAGGCACATTTCGAACAAGGTCGTAGGTCGTAAGTCACCAAAAATGCTCCAACGCAGATGATAATGATGTCCAACTGCACCTGGTGCCACAAGAGCGACAATACTTGACGCAACTGCCCCATGAAATGATCCAAACGAAAGTTCTCCATGTACCTTACACATTCGTACATATAGTTTGATTCATTTGCCTCGGCTCCATCGAGGTCAGAATAATTTTCGAGTGACTTTTCAGCAAGATTCGCCATCGACGACTCTACCTGTTGCGTCGGAGATCGCGGCACAAAAACCAGTTCTAGTAATGTTCCAACAATATCGAATAAACCGAAGGCAACGGCAAGCATTCCTATCATTCCCAGCCGAGCGGCAATCGCCATTCCCAACGTATCGTGTTTCCTGCTGCTTGCGTTGGTCTTGACGTGGTTTTTCATCGGTTTTTTGTAAAAAAGGTTGAGGCAAGTACGGCAACAAGAGTCACTCAGGACGGGAGCGGCACGTTTTGTGAAAGACGGGAAAATCCCACCGGCGAAAGTGGTGCATTACATACTCTGGGTATGGTCGCAATGCTGATTATGTCCGCAAATGTACACGCGGCACTCCCTCTTCGGGGAGTCACGCAACTTTGTACATTACCGACACTTTTTCTACCCGGTTGCCCGGTCGCCTGTAGAAAAATCACCGTTCGCCGAAGCGAATTTCACAAACTTGTTGTCGTACTCTGAAAAATCAATCTGCTCCGTGCGCACCGGAGCGGTAACTCAAACTGTAAGCGCAGTGTAACATGGTTCAAAGGAAATACAAGAAGGGCATGAAGTGAGAATACACTGTCATGCCGCCGTGAGGTTTTCACTCGAAAGTATTGTACCGTTTTTCTGTTACTTTGCGTCGAGATGACGCTTGTCAGGAGATTTCCTGACGCTTTCGGACATGCCGTGTGTTACACTTCCGAACGAAAATTGAAATTTGGGAAACAGAGAGCGCAAGAGCGGCATACGCAAGTATGCCGGTTGCTCTCGAAACAGCATGGACTGGGGACAGCCCCCTGATAAGTGCTAGGCAGTGGATCAGGTTTTGTGCGTTGTCGCGATACAATGACGGTCGTGAAGAGGATAAAATCGGTGTACAATTTTAAGGCAGGACAAGAATGACGAAGCGAGGTTTCACAATTACGATTAAAGCCAAGAAGCGAACCGGGCATTCACCTCGTCGTGCAGGTACAACGGTTGGCAATCCTTTGCGTCCTTTGCGGTAAAACTTCTTTTTCAATCGCAAAGAGCGCAAAGGACGCAAAGAAAAAATCCTATTTCTCCCCGTTTAGAGTAATTGATTGGAGGAAGCCAAAGTGCCCGTCGGGGCGTGTCGCATGTGTTGCGGGTAAATGGACATAATCATTGCGCTGTCGTAGTAGATACTATTGCTCATGTGCAATACAGTCCTATTGATGCTCCTCGTCGATTTCATCGAGAGAACGTTGTACCGACTAAATGGTATTGCACGTTTGATTCTCGTAGAGCCACTGTCTCGTGAAGAGCCGGTCGCAGAACGAAGGATGCAAATCCCCTTCCAACGGCGCACCATGTCCGAAAATTAATACCGTATCGCCGCTTTTCGCTTCCGATAATCCCAATGCCATCGCTTCGGCACGATCCGGCACGATCTTCGTTTCCCGCTCGGCAGTAAAACAACGTCCAATATCGCACGCCGCCGTTGCTGATTCGTTGTCCAAATAATTGACCGCCGAAGTTAAAATCACCGTATCCGAATGCGACTCCAACGTTTTTGCAACCGATGCCCGACGTGCCGGTTCGTGATGCGTTGCCGCCCCGAACACGCAAATCACTCGTCCCGACGTAATTTCCCTTGCCGTTCGCAATACGGCGGAAAGAGAATCGACGGTTCGTGCCGAATCAATGTACACGTTAAAATCTTGTCCGCATTCGATTCGCTCCATTCTGCCCGGCACGTTTTCGACACGACTCACACCTCGTGCAATCGTTTTGATGTCGATTTCCAAGCCGATGCCCAGTGCCGTCGCCGCCAAACAATTATAGATATGTTCATCGCCGATCATCTTCGTTTGATACGGAATCGCTTCGGTGCCTGCCGTTACAATGAAAGTTTGTTCGGACGCACAACGGTCGATCAACGTCGAACCAACTTCCGCATGGTTGCGAATTCCCACGGAAAGGAGCGGTTGATCTATCAACGGCATGACCGCTTCGGTAATGCGGTCGTCAACGTTGCAGATTGCCAATGCATGTTTTTTGGCGTAGCGGAAAATGCCGAGTTTGCTACGGCGGTACTGTTCGACGGTTTTGTGATAATCGAGATGGTCTCGCCGAATGTTCGTCAGACAGATGGCATCGAATTCAACGCCGCCAAGATGCCCCTGTGCAATCATTTGGCTGGGGGCTTCCACAATAACGTGAGTGCAGCCGTTCATCATCATGCGGTGAAGCCAATCGGCAAACTGCGGCGGCAGCAAATCGGCATCGGTTGCCGGATGCATCATGTGTCCGTCGAAAATGCCAAGCGAACCGATAAGTCCGACTTGAAAACCCGCTTCGGCAAGCACGCCGGAAATGAGATACGATGTCGATGTTTTGCCGCTTGTGCCGGTGATTCCGATCATTTTCAAGGATTTTGCCGGTTCATCGTAGAGGGCTTGGCAAACGGCAGCGTAACATTCGCCGACGTTGGGAACAATGAAGAAGGGAATTTTTTCGGCACCACTGGCAGGTCGATCTGCAACGACGGCACAACAACCGTGATAGATGGCGAGTCCGATGGATTCTTCGAGATCATCCTGATCTGATAATGCGAAAAAAACGTCGCCGGGTCGCACTTCTTCTGGATCGGCGGTGCAACTTTTGATTTTTACATCGGTTCCGAAGGAACAGTGTACTTTTTTGCTAATGCGTTTAAGCGTTTTTTTCAGCGAAACGGCATCCGTGCCGTGACAACAGGTTCGCATCCTTGCCTCCCGTATAGTTGTATGCTTCCAGCGGTGGGTACTATACACGAAATCGCGGGGACGTGTCAATGCCAATTTTTTGCTTTTCGTTTTGCCTATCTGACAGCGGTACGACTGATGTACAAACAAGTCGAATAGCGTTTACCAGCACCCTTGCGGGTGCCGCTCTTTGGCGGATGTCGTTCTTTGGGTGTTGCGCAATCTTGTATTGCGACTCTGTTAACGCTTCTTCTTTTTCGGTTTCGCCTTTTCCTTCACTCGGCGCACCGGTGCTTTTTTCAACATTGCCGCTGGTTTGTCGGTCTTCAAACGCTTGACCATACGGAAATCAATTTGCCGGGCATCCGCATCGGCACGCACGACCTCCACCCGCAAACGATCCCCAATACGAAAAGTGTTGCCCACTCGCTGTCCCACCAAAATCTTGGCATTCCGTTCGAACCGATAGAAATCGTCGTTCAACCCTTCAATGCGGATCAATCCTTCCGCTGGAATTTCCAGTCCCATCACGAACACGCCGAATTGCTCCACCGACGTAACCACGGCATCCATTTTATCCCCCAAGTGCCGACTCATGTAATCGATCAATTTCAATTTTTTCAGTTCCCGCTCCGCAGTTTCCGCTCGCTGTTCCCGGTCGCTGCAATGTTCGCCGAGCAAGACCAATTCACGTAGGTCCGGCTGCGGAGTTCCATCTAAAAGAATTTCGTCCAACAAACGATGCACCGTCAAGTCGGGATAGCGGCGAATCGGCGACGTGAAATGGCAATAGCACGTCGAAGCCAACGCATAATGCCCTTCCGTTTCCGGCGAATAAATCGCCTTCTGCATCGACCGCAACAACGAAAAGTTCACCGCATATTCGTGCGAAGTTCCCTTGACCGATTCGAGCAACCGCTGAATCACGAACCGATCCTGATACAGATCGTCAACATCCAAGTCGGCAATTTCTAACGACCGGAGAAAGTCCGCAAAGCCGCGAAGTTTCAGCGGTGTCGGTCCCGAATGAATCCGCCGCAAAAACGGAAGCGACTTTGCCGCCAACAGTTCCGCCACCGCTTCGTTTGCCGCCAGCATACATTCCTCGACGACTCGATTAGAATCATAATAGGGATACACATGTGCCCCAATGACCGCCCCGTCGTCGTCCAAGTCGATCTTCGTTTCGGGAATGTTCATTTCCAACGATCCCCGGTCGAATCGCTTTTTTCGCAGCACCTGCATCAATTCGAGCAGATTGTTTAGCAATTCCCGAATTTCTGGTTTCCACTTTGTTCGGTATTTCGCCGGATGGTCGAAGTAATCCTGGACTTCCGTATAGTTGAACCGCTGACGACTCTTGATGGCAGAGCGGAACACTTCGGAGTACGTCCGAACACCTGCCGGAGTGAACTCTATGTAAACCGACTTGGTGAATCGGATTCTATCCGGCTGCAACGAAGCAAGTGCATTCGACAACACTTCCGGTAGCATGGGAATCACTCGATCCGGCAGATACACGCTGGTCGCCCGGCTGACCGCCTCCTTGTCAATCGGCGAATTTTTTTGAACGAAATGAGCAACATCCGCAATGTGAACGCCGAGCCGCCAGTTGCCATTGTCCAGTTTTTCGAGCGACAACGCATCGTCAAAATCTTTCGCATCGGCAGGATCAATCGTGATGATGATCTCGTCGGTGAAGTCATTCCGTTTCATCTTTTTTAGTGCCCGTTCTAATTGGCTCTTTTCTGCTGCCGTCTGCCGTCTGCCGTCTGCCGTCTCTTCTTCGTCAGGAATCTGTTTGAAAAATTTTTCGACTTCGTTTCGAGCGGCAGTGAGCGTGGATTCGGCAAACTGGTCCGGCAGATCGAATTGCCGAAGAATGAGCAACGTATCGAGACCGGGAACGCCGTGCGCACCGAGCACTTCGACGATGATCGCCTCGCCATCGCTGTACGAAGTCGGATAGCGGATCATTTCAACAACGATTTTATCTCCCGCTCGGGCAGAACTTGCCGACGCATCGCCGAGCGGAACCGTCCGCTTGTAAATCGAACCGTCGATCTGCACACGTCCCCAACCGTTTTCGATGCTGTAAGTTCCGACGAAGCGATTCGATGCCCGCTCAATGATTTCGACGACCCGACCTCGGGGACCGCGATCATCCGGCTCTTGATCGGTACGTCGACGGTTCCATTTGGTGCTTTTTCCGTAATCGTCTTTTGGTCGGCGTTCCATGATAGTAACGGCAACGGTATCGCCGGAGGCGGCATCTTTCGTCCAGAAGGCGGGTATGAAAATATCGCCGCCGGGGATGTCCTCACCGGCGGCGGAGCGGCGATGCACGAAACCAATCCCGCTGGGTCGTCGCTGAAAACGACCGACAATCAGAGAGCCGGGAACTGTGTTCCCGGTCGGCGACGCAGTCGCCGACTCTCTGCCGGTTTTTGTAGCGGGCAAAACAAAATGCCCTTGCCCGTAGGCAATTTCCCCCTTTGCGACCATTTCCCGGACGAGCATGCGGAGTGGTCGAGAGTCATCGGAAGTGAGTCCCAGAGCCGCCAAGAATTTTTTCGGCTTTTGCGGCTTGTAATCGGCACGAGCAACGATTTTCAGAATTTCTCTTCGGACGGCATCGGGATTGGAGAGCATCGGGACGGTGGGCTAATAATTTGTAGGTCGTTATTATACCGTTTGATGTCAGAGCCGCAATCGTAAGCGATTGTGTAGCGGGATGCGGTTAATTGAGGGACATATTTTCTACCGAAAGATGTATTCCTACGGAATGCAGACCTTGCTTGCGCGGCGGGCTCTGTTGCGCTGGAATTGCCGATTTCCCAAAATTTCACTCCCTATTCTTGCATCGCCGCGAATTGTGTGCTACACTATTACAAGGTGCCGCACAGGAAGTCCGCCTTCGTTCATCATTTATACCCGAATCATCGACAGAAGTGCTACCATGAGTGCCAACCATAGTTTGATTCTCTTTGAAGGGGACGTTACCAGAAACTTCGCCGGTATCTTTGACTGTTTCGGATTGAAATTCACCGGCGACATCGAACGCGCCACCGGACTCGCCGAAATCTGGGAATGTACCGGCTGGCCCCGAAAAGGAAAACCAAGAAATCATATCCACAAAGCCGCCCTCTACAACGGAATGTGGACGGCAGTGCTCGACCGGGAAATGACCATGATTCTCAACCAAGAGCAGTGTGCGAAATGTGCCGAACGCTGGAAAATCAAAGTTTTCGGCTACATGATCGAAAGCGTTACCGGCTCCTGTGTGATGTATTATTTCGCTCCCCAAAAGGTTCGCGGACTGAACATCCAAAACTTTGAAGTTCTCGAAGATTTTGGCGAACCACTCCCGCAAGAAGAGGGAGTCAGCGCAGAAGAGATGTTGTCGGACGGTGCGATGCGAATTTCCCGGCGTATCGGCTTTTCGGACTCCCTGTTTGCTCATCCGACATCCAAAGTGCAGATACTCGCCCTGGAAGACCCGCAGCGAGAGGCTGCCGATCAGGAGCGGTCGGCAATTTTGGCGGCACAGCATCGCACTGGGACGCAGTCGCCGCAAAAACCGGAAAGCCGACCGGAAAAACCCTGGTGGAAGTTGTGGTGAAAAGTTGCCGATGACTACCGAGGCAGATGTTCTCTTTCGGCGGGATCGACGATCCAACCGCGACACCGAGGTTTACCGCACAGACATTTGACGGCGCGGTCGGCGGGCCAAGCGTAATCGATCGTCAGTTCCTCGCCCGGCAGGATGTCATGAACGGACTCCACCCAGATTTCGGCATCCGCATCGTCATCAAACAAATCATCAGATTCCGATGCGTCCTCCTCTTCTGCTGCCGTCTGCCGTCTGCTGTCTGCTGTCTCTTCTTCTATGCCGCCGTAAATGCCATCGTCATCGGTCAGATCGCAGTGCCCCTCGAAGTCCATTTCCTCTTCGGATAGTTCGCCGATTTCCAAGTTTTCGGATTCGTCGGCATCTTCTTCGCGGACGTACTGCATCAGTTGACAGTTCGGCTCGCAAGCGTGATTGAGATAACAGAAAGGGGGTGCCGGTTCTAATACTTTTCCTTCTCCTGCGTCGATGCAGTAGTCGCTGCCGTAATCGGGGTCACGGATGACTTGCCCAGCCACTCTGGCGATGGGCGTGCCTTTGGGAATGAAGGCAAAAGCAAAAACACCGAGTCCATAAGTAGTTTTACCGACCTGGACACCGCTGGGAAAAACTTTGTCCAAGTCTGATTTTCCTCGGCGGATGGTTACGGACTCCGAATTATTGAGCATATTAAATGAAAAACTGACCGCCGGAAATCGAACCCAGCCAAGAACGTCGAAAATTATAACAAGAAACGGCAATCAGTAAAGGCGGCGGTGTTGCGGTTTTTTTGAAAAAGCATTTTCCCATCGTTTTGAGTATAATGAAGGAATCAACATTGTAGTTTGACCATGGGTAAAATGAAACCTTCTTCGTATCGACAATCGACAGGGATTCCGGGCTTGGACGAAAAACTCGGCGGCGGACTGTTGCCCGGTACTATGACCGTGCTTATCGGTTCCACCGGTATCGGAAAAACGCAGTTCGGTCTCCAATATGCTCATGCCGGTTTGAAACAGGAAAAACATCGCGGCATTCTCTTCGATATGGCTGCGCGGGTCGATCCGCAGGGACACAAGGAATATGCCGAGCGGCTCTTTCAATGGACGCTCCAAGAAGAACCGCCGGAAAGAGCGTTCGATAGCGAACACTTTTGGGACAAGTCGTACAGCATCGGCGACTATTTTCGTGCGTTGTCGTACAAAGGCAGGCGGGTTACGAAACGTGATCTCGATTTCGATCAGTGGAACGATTGGCAGGCGGAACTCTCGAAGCACTTGGATGCAACGATTGCCTATTTCTTTGGTCATTTCGTTCGAGGATGCCGACGTTGCGTGGTGGACGGCATCGAGCCGGTGCAACATCAGGGGGAGTCGATCCAATTTGAACTTTTGGAATACGTTTATCACCAAATTATCCGCAAAGAGCCGGATTGGGTTGCCAGAGATCTGTTTCGACAGCACTATCGGGAAAACGAAAAGCGGATTCAGCAACATCTGTATCGGCACGAAGAAATCGGCTGTTTGGTCAGTTACACGACGGCGGAGTCGTCGTTGGACGCAATGATCGAAAAACCGCTGGACGAAGGGGACTTGCTGGCGAGTGCAAACACGATTATTTATCTCGGCAAAATCCGGGAGGGAAACAAGTTCCGCCGGGCAATGTACGTTTCCAAGCATCGGGGTAGCGTTTGTCCCGACGAGATTTTGCCGTATGAAATTGACGATCACGGTTTACGGTTGGAAGAATCGTAATGGATACCGCAGTTGGTTGAAATGAATTCGGAATATCCCCCACCAGTTGTATGAAAACCAAAAACCTAAGCCATCGGGGGGTATGAAACGAGTCTCACGTTATTCAAACGAAAAAGAGGCTCCTGACTGCATGAGGTGCATCACAAAGTCGGCTTCCGGGCGTTTGACCGATGACCGGTCGGGGAGCGATTGCCCCGCGTATTGTGCCGCTACTGAGGAAAGACCGGCGGCAATGTTGTCGGGTCCCATCTGTTGTAACATATTCAACACTTCGGCAAGCCGGGCAATGTCGGTAAACTCCCCCTGCATTCCGCCGAGCAAGTTTTGAAGCGAATCTTTGTTCGGCATATCCCCCAAGAGTGATAAACCGTCATCGCCGTTTTTGAGGTGCATTTCCTGCATCGGCAAGCCCGCCCCTTGGACGTTCGACACCAGACTGGACTCGAAGTTTTTCATTTTGAGTTGCAGCATACTGGCAAGCATATCCCCTTGTTGTTTCAGTTGAGCGAGTCCAACCAGATCGAGTTCCCCGGCATCTGCCGAGCCGTTTCCTTGCATTTCGGCATTGAGAAATTGCTGTAACATGTTTGCCGAAGAGGAAATGCTGACGGTATCCGACGGCATCGTCGGTTTGGCGGTAGAGGTCAACGTTTTGGCAAGTTGTTCGAGAGACTGACCGGATTGAACACCGAAAACGTTCGAGTAGTTATTGATCACAGAAGTGGAACCGAGCATTGATTTTTGAAATGTAAGGAACTAGACATGCGGAGAGTAACAATTTTTGTGAAATGTGTCCAGAGGAGTTGAAAGTATTTTATGTCGTCCGCCTCTCTCCGTACCTTCATCGACGAACTCCTCGTCGCCAAATCCGAGATCGTGTGCCAAATTTGTGGAAGCGGCTATGCACTTTCTTGTCAAATATGGTCGCTTGTCTCTGTCAATCAATAAATTTTGCACACGTCCAAACTCTCACTAAACTTTGGCACACTCTCTTCAATCCCATACATTGCAAAACGCAATGAAACATTCTACAATGACGATATTGTCTTTAACCCTGTTGAACCAACATGACAACATTTCGCACTGCCGTTTTCCTGACTTTTGCGTTTGTGACCGCTCCCTTTGTCAAAGGAGAAACCATTGTTTTTGATGCGTCGAAACCAACTCCGCCGGAAACCCAAGTTGCCGTCAACCAGGCGGCGACCGAAACCAAAGACGATTTGTTTGTCTTTACCAACGCCGAAAAAACCGATTGGCCCGGCGTAACCCTCCGAGGAAAATGGTCGCTCGCTCCCAACGAAGTTTTCATCATGGAACTCGAAAACAAAGGTTCGACCGCCGCGAGAATCTCCTGCCGACTTGATTCCACCGATGCGAATCCCGACACGGGAAAGCGGACGTTCACGACATCCGTCGAATTGGCAGTCGGC
>Ga0082212_10007680_pt1 | contig 14208 bp, 13 predicted proteins | sample TergutNt197P3_FD_71548 | JGI IMG/M metagenome (GOLD analysis project Ga0082212, IMG submission 71548) | Neocapritermes taracua P3 segment gut microbial communities from Petit-Saut dam, French Guiana - Nt197 P3 | ecosystem: Host-associated > Arthropoda: Insects > Digestive system > Gut ... | reverse complement strand
AAAAATTCTTTTTCATTCAAAATCAAAGAATAACGATCTGCTATTTCTTTTTGCTCTTTGGTGTGGTAAAAGATTGATGAGCGATATTGAGGCCCGATGTCTGGCCCTTGACCGTTGGTTTGGCTAAAGTCATGAGTTTCAAAAAAGAGTTCAACCAAGGCCTCGTAAGAGGTGAGGTTTGGGTCAAAGATCACTTCAACAGTTTCCAAATGACCGGTGGTTTGCGTACACACTTGTTGGTAGGTGGGATGCTCTACATGCCCCCCCATAAAACCTACAGCAGTAGAGATTACGCCTGCTGCCTTCATAAAGTGGTACTCCGTACCCCAAAAACATCCCGATGCAAAATATGCGGTTTCCATACTCTTAAATAATTATTGGGCAAAGGTAAATAAAAGAACCAAAACAGATTGTTTTTGGTGAAGATGATAAAAAAAAACTTTGGTGTAAAAGTTTTTTTTATACCTTTGGAACAAATAGAAAACAATGCCTATGGAATAATACAGTGTGTTTATACACACATTATTAATAGAAAGAAGCGTTTAGCTTGCACTAAAGGACATCATTGGAGTTCAGTTACCATTTAAAAAACGAGGCAAGGCCTGTAATGCCAAAATAGCAGGGATAATTGAGTTTGCGTATGGAGCGCAGAAGTTAAACTTAACAATATGAAAACAAACAATTATACAAAAAAGATCAAAACTCTATTTCTCATCTCAAGGGCAGCAACTATTTCGATTGTGCCTTTTATAGCCTCTTTATTATGACTCTTCCCCAAAATGGGTTTCGTTTAACCCTATTTTTCTTATTCTTTGTGCTGGTGTGTCAAGCGCAAACCCTATCGCTGCCATTTAATCCAACAGTTGGGAGCTGCTACAAAGTTGAAATTATAACAGATACCTATTATGACATGGAACTTGATTTTGCTTCGCAAACTAGTTTGGTCTCTAACACACAATCCTACTCTTTGTATTCATTTACTACTCTTGAGTGTAGGGATGAGGGGTATCATATTTCATTTGCTTGTGATTCATCCTCTTATTCCATGAGTACGGGTGTTGACTCATTTGCCGGATTCCAACCCGGTGGATATAATTCCCAAACTAATAATAACTTCCTTCTTGGGAAAACGCTATTGTTGTTTGTTTCCAAACAAGGGAAAATTTTGGATATACAAGGGATTGAAGAGTTGGTATCCTCTTTTCCTTCAATTCCTTCAGGATTCAACATAACTAAAATGTTAACCAATAAAATCAAAGAGTATGTCCGTTTGGTGATACCCGAAAACGCTCCCTCTTCCCTCTCCGTTGGCCAAACATGGTATTGTGATGAAAATGAAAATATTGGACAATATCAACTTATTGCTTTTAATGATGTGTTTGCCGATTTGTTGTTTCGTAGAACCATAATTCCGGAAGAAAATGATGACCCCATTGAATTAATGGGGATAACAATGAAAACGAAGGAATCCGGCTCTATGGAAGGGACTCTAAAAGTCAATGTAAAAACAGGGTGGGTGATGGAATCCGTTTGGGAAAAAAATGTTATTACCGAAATCAAAGCAGGTAATCTCTCGACTATTATGCGTGATATGCTTAGAAAAGAGAAAATTACGGTAAAAGAAGTTGGGAGATAAGAGTGTAAAATAGGTTAAAGGGCGCTTCTAAAACTCCCAAAAACAAGGCTTACGACTGAGACAACCGAGCCCTGGCGAGCTCATGAGCCGACTGGCGAATAACTTTAAGCGGAGTTTACTATTTGTAAATGAGCATTTTGTATAAGGAGTGTAACGCAGAGTTTGCGGGTTTCAAGGAGTGCCCTAAATGGACTCTCTATATGTCGTTTGATGAGGACGTATAGAGAGTCCATTTTTACGCTTTATTGTTACTCCCCAACACGTTCAGGATTTTGTGTTTGTAGAGTTGCTTGAGTTTGTCGCGGGCTGGGCCTAAATATTTGCGGGGGTCAAACTCTTGGGGTTTTTCTACAAAGACTCTGCGGATGGCTGCGGTCATGGCCAAACGACCATCGCTGTCGATGTTGATCTTGCAAACGGCAGATTTGGCGGCGGCGCGAAGTTGATCTTCGGGAATGCCCATCGAATCTTTGAGTTTTCCTCCAAATTGGTTGATCTCTTCTACAATATCTTGAGGAACACTGGAAGCGCCATGCAATACGATGGGGAAGCCCGGAATCCGGCGTTCGATCTCTGCAAGGATGTCGAGCCTGATTTGGGGATTTTGCCCCGGTTTAAACTTAAAAGCGCCGTGAGAGGTACCAATAGAGATGGCAAGGGAATCCACCCCCGTTTTTTGTACAAAGTCTTCTACCTGATCGGGTTCTGTATAGGTGTGGTGCTCTGCCGAAACGTCATCTTCGATTCCGGCCAAAACGCCCAATTCTCCCTCTACGGTTACGTTGAATGGATGGGCGTACTCTACCACTTTTTTGGTGAGCGCTACGTTTTCTTCGTAAGAGAGGTGCGATCCGTCAATCATTACAGAGGAGAATCCAAATTCGATGCACGATTTGCACAGTTCAAAAGAGTCGCCATGATCTAAGTGCAAAACTATGGGAATGTTGCAGCCTAACTCTTTGGCATACTCCACAGCTCCCTGCGCCATAAAGCGCAACAACGTTTGGTTGGCGTACTTACGGGCACCGCTTGATACTTGCAATATCACCGGAGACTGGGTCTCTACACAAGCACCAATAATGGCCTGCATCTGCTCCATGTTGTTAAAATTAAAGGCAGGGATGGCGTATCCACCTGTTACTGCTTTGGCAAACAATTCTTTAGAGTTTACCAATCCTAAATTTTTGTAATCAGTCATACTATTTCTGTGGTTAAAAATTCGATTCACTTTGCAAAAATAGGTTTATTTTACAAAATGCGACACATTATAGTTGTATCTTTGTACAAGAAAAAATGAATCAATTAATCTATCATGACAGATAACCATAACAAAACAAGTAAAATACGCCCTTACATCTTAGAAGAAAATAATTGGAGAGATGTTTTGACACGATCATACCGTTGCGCTCTTCTTCCGTGGGGTGCCACAGAAGCGCACAACCTCCACCTCCCTTACGGAACCGATTCTTATTTAGCACAGAATGTTGCCTCTAAAGCGGCACAATATGCTTTTGAGCGTGGGGCAGAATCCATTGTATTACCGGCTATATCTTACGGAGTCAATTCGGGGCAGATGGAGGTAAAATTGTGCATGAATATCCACCCTTCTACACAGTTGGCCATGCTTAACGATATAGTTGAAGTGCTTCTAAAGGCGGGTATTCCAAGGTTGATTATCATCAATGCACATGGCGGAAATCAATTTCAACCCATTGTAAGGGAGTTGAGCGTCAAGTACCCCAAAATGATGATGGCTATCATCAACTGGTGGACGGTGGTAAAGGCAACGGAGTTTTTTGTTGAGCCGGGGGATCATGCGGGCGCTTTGGAGACTTCTGCAATGCAGGCAATCTATCCTGATTTGGTGTTGCCTTTGGATTTGGCCGGGGAGGGAGCGGAGCGTTTGCTAAAGGCTCAAGGATTCAGAGAAAAGTGGGCTTGGACTCCAAGACGATGGAGCATCATCTCCAAAGATACCGGCGTAGGCAATCCTTTTGAGGCCACAGCGGAGTTGGGGGTGCGCTTTTTAGAGGCTTGCATCAGTAAAATTGGGAATTTTGTGGTTGAGTTTTCATCAGCAGAAAAAGAAGACGATCTGTATGAATAAAAATCAAAGAGTTGTGATACTCTCGGCTCCTTCGGGAGCGGGAAAAAGTACGTTGGCGGCACATCTATATGAGTGCTTTCCCCAACTCACTCTTTCGGTATCTGCAACAACACGTCCGCTCAGAGGCGAGGAGATAGAGGGACGCGAATACTATTTTTTAAGCAATACGGAGTTTGATGAAAAAATAAGGCAAGATGCCTTTGTGGAGTGGGAAGAGGTGTATCAAGGAGTTCGATACGGAACCCTTAGAACTGAATTGGAGCGAATTTGGGAGCGTGGAGGTACAATCCTTTTTGATGTGGATGTACAGGGAGGTTTGCGTCTGAAACGAATTTTTGAAGAGCAAGCGCTCAGTATCTTTATTCAACCTCCCTCTTTGGAGGCGTTGAGAGAGCGTTTGGAAAAACGAGGAACAGATAGCAAGGAATCGATTCAAAAAAGGGTTGATAAAGCAGAGAAAGAGATGGGATTCGCTCCAAGTTTTGACGCGATTGTGGTGAATAATGTGTTGGAAGATGCCAAAACAAACATAGAAAAGGTGGCTGGGAGGTTTTTGGATGATGTGGGAAAGTGTTAACAGATGAGTGGTCAAATGTCAGTAGTTAGGAGTTGGTGGTGATGAACTCATTGCGTTGGTTTGAAGCAAAGGGTCTGTTGTTGATAGGTTGTTGGGGGATAGATGTTTACAAAGAAAAGAAATATGTAGTGAAAAAAGGATGATAGAGAAAAAAAGTTGTTGCGGGCTGTATTTTGGGTCATTTAACCCCCTGCATATAGGGCATATTGCCATTGCCAACTATATGCTTGAGTTTACCGATTTGGATCAGTTGCGGTTGGTGTTAAGCCCTGTAAATCCATTGAAAGATGAATGTGGAATGCTTCCTTTGCAAGAACGATTGATTGGCTTGGAGAGGGCGGTTGCTCGATTGGAACTACCTTTGGAGGTCTCAACAGTGGAGTTTGATCTTCCCAAACCGTACTACACAATTCATACCATGCGTTATTTGGCGGCATTGGAGCCGGATAAACGTTTTGTACTTGTTATTGGGGCCGATAATTTGGCGGTTATAGAAAAATGGCACCAGTGGCAAAATTTGCTGAGTGAGTTTGAAGTGTATGTTTATCCAAGAAGCGGATACCATACGGTGGCGCTTTGCAAGGAGTACAAAGTTAGGCATATAGAAGCTCCGCTGATTGATGTGTCGTCCACTTTTATACGCCAAGGGCTGGCAGAAGGAAAAAATATGAAGGGTTTTTTGGCGGGGTGAGATTTTTATTGACCCTATTTTTAGGCAAGTGTAAAATTGTATTTTTCAAATTCTTTGCCATTCACAATGATGGATACTTGGTGAAGTCCAAGATGAAATTTTCGGGTGGTTATTTGGCGAAACGATTGCTTTCTAAAAATTTGTGTTGATGAGTTTTCTGCATATTCCTTTTCGCTGATTTTATACACTTTTTTGGACAAAGTGCCATTCGCTTTTTGGTAATATAGTCCGTATTCAAGTCTAATGTTGGTTTTTGTTTTGTTCTGATTCAACAGTGTAAAACAAAATTCCAACGACTTGCCAATGTGTACTATGGGTGTTAGCACTTCAAAATTCTGAATCGAAACTTCACTTTTAGTGTCAAAACCAAATTGTTCCATCAGGGTTACATTTCCTTGTTTTAGAAGGGTTCTGCTCCCGTGTTTGATAATCCAATCGCAATTTTTGGAGGTGCCTTGCCATTGTTTAACCAAATCGAGAACAACCGAAGGGTTATCTTTTGCAATATCATTCAAGTTGTTGGCCACGCTTTTTCGTACAAACAGGGATGAGTCGTTTTTCAAGTTTTCCAAAATCGGAATGATTGGCAAAGGATTTTCTTTTAATGATGGTATTGCTATGCACCAAGGCAGTCTAGGACGACAGCCTTCGGACGACAGACGCCTTACCCATTGATTCGTATGTTTAGACCAAAGGAGCATTTGTGCCATCATCTCTTTGGGATACTTAATGATAAAAGGGCGAACAGGACCTTCGCAACTCACAAATTGAGTGATTTCTTCGATAGCTTTTACAGATGTTTGGAAATCGTTTAAACCGTATTGTTCCACAAAATCTCCCAAGAACGCATACTCCAAGGATAAACCATACTGAGTGTCGCTCTTCTGCTTTATTGCCCAAAAATAGGGAGTCTCCCGTACATGGTTGATTAGTTCAAGGATTTTGGATATTGCCGATGGATAATCGGGAGGCAAAAAGTTTTTCAGAATGGTTGTGGAATGCCTCATTCGTTGTTTAATTTCTCTATTTTCCCATTCACTATCAAATATTTGAGATAAAAACAAAGATTCATCAAAATCGTTGAGAACACATTTGAGCGCTTTTGCACATCCATCAAAAAAATGTTTGTTGTAGATATTTTTGAACAGCTCTGCCATATTTACGTTGAATGATTTTCTTTTGACTATGTGCTACCTATGGTGTTCCTTTTTGGTGTTGAAGGGTAACAAAGAGATTCCATAAAACATCCTCAGGTACAGGCGCAACAACCTCAATGCGCTCTTTTTTTACGGGATGAATAAAGGAGAGGGAACGAGCGTGCAGGCTAATGCCTGAGTCGGGGTTTGAGCGGGGGGCACCATATTTTAGATCTCCTTTAATGGGGCAACCGATGGCTGCCATTTGGGCGCGTATTTGATGATGTCTCCCGGTAATAAGTTCTACTTCTATAAAATGGAAACGGTCGCTTTTCCCAATAGTACGATAGTTCAATAACGCTTCTTTTGCATTTGGGGTTGGATTGGCATAGATAAACGATTTGTTTAACTTTTGGTTACGAACAAGGTAGTGATGGAGTTGGGCGTGTTCGGGATTGGGTTGATGAATTGTTATTGCCCAATAGGTTTTTTGAATCTCTTGGTCACGAAAGAGATCATTACATCGAGCAAGCGCTTTGCCTGTTTTGGCAAACAATAGGGTCCCGCTTGCCGGACGGTCGATTCGATGAGTAACCCCCAAGAAGACATTTCCCCGTTTTTGATCACGCTCTTTAATAAAACCTTTTAAGGCATCTTCCAACGAATGATCCCCGCTCTTGTCAACCTGTACAATTTCTCCGGGAAGTTTGTTGATGACCAAGATGTGGTTGTCTTCGTAGATAATTCGTTTATATATTGATTCAAAATTCATTACATAAGATGTTACTTATTAATTCGGCCCACAAAGATATGAAAACATCTTTAGACTATCTATCAAACCCCATCACCATTAAACCGTCAAACTTCAATAAAAATAAACTGACAAGGTGTCAGTTTTACATAGTTGGCACAATGGTTGAATAGAAGAAGTATAATCAAAAAAACGAATAATAACAATTAAAACAGATAATAAAATGGGAAAAATCATTGGTATCGACTTGGGAACTACCAATTCATGTGTCTCTGTTATGGAGGGCAACGAGCCGGTAGTCATCATTAACAGCGAAGGCAAACGCACTACTCCATCGGTAGTTGCATTTACAGACAGCGGAGAGCGCAAAGTAGGCGATCCTGCCAAACGTCAGGCCATCACCAATCCGCAAAAAACAATTTACTCCATAAAGCGCTTTATGGGAGAACCTTACGACCGTCTTAATAAAGAAATTAACAGAGTTTCATACAAAGTGGAGCGCGGCGAAAACAACACGCCAAGGGTTCGTATTGAAGATCGCCTCTACACCCCGCAGGAAATCTCTGCCATTGTGTTGCAAAAGATGAAAAAGACTGCCGAAGACTTTTTGGGTCAGGAGGTAACCGAAGCGGTGATTACCGTTCCCGCCTATTTTAGCGACTCTCAACGTCAAGCCACCAAAGAGGCAGGTGAGATTTCGGGGCTCAAAGTGCGCCGGATCATTAACGAGCCAACCGCCGCAGCTTTGGCCTACGGCTTAGACAAGATGCACAAAGACATGAAAGTGGCCGTATTTGACTTGGGCGGAGGCACCTTTGACATCTCCATTATGGAGTTGGGAGAAGGCGTTTTTGAAGTAAAATCAACCAACGGAGACACCCACTTGGGCGGTGATGACTTTGATCAGGTGATTATTGATTGGTTGGCCGATGAGTTTAAGTACGAAAACAGCGGCCTTGACTTGCGCAAAGACCCCATGGCGCTTCAACGCCTCAAGGAGGCTGCAGAAAAGGCCAAGGTAGAACTCTCCAGCCAAACCCAAACGGAGATCAACCTGCCCTATATTATGCCTGTTGATGGCGTTCCCAAACACTTGGTAAAAACCCTTACCCGCGCCAAATTTGAGCAATTGGCCGACTCCTTGATTCAAGCCACCATTGAGCCATGCCGCAAAGCGCTAAAAGATGCCGGAATGAACCCCTCAGATATCAACGAAGTGATTTTGGTGGGCGGTTCAACCCGCATCCCTGCCATCCAATCCATTGTAGAAAAGTTCTTTGGCAAAGCCCCAAGCAAGGGAGTGAATCCGGACGAAGTGGTTGCCGTGGGCGCCGCCATTCAAGGAGGCGTTTTGGCAGGAGATGTTAAAGATGTGTTGCTGTTAGACGTTACTCCCCTTTCACTTGGCATTGAAACGCTTGGCAACGTGATGACCAAGTTGATTGAGGCCAACACCACCATCCCCACCAAAAAGAGCGAGACCTTTAGCACCGCCAGCGACAATCAACCTTCAGTGGAAATTCATGTTTTGCAAGGCGAGCGCTCCATGGCGCGCGACAACAAAACCATTGGTCGTTTCCACTTAGATGGCATTGCGCCTGCTCCCCGTGGCATACCGCAAATTGAAGTTACCTTTGACATTGATGCCAATGGCATTCTACACGTATCTGCCAAAGATAAAGGAACAGGTAAAGAGCAAAAAATCAGAATAGAAGCATCCTCCGGCCTCAGCGATTCAGAGATCAAACGTATGCGCGACGAAGCCAAAGCCAACGAAGATGCAGACAAGAAAGAGCGTGAACGAGTGGACAAAATAAACGCCGCCGACAGTATGATCTTCCAAACCGAAAAACAGTTAAAAGAGTTTGGCGACAAGATACCTGCCGACAAACGATCGACCATCGAAAAAGCGTTAGATACCCTCAAAGAGGCGCACAAAGCGCAAGACCCCACCACCATTGAAACTGCAATGCAGTTGTTGAACGCAGCGTGGCACGCCGCCTCAGAAGAGTTGTACAAAGCGCAACAGGAGCAACAAGGGCAGCAAGGGCAACAAGGACAACCATCGCAAGGAAACACCGCCCACCCCTTTGACAACTTTGCAGGGGGCAATCCTTTCCAAGGCGGCCCTGCCAACGGAGGCAACTCCTCTAACAAAGGAGATGGAGAGGTAACGGATGTGGATTTTGAGGAGGTGAAATAAATAGCGATTATCAACGATAATCAACAATAGCGAAACCGCAGTAAACAGTTGTTTTACTGCGGTTTTTTGTTTTTAATAATTAGTGATGTTGTTTGTTTATTGTTGTTTTTTATCATATATTTGTACCAAATTTGTGCCGAGCGTTATTTGACGGAGATGTGCACCTTATTCGGTCTTATTATGTTTTATTAGTACTTAAAACATATAAAAAAGCGATACATGGGAGTCAGTAAATTGAAAAATACCAAAAACCTGCGAATGTTGCGGCAAAATATTCGAGGCAAAAACCGTGATTACACGCTTTTGCTCCAAAGATTGTGCCCACAAAGCGGGCAATGAAAGGAAGAAAGCCGAACGACAGGAAGTAAAACAACAGGAACTCATTGCCAAGATACCAAACAACCGCCCCTACATTTCCATTCCAGAAGCCGTTTTGTTGTTTGGTGTTTCACGAGATACCATTTACCGCCTTGTGCGTATGGGTAAAATTCCCGCCATAAATTTAGGCGAACGCCTTACAAGAATAAGCAGGGTGCATATTGAAACAATGTTTACACCGTTGTCGGTTGTGCCAACCGCACCCGAAAAACAACCACAGAAAATGGAATATTCACAGACAGAATGTTATACAATTGGCGAAATAACAGAAAAATTTGGAGTTTCTCCCTCAACAGTAAGTAACACCATTCGTCGAAACAGCATACCTAAAAAACAATGAATACACTAGTCGTTAAAAGCACATTAAAAGAATCGAAAAAAAAATCGAAATGAAAAGAAAAAGTACATAAATTTTTCATTGCCTTTTTTGATAAATCAAAAAAGGATAGCCTTCGGGTGGCCCTTCGGGATAGGGGGTCAATATGGACGGACAGGGGGTCATTATGGGCGGAATACGCAACAAAGCCCTGATTCAACACAGCAATATGTTATGTGTAGATTTTGATCATATCGAAGTTAAAAAACTGCGTTTTCAACTTCTTAATGATGAATATTTTGATACACTACTTTTGTTTTGCAGTCCTTCGGGCGATGGTCTTAAATGGATTATCCCGATTGATGTAACCCAAGCCACACACGCTAATTATTTTTTGTCAGTATCTAACTATTTGAAAGCAAAATACAATGTTGAAACAGACAAATCAGGTAAAGACATTTCGCGGGCTTGTTTTATTCCATACGACAGCAAGGCATTTATAAATCCTCTTTATTTGAAGACAATATGAGCAAGAAAACATTTAATCCTGCCGAATGGCTTGCGGCTGCTCCGAGCCAACCCGCACAAATTTCAAATTTCTCAATGTCTCCTTTGTCTCAAAGCGACATTGAAACCATTGTGCAGCGCGTTAAAACGCTTGCACCGACATTGCTCCAAATTATGCCGATTGGCGCGATTTGGGTTTTGCTCTCGCTGATGCTTTGGGCGAGAGCGGGCGAAATTACTATCACCGTTTAAGCAGATTTTATGCAGGTTACAAGCAAACCGAAACCGAAAAGCAGTTCAACAACTGCCTGAAAGCGCACGGACACGGCGTAACAATCAAAACTTTATATCATTTAGCAAAATCCGCAGACGTAGATGTTTCGGTTAAAAAAGTTTCAAGTGTTCCACTTGACCCACGACAAACCAAATCCCCCATTTCCCCAAATCCCCAAACAGAGGATTTGGAGGAAATGGGGAAATCGCCATTGCCAACATTCCCCAATTTTGTCTATCAAAACCTGCCCGACTTTCTGCAACGTGCCACTGCAAAAGCCACTTCGCCCGAAGATAAAGACCTGCTTTTGCTCGGCTCACTTGTGGCAATTTCGTCTTGTTTCCCAAATATTTACGGCATATATGCAGAGCGCAAAGTATTTCCAAATCTTTTTCTTTTCATTACCGCCCTTGCCTCTGCGGGCAAAGGTCGGCTAACTTTGTGCAAAGAACTGATTTACCCAATTCACCGTGAATTGATAGAGCAAAACAAAGTTGCTTTTGAACAATACCAAAGGGATTTAAACGATTACAACTTGTCTAATAAAAACGACAAGCGCGAAATGGAACGCCCCAAAGAGCCGCCTTTGCGAATGTTAATCATTCCCGCCAACAACAGCGCAACAGGGCTTTTCCTAATCCTAAACGACAACAAAGGTGTAGGGCTTCTTTATGAAACAGAGGGCGATACTTTAGCGCAAACTTTTAAAAGTGAACACGGTAACTATTCCGATGGTTTCCGTAAGGCATTCCATCACGAGCCGATTACTTACAACCGCCGGAAAGACCGCGAATATGTAGAACTCGAAATGCCGCGCCTTTCTGCTTTACTTTCTGGAACGCCAAAACAAGTTTCAGCACTCATTCCAAATGCCGAAAACGGACTTTTCAGCCGTTTCATATTTTACTATATGAATATCACGCCCGTTTGGAAAGATGTTTTTGCAGGCGACCCCGACACCATACTTGACGATTATTTCTGTAATCTCGGCAATCATTTTTTCGATTTTTACAAATCGTTGCAATGTTTGTCAGAGCCGTTGCGCTTTTGCCTAACGGCAATGCAGCAACAGCAATTCAACACTCATTTTGCACTTGTGCAAAATCAATACTTGTATTTGTGTGGAGTAGATTATATTGCAACAGTGCGCCGTTTAGGGCTGATAACATTCAGAATAGCAATGATTTTCACGGTATTGCGGCTAATGCGTTCCCACTCTTTCGGAGAGTGAAGGGTGAGAGGCACAACGCCGCTTGTTTGCAATGACACCGATTTTCAAACGGCGTTAGAGATAGTAAAAATACTGATTCAACACGCCGCAAAGGTTTTTAGCGACTTGCCAGCCGAACAGGAAATTTCAAAAAGAGAGAATAAAAAACAGAATTTTTTAGAGGCGTTGCCGCCTCAATTTTCGCGGCAAGATTATGTAAATGTAGCGAAAACGCTTGATATTCTAGACAAAACTGCCGAAAAATACATTGCAAAATTCAAGCAAAACGGATTTATCGACCACATTTCGCACGGCAATTATCGTAAGCAATAGCGTCAAAAAGTCAATATTTGGATATTTTTGTTTCTATTTATTTGAAAATAAGGGTTTTCTTGTTGTTCATTCTAATGCTTTTAGGAGGTTTTGTAACATTAATCCAAAAAAATGAGTAACTTTACACGGCTTAATTTGTGCCAAATTTTTAATGGGTAAGATATTAAAATACATAGAGGGCAATGGTACGAAGTTTCAGTGCTTCAAAACCAAGAAAATGTCGTTAGATGCAAGCGATAATGATACTATCGCTTATAATTACGATGATAATACCGTTGTGCAGACAACAAAGAGCGTTTTTGCCGAAACTGACCGTAGTCGGCAAAGCACTGTTCCTTTGCAAAATTTGCTCAAAGGAAATACTGCCCTACCACCAATCTTTCGTTATTTTTTAGACGGTTCACGCCATACTTACAAGGTTGATGATATTTCCATTGGCAAAAAGATATTCCCCATTGTTGCAGGACAAATCATTGTTGGTTGTTGTGAGCGCAAAGACCGCGACACATTCAAAAAATACGATATTCGCAGTAAGATTGTTATTTCAATGCCCGATGATTTTGATGACGACGATGGTGGCGAAAACTTTTGCCGCTCCTTTTGCGAAGGCTTGAATAATGAAATTAGCGAACTGCCATTTATTAAGGAACGAAGCATTACCATAGACAAACTCCTGCTGTACAAAACAGACGGAAACACAGGCGATAAGGACAAAGACAACTACAAAAACAGAGCAGTTGCTAAAATACAAAACGAGATGGTAGATGAAGAACAGTTGCTCGTTGCTAAACTCTGTAAAGATAATCGTTTGAATGATGAAAGTTGGTTAATTAAGGACGGCTCATTAGAGTACAATCCGAGTTTTTCAAATCTCGGTTTTGATGTAGTCCAATGGAACAATCTGCGGGCAAATTATCAGAGAGTTGTTGGCGTTTCAAAAACTTTCGACCCAGAACTTTTACCCGATTATGAGGGCAATCGCCTTTCTCAAACCATTGCAAATCTCAAACCATTTGAACGCACCAAAGTTTACCGTTACGAATCGCATCACAAAGGCGGTTCCGCTTTTTATGCCGTTTGGTACTTACGGCTTCGCAATTCTGATTTCCGCGAAACAAGTTTTTCGGATATAGTAAAATGTGAAATGGTGCTTTTGCAAGAAGATAAACCAATTGAAACAGATATAATAAATGTGATAAGTGCAAACCTCATTCGTGAAGCGTACCCCGTTTGTTTTGGCTCTGATACCCGATGGGCAAACCATTTGTACCCTGTTTTTTTGACAGAATCTTTTTGTAAGTCCCATTATATAAATAGTAATGTAATATTAAATTTATTCTGATATGACGAAAATCATAGGAAAAGTTTCTGCTACCGAAAAATGCCCTGCAACAACAGAAGATTTTTATTTTTGGACGGATAAGGGGTGTATATTAAGCCCTTTCGACATTGTGAAGGTAGAACACATTGCCCCTGACAACTCGAAATCAATTACTTACGGAGTAATTGAAACTATCAATCACATAACCGATGCCCCAAGTCATTTTACAAGTTACATTTCAAGCGATTTCGGAGATACCGCTGCAATCATTGGAAATATGAATCGTTTGGGAATGAATTATGTAAAGGCAAATGTTGTCTGCAATACCGAAAATGTTTATACACCGGTATTAGACAGCAAACAAGTTTCGTTGTGCGACGAAGAAGATATAAAATTTGCACTCGGCTTGAAAGAAGTAAAAAATCCGCTTGTTTGTGGCTATCTGCAAATGTATAAAGGTAACGAAGCCCTGAAAATCAAAGTAGAGTTGAACTCTCACTTTTTGATTGGACCCGAAGGAGCACACCTCAACATATCGGGGATTTCAGGTTTAGCAGCGAAAACTTCTTATTCGATGTTTTTACTTAACGCCATTCAACACAAATTTCGTTTAGAAGACGGCAGTTCAGCCGCCTTTGTCTTTTTCAATGTCAAAGGTCGCGACTTGACGGCGATTGACGAGCCTAATACAGAACTTGCACAAGCCGACAAAACCATATACAGCGATTTGGGACTTTCCTCCGAGCCGTTTAAGAATGTGCGTTATTA
>Ga0082212_10007679_pt1 | contig 14211 bp, 12 predicted proteins | sample TergutNt197P3_FD_71548 | JGI IMG/M metagenome (GOLD analysis project Ga0082212, IMG submission 71548) | Neocapritermes taracua P3 segment gut microbial communities from Petit-Saut dam, French Guiana - Nt197 P3 | ecosystem: Host-associated > Arthropoda: Insects > Digestive system > Gut ... | reverse complement strand
TAGGTAGAGTATTTACCCTACAGTTATAAAGAAATAGCGGTCATCTGCCTCCGAATGATATAATGATTTGACCAAAAATTATTATTCACAAGGAGAGACAAATGACCACTAATAACACTGTAGCACAGAAAGCAGCCAGGCGTAAGCTCAATCTTTTGGAACTGGCCAATGATCTTGGCAACGTCAGCGAGGCCTGTAGGCGTATCGGCTACTCACGGGATCAGTTCTACGAAATCAGACGGAACTATCAAGCCTTCGGTTCGCAAGGGCTTTTGGACAAAGCCAGAGGCCCAAAAAACCCGCATCCGAACCGGGCGTCAGAAGAGCAAGAGCGAGCCGTGCTTGACTACTGCCTTGAATACCCTGTCCACGGCGCCTTGAAGGTGAGCCAGCAGCTTATCCTGCGGGGTGTCCATATCGGTGTCGGAGCAATCCGCGGGATATGGCAGCGGCATAATATACTGCTCAAACACCAAAGGCTGCTCATGCTGGAACAACACTACAAGGCCAATAACATCGCCTTAACCGAAAACCACATTGTTCTACTGGAAAAGTTCGACAGCGAGTTCCGGGAACGGCATATTAAGGCCGATTTTACCGGGCAATTAGTCGCTATGGATACCTTCATGGTCGGCAATCTTAAGGGTATCGGGAAGATATACCTGCAGACGGTAATTGACTGCCATTCGCGTTTTGCGTTCGGGCATCTGTATACTTCCAAGGTTCCCGTCACCGCAGTCCATGTGCTGAATGAAAAAGTATTGCCCTTCTTCGAGGAACACGACTGCCCTATTGTGACAATCCTTACCGATAACGGTCGTGAGTACTGCGGGAGGATGGACGGGCACCCCTTCGAGTTGTTCCTGCAGCTTGAAGACATTGAACACCGGACTACCAAGGTCAGGCGGCCGCAGAGCAACGGTATCGTCGAGCGCATGCACCGGACTCTTTTGGAGGAACATTTCGGGATCCAGGGCAGGGTTACGTTCTACGAAAGCCTGGAAGAAATGCAAAATGACCTTGACATTTACCTGCACGTTTACAATTATGAAAGAACTCATCAAGGCCGTAACATGAACGGCAGAACGCCCCATCAAGCCTTCATTGAGGGCATTCCCCATCCTGCTATCGAGGAGGAAACAGCGGCATAATTTTCGGTTTCATTCGGGGGCTACTGTCGGGTAATTACTATACTTGTACAGTCCATTCTCTTTCAAACAATTCATCACAAATCTGTTCTAATAATTTTTCAGGTAAAACATTTTTCCACAAAAATCTACGTATAAATAATTTTGTTTGGCCAGCACACTTCTTCAGCCCATTTTTTGTTAATATATTAACCAGTTCGTTACGCCACAATAATCCTAGCTGATTCCATATAATGATACATTTCTCACGGGTTTTTGATGAACGTATCATTTCAATTTTTGGGCCATCATGACTCATATAGACGACCAAAATCCCCCACTCGTTCGGAATGTGTTTTTCTGCACTTTTTCTATGGCTTTCCCCAACAACAAGATAATTTTCTTGGAAGAACCGAGTATATTCTTTTATTTGCAAGGGTAAACGGATGTAGGTATCTGTATCCCCTTTTATTTCGTAACCTGTTAGTTTATTTGTAACAGTAGCAATGTCTGCTCGTGATTTTCCGATTACAAATTCATCTATGATTCGAACCTTATTGAATCGTTCATCTATGTAATTACACAATACCTCTCGGATTTCACTATCTATCATTCTTCAACACCAACTCTATACATTCTATCATAAAAATGTATCATAAATGCTCTATCAGGAAATGCTAGATCAGAAAAAATTATTATATATTTTTAATATAAAATAATTGATGAAAATAGGGTTTATGAAATATCACAAATAAGCATTTATTCTTTTTTTTCAATAATAGCAAATTATCGGCTTCTTAATTAACATTCGAAAGAGCTATAGATTTATGGATATTTTAGACATATTTTATCAATAATCTCAAACTAATTCAAATATTATTTCGCCTAACTACCAATGTACGAAATACCCGCCTATCTGCAGGCCTTAAGAATGTTGAGTCTGTAAATTTGCTTGCGCTCCCAATGGCGGTAAACAGCATCTGCCAGCCGCTAGTTTCTCGGTCATGCCGGATAAACAATCCAAATAGATTGTAATTATAAAAAAATATATCTAATTAGATTACAATGTCAATCGTTTTTGTATCCATTTAGACAGTTTTTTGCATATTTTCTTCTATTATTGTATCATGAATGATGACGCTTCAATTTTCTGGGATACTGTCAAAAAAGAGATAAAATCACAAAACACCACCCAGGAATGGGTAGCCAGGAATTCAGGCGTCAGCTTTAATACTTTTCGTTGAGTATCTGGCCAGCGGCTCCGTCCAAAACAGCAAAAAACCTATAGAAACTATTTGTAATCATTTACCGCAGCTTCAGGAACAGTTGGATCGCATAAAAGAAGCGGTAAAGGAATTGCAGTAATTTCCGGCGAAAAATGCAGGCAGCGCTGTACTCTATTCAAAGCACTGACCACTATCAAACTTTTCTGCTATACTTACCAAAAGGAGAACGCTCATGGAAGCCCTGAAAAAGAACCCCTCGTGGAAAGGCCGGCGCGGACCGGTGGTGCTGGTTATTATGGACGGCGTCGGCTACGGAAAATACAAGGAAGGCGACGCGGTTGCCGATTCAAAGATGTACCATCTGGAGGCAATCAAGGGGCACAGCCCCAACACCAAACTAAAAGCCCACGGAACGGCGGTGGGGCTGCCCTCCGACGAGGATATGGGCAATAGCGAGGTGGGACATAACGCGATGGGCTGCGGGCGGGTGTTTAACCAGGGCGCGGCGCTGGTGTCAAAGTCCATCGAAGCCGGGGCGATGTTTGAACACTCCGCGTGGAAGGAAATCATTTCCAACGTAAAAAACGGCTCAGATGTTGCGGGGCACTCACCTACTCTGCACTTCCTCGGTCTGTTTTCCGACGGGAACGTGCACAGCCATTTGGATCATCTAAAAGCGATGATCGTACACGCTAAAAAAGAAGGCGTAAAACGGGTGCGGATTCACGTGCTGTTCGATGGACGAGACGTGGGCGAGACCAGCGCGCTGGAATATGTTGATCCCTTCGAGGAATTTTTGAAAGAACTGAGTACGCCATCTTCAGATGGCGACGGCGGCTTTGACGCGAGGATCGGCTCCGGCGGCGGACGCATGTGGATCACCATGGACCGCTACGGGGCGGACTGGTCGATGGTCGAGCGCGGCTGGCACTGCCATGTGATGGGAACCTCAAGGCAGTTTGCTTCAACACGCGAGGCGGTGGAAACCTACCGCAAAGAGATTCCCGGCATCATCGATCAGGACTTAAAAGAATTTGTCATCGCCGAGGACGGCAAGCCGATTGGTACAATCGAAGACGGCGACTCGGTAGTGTACTTTAACTTCCGCGGCGACCGTGCCCTGGAAATTACCGCCGCCTTTGAGGAAGACGCATTCGACAAGTTTGACCGCCAGAAACGCCCGAAAGTCTGCTATTCGGGAATGATGGAATACGACGGCGACCTTCACGTCCCCCGCCGCTATCTCGTTAACCCGCCTTCAATCGACCGCACAATGGGCGAATATCTGGCGGCAACCGGCGTGCGGACACTGGCCATCTCCGAGACGCAGAAGTACGGACACGTCACCTACTTCTTCAACGGCAACCGCACCGGCAAATTCGACGACAAACTGGAAACCTATGTTGAGATAAAAAGCGACGTTATTCCCTTTGAACAGCGCCCCTGGATGAAATGTGCCGAAATTGCCGATCAGGTAATCGAAGCGATTGGCTCGGGCAAGTACGACTTTATCCGGCTGAATTTTCCCAACGGCGACATGGTGGGGCATACCGGCATTTATCAGGCGGTGGTCTGCTCGATGGAGGGTATGGACCTGCAGCTTGGCAGGATCGCCAAGGCGGTCGATGAAGCCGGCGCACTGATGCTGATTACCGCCGACCACGGCAACAGCGATGATATGTTCGAGCATGACAAGAAAAGCGGCGCCGTTTCCCTGAAAGACGACGGCACGCCCAAAGCAAAAACCAGCCACAGCCTCAATCCCGTGCCCTGCATTCTCTACGATCCCGAATATCAGGGCGAATACTCCAACGATCCGAAGGAAGGCTGTTTCAATGAAGGCTTGGGTATTAGCTCCATCGCCGCGACCTGCATACAGCTGTTGGGCTACATTCCGCCGGAGGATTACGATAAGTCCGTGCTGAAGCTATAATAAAGATCAACGAATGACACGAATGAACGCGAATAAATACAAAAGCAATATTGATTCTTCATTCGTTTACATTCGCGTAATTCGTTGATTCCTATTTAATATTTCTCATCGCAAATTGCTCCTGCAGCACTTCATCCAGCGGTAATGGCGAAGTACAATTCGGTGCGCAGGGTTTGCCTTGTTCATCATGAATCGAAAGGCCGCCGTCGCCGATATATTTGGCAATCTCGGTAACGGGAAAAACATCCGCATCACCGAGAGCAATGCAGGACACGAGGGAAGTAACGGCGGCTTTCACCGCATCAGCATAGATCTGCGGGAATGAACGGGAGTCTGATTCAGGCATCGTCCCCGGCGGGCGATAGGGATAATACCAGGGTTCATGTTTGTTATTGAGAAAATCAATTCCTTCAGGCAGATTTTCCGGAAAAACGACGGAAAGAAAACGACGGGAAACGGGTATTGTACCGAACCTATCGCAAACCCCAATGGAAGTTTTGGCCGGATCGGTTAAGCAGTAAAATCGCGCAGAATCGGCAAAGGCATTTTCGACGCGCCGGGCAAGCTTTTCATCCCGCGCCTTTTCGGGAAAGGCGGCGGTCATGGCGCGGACAATTATCTCCTTCAGCCCCGGCGGCGGGTTTTCGCAAGCATCCGCAAGCGCCCCCTGATCCCAGCCCGAAACATCCTGACGGCGCAATTCACGAAGCATCAGCACGTCAATGATCCGCTCAAAAAACGGATGCCCCAACTCCGCATCTTCTAACTTATAAATAATGTAGGGATGGCAGAAACGATCCAGCGCCGCGTGAGTCATAAAGCCAAGGGCATAATCCCTGAGGCAAGGGTCGCGCCGGCACAGCGCAAGAAGATGCGCGCTGAAAGTACCGTAACCTCTGCGATGCAAAAGGGAACCGTATGCAAGCGCGACAGGCCGCGTGCGCCGGTTATGGTAAAATATATCCGGCCCCTGGCAGCCCAGAATGAATGCCCCGCGCCTGTCCGGCAGACGCAAACGCAGTCCGGCAGCCACATCCTCGCCAAACAGTGTATGTAAAATCTGCGAAGGCATGATTCGACAGTACCACAATGCACAGTATTGACAACAGCCGTCAATTATGCTAATTTTTCACGGCAGGAAAAGATTCCGGATGCTCTCATCGGGCAATAGCGCAGTTGGTTTAGCGTACAAGTCTGGGGGACTTGGGGTCCCCGGTTCAAATCCGGGTTGCCCGATAAGCGCATTCGGGGTATGCAGGTATCGAAATGCAAGTATTAAAAGACAGAATTATTTCTGAAGGCCGGGTAATGCCCGGAGGCATCCTTAACGCTTCAAGTTTTCTTAACCAGCAGGTCGACATTGATCTCTACAACGAAATCGGCAAAGAATTTTTCCGCCGTTTTTCCGGTGTTCCAGTCACCAGAATCCTCACCCTTGAAGCATCAGGTATAGGCATCGCCTGCATTACCGCCCAGTACTTCAAAGTGCCGATAGTTTTCGCGCGGAAATTCAAGGCAAGAAATGTTGACGATAACCTTTACAATGTTACGGTAAACTCCTACACCCACGGCATAGTCTATACTGTCACTCTGCCAAAGCCCTATCTGAAAAACACCGATTCGGTTCTGCTCATTGATGATTTTCTTGCCAACGGCTGTGCCCTCGGAGGACTGATAGAACTGACGGCAATGGCCGGCGCACAACTTGCCGGTGCGGGCGTGGTCATCGAAAAGGGCTTTCAGTTGGGCGGCAAACGGCTGAGGGAACAAAACATACGCCTTGAATCTCTGGCAATTATCGAAAGCATGGATCCCGAAACGGGGTTTGTGTTCCGCGAATAGAAAACCATGAGCTGGTGAGGTGCATTATGCAGCAAAGAAATTACGGTAAAACAGGCTGGCAGGTGTCGGCTTTCGGAATGGGCTGCATGAGGCTGCCCCGGATTGTTAAAGACGGCACAACATTCGTTGACCGGGAAAAAGCCTGGGAGATGATCCGCTACGCGGCGGACAACGGCGTTACCTATTTTGACACCGCCTTCGGCTACCACAATATGACCAGCGAGGAAGTGCTCGGCGAAGCGCTGGACGGAGGACGGCGCGAAAAGGTAAAAATCGCAACCAAGCAGCCTTTCGCCGTGATGCGCACACAGGACGACATCCGCAGAAACCTTGAATCAACGCTGAAAAAACTCCGCACAAGCTACATCGACGTATACCTCATTCACAATATCACTTCCCGCAGCTGGGAGAATATTAAACAAAGAAAAGTTATCGAAGAATACGAAAAGTTCCGCAGCGAAGGGCTTATTCGCGCCATCGGTTTTTCCTGGCACGGCAACTACGACGGCTTTTCCAAAGTGCTGCCCTTTTACGACTGGGATATGTGCCAGTTGCAGCAGAACTACATGGACATCGATCGGGAAGCGACCGAGCAGGGAATATTCGACGCGGGAAAAAAAGGCTGCGCGCTGGTGATCATGGAACCGGTACGCGGCGGCAACCTCGCCTTCCCGCCCCCCGCCGTACAGGAAATTTTCAATGAGTATCCAAAAAAACGCAGTGCAGTCGAGTGGGCGTTCCGTCACATCCTGAACTACGGCGAAGTCAGCACCATACTGAGCGGAGTCTCAACGATGGAACAGCTCAGGGAAAATATCGAGATTTTTTCCAAACCGGACGCGGCTGCCGGCTGCCTGACAGAAACGGAGAAAAAAATCATTGAACGTGTGAGGGAAAAGTACCTGTCGTTTAAGTCGATCCCGTGTACCGGCTGCGAGTACTGCCTGCCCTGCGAACAGGGGGTCGATATTCCCCAGGTGTTTTCAAGATTCAACGACGGGGTGGTATACGGCACTTACGAACCTGCGCGGCGGGGCTACTACTTCCAGAAGAAATTCGGGACAGATGCCTCTTTGTGTGTTGAGTGCGGCTTCTGCGAAGAAAAATGCCCCCAGAACATTCCCATCATACAGGAACTGAAAAAATCCCACGAAACACTCCAGGGCTGGTTCGAGTAACCAGGGTTTGAATAACCATGAATCTCAAACCCTTTATCAGGACACTGGAAAAACAAAAACAGCGCTGCGAAGGGATCATCGTGCTGCGGCATGGAAAAAAGATCGCCAGGTACCGCTGGATTCCCGAAACACCCAGAAATTCCTTTTCGGTAAGCAAGAGTGTTCTTTCCATAGCAATCGGCATGGCGGTTGACCGGAAAAAACTTTCGCTGGGCGACAGATTTATCGACCTCTTTCCGGAATTTTCACACAAGGCGGGCAAGCGGCTGTCCGCCCTCACCCTGGAACATCTATTGACCATGACCAGGGGATACGCGGCGTTCTCCCGTCCGGCCACCGCTGTCGAAGCCGCCGCGCAGCCGTTAAAATACCAGCCGGGCAGCCGCTTTGTGTACGACAACGGCAGTGCGCTTCTCGCCTCGGCCATGTTTACCCGCAGCATGGGAATGAACGCGCGGGACTTTTTGCTGAATGCGCTGTTCCGTCCGCTGGGAATGGGCGATCCCGAATGGCCGCAGAGTTTGGACGGCCACACCAACGGGGGTACCGGACTAATGCTGACCACATCGGACCTCGCCCGCTTCGGCCAGTTCTTGCTGCAGGGCGGCAGATGGCGGGGAAGACAGCTTGTTTCTTCCGCATGGATCGAAAGCGCCGGGCGGCCCCAAACCGGCACCGCACTGCGAAAACCCGACTGCGATATTGGCTACGGCTTCTGTTTCTGGCCGTGCCGTCACGGCGCGTACCGGGCAGACGGCAAGAACGGTCAGTTCGTCGTTGTCCTGCCCCGTCAGGACGCGGTGGTGGCGATCAACTCGGATGATCCGAAACCCTACCCTATTCTTTACGCCGTGTGGGATGAAATACTTCCTTTACTTGAAAAATGAGGGATAGGTATTATTGTTCATAATGATAAAAATCAGTATACTGTGAAAACTCTGTAACAAAAGGATTGCAAATGAACATTATCGGTATCGTGTTTCTGGCGGTATTTCTCGCCGTAATGGTAACTGTAGGTATCTGGGGAATGAAGAGAACCAAGACCCTGGGTGATTTCTTTTTAGGCGGCAGAACCGTGGGACCGTGGATTTCCGCCGCCGCTTACGGAACCACGTATTTTTCCGCGGTAATTTTTATCGGCTTTGCCGGAACCCAGGGCTGGCAGTTCGGGCTGAACGCCCTGTGGATCGCCCTGGGCAACGGCCTTATCGGCGCGGGCCTGGCGTGGCTGGTTCTGGCGCGGCGCACCCGCCGCATGACCCAAAACCTGGACGCCATGACCATGCCGGAGTTCCTCCAGGAACGTTACGGGGCAAAACACCTGAAGCCGGTCGCCGCCTCGATCATTTTCTTCTTCCTGCTGCCCTACTCGGCAAGTGTATTCAAGGGGCTGGGGCATCTGTTTGAGAAAGTCTTCGGCATCCCCTACGACATGGCGCTTCTGGTCATGATCGGTTTTACCGGAGTGTACCTGATACTCGGCGGCTATTTCGCCATCGCGGTTACCGATTTTATTCAGGCGATGATCATGTTTGTCGTCGCGGCATTAATGGTATTTATGATAACGTCTCCCCAGGGCGGCGTATTCGGCATCATCAGCAAAATCAGCGAAAATTATTCTGTCCATATTCCTGTTGAAAGGCAGCCAACGGCGCTGACTATCATTTCACTGGTGTTCATGACGAGTTTCGGCACATGGGGCCTTCCCCAGATGACACAGAAATTTTACGCCATCAAAAATGAGACGGTAATTAAGCGGGCGGCGGTTGTTACCACCATTTTCGCGCTAATGATAGGCTTCGCCGCCTACTTCACCGGCGCGGCAGCCCATGTCTTTTTCACGGAATTTACGGTTCCCAAAAATCCGGCGGGCAATATTCAATACGACCTTATTATTCCGACGCTGCTCACCCTTCCGAACCTTCTGCCCAATGTTATGCTGGCGCTGATCCTCCTGTTGGTACTTTCCGCTTCCATGTCGACGCTTTCATCGCTGGTGCTGGTTTCTTCCTCGGCGGTCGCTATCGATCTGTATCCTTCGCGTATCGACACCAAAACCGGCAAGGATCGCTCCGTGGCAATGATGCGTTTTCTGTCGGGTGTTTTTATCATCATTTCGTACTTTATCTCGCGTTTTCAGATAAGCATCATCGTCTACCTGATGTCGCTAAGCTGGGGCGTTGTCTCCGGCTCTTTTGCCGCGCCCTACATTCTCGGCCTGTACAGCAAAAAGGTAACAAAGGCCGGCGCATACTCCGGTCTGCTTGCCGGAGCGGCGACGATGATAATCCTGTTCTTTGTAATGGGGGCAAGCAAATCGCCTCTGGCGGCAAGCATCGCCATTATTGTTCCATTTATTGTCGTACTGACAGTTTCCCGGTTCACCCCTGCGCCGGACAAGTCAATTCTGGACAAAGCGTTTGAGAATATCTAGGAAAGAGAGATGCATAATGAAAAATGATCAACTGACGTTATTGGGTGATGAGGCGGTTGCGTTAGGCGCAATTCATGCCGGAATAAGCGCCGCCTACGGTTATCCGGGCACTCCTTCGACGGAGATACTTGAATACCTGATTGATGAATATGAAAAAGGCGGCGCGGTCGCCCGGTGGTGCGCCAACGAAAAAACCGCGCTGGAAGCGGCGCTGGGCGTTTCATTCGCCGGACGGCGAACGATCGTCACCATGAAGCACGTCGGGCTGAATGTCGCCTCCGACCCCTTCATCAACGCCGCCCTGCTTGACATTAAGGGCGGGCTGGTCATTGCCGTCGCCGACGATCCCGGGATGCACAGCAGCCAGGACGAACAGGACTCCCGCTTTTACGCCGCCTTTGCCATGGTTCCCTGCCTGGAACCGCGCAGTCAGCAGGAAGCCTACAACATGACCCGCGAAGCCTTTGACGTTTCCGAGCGTTTTCACCTTCCGGTGCTGCTGCGCCTTGCCACCAGGCTTTCCCATGCCCGCTCGGCAATTGTTCCGCAAAAAGCGCTGGAACAAAAGCCGGTTTCCAAAACAGCGGAAAAAAACAGCTGGATGCTGCTCCCTGCCCTTGCACGGAAAAACTACGCAGCGCTTATTGCAAAACAAAAAGATCTGCGCTCATGGTCGGCGGCGCATCCGGCGAACAGGCTCGAACTGCCCGGCAGAGACGGCGCATACGATCTCTCGGTAATCACCAGCGGACTTGGCGGTAACTATTACGAGGAAAACCTTGCCGATTTCATTGCCGTCCGGAACGGAAAAGCTCCCGCCCGGCTGCACATCGGCGCATATCCCCTGCCCGAAGAATCGATTCGCGATCTGTGCGCCGCTTCGGAAAAAGTCCTGGTGCTCGAAGAGGGGCAGCCGTTTATCGAAGAAAAACTGCGGGGGCTTCTGCCGCAGTCAGTGACAATTTTGGGACGGTTGGGAAGCGCCGATGAAGCGGTTGTACAGCGCAGCGGGGAACTTGACCCCGACAATGTGCGCTCCGCCCTCGGCCTGCCCCCGCGTCCGGGCATGGCTGTTGCCCTTGGCATCAATCCCGCCTCTCTGCCGGGACGCCCCCCCCAGCTTTGCAGGGGCTGCCCCCACGCCGACAGCTACGAGGCCATCAAGACGGCAGTGGAGGCAATCGATTCCCGTCCCGGCCACCCCGACGTGGGGATCACTTCGGACATTGGCTGCTATTCGTTAGGCGCACTGCCGCCGTACGGTGTCCCCGAAAGCATCGTCTGCATGGGCGCATCGGTAGGCATGGCGAAAGGCGCGTCGGACGCAGGCCTTCCGTACAGTGTCGCCGTTATCGGTGATTCTACATTTATCCATTCGGGAATCACCGGCCTTATCGACGCGGCCGCCGACAACATTCCCGCGACGATCATCATCCTGGACAACTCCATCGTTGCCATGACCGGCTGCCAGCCGACCATGATCCCCTCGGCTAACCTCCGCCGCCTTGTCCTTGGCTGCGGGGTACAAGGTGAACATCTGCTCGAGCTGGAAGCGAAAAAACAGTTGACCGAAGAAAACGCCGCGCGGCTTAAAGCCGAAATTGAGTACCGGGGTCTTTCGGTGGTAATCTTCAAACGGGAATGTCTGGAAGCGGCGAAAAAGAAAAAATGAATCCTGTCAAGGATAATCCTGCCAAGAATAGCCCCCTCATCGCGTTCCGGGGCAAACTGGACACGCTGTGCGCCATTATCCTTGAAGCCCAGCTTTTGGGCGGGGAAAAGGAAAACCGCGCCTTTGTCGAAGACATGCAGGAGATACTGAACTTTACCCGTTCCCTCCTTCCCGCCGAGTACAAAGACATTCCATTGGGTGAATATCGTCTTTCGGGGTTAGCCCCGCAGGAAATACGGGAAAGATCGCATCATCCCCAACGCTATTTTGGCCTCGATCATCTTCTGATGCACCAGTCAATGGGACCCTTAAGTCTGCGCCTGAACCTGCTGCGAACCGCCGCAAGGGAAACAGAACTGGCGGCGATAGCGGCCTTTCGTGACCCGGAAGATTCTGCTATATGCCGCCGCGGGGACATTGCGGAAGCATTAAACATACTTTCCGGCCTTTTGTATATTTTGATGTATAAATATCTGCCACAGGATTATTCCTTTGCCGGCAAAGCCGGTATTTGATTTGCCATTGAAAAGAACAGCAGGATAATGTATAATATTATTAGGGAGTAATATATGAAATTACCACGTTTTCGCGGTTCTTCTCAAAAAGAAATCGAAAAAGACACGGCAAAAGACGATAATACCAACCAGGAATATACTGAGCTGATAACAAACGTACGCAGTGTCGCACGGAAAGCAAACACTCAGGTTTCCGCCCCAATGGACATCACCATTATGGCAGGCGGCCTCGACCTGAGCGTCAAAGCCGTTCAGGAAAAAACCAGCAGCCTGCACACCCAGATTAGCAGCGCATCCGCCGCCATTGAGCAAATCGCATCAAATGTAAATCAATTTAACGGGTTAATAGAAAAGCAGGATGTCGTTCGCAGGCATGTGGGCAACGCAGTAAAAGAAATGAACGCTTCAGTCAGTAACGTAACGGAGGTAACCAAACAGAAGCTGGATGCCGCCGGAGAACTCAGGGAAATAATCGGCAAAGGCGGAGAAAGCGTCACAACGACTGCTGCGGCAATTGCAGAAGTGACGGTAGCAATTAACGCGGTGGCCGATGTCATCAAGGTTATCAACAGCATAGCCGCCCAGACCAATCTTCTTGCCATGAACGCCGCCATAGAAGCGGCTCATGCCGGAGAGTTCGGAAAAGGTTTTGCCGTGGTTTCAACGGAAGTAAGAAAGCTCGCCGAAAGTACAACGGAAAACTCGAAGGCGATCGCGGACTCCCTGAAAAACATCATTAACCAAATAAAAAAAGCAAAGGAGGCGGGGCTGGCTGCAAGCAATACTTTCGAGAATATACAGAAGGAAGTTGAAATATTTGTTCAGGCGTTTGCAGACATATCCCAATCAACAGCCGAATTGTCCGAGGGGACAACACAAATAATCGACACCATAAAAGATCTCAGCCATGTTTCGCATGAAATATCCGGAGGGAGCAAGGAAATAACCATTGGCGCCAACGATATCGACTCGGCTTTAAGGAAAATAAAGGATTTTTCCACCGGGGTGATGCAGGACATGGAGGTCATCAACAAAAAAGCCAGCGATATAAGCGGGGCACAGAGCGGCATAGCGCAATACATTGTGGACACCAACAGAAATATGGAAACCTTTTTCCAAAAGATGGTAACAGACGGGAAAATGGAAAAAGAAGAGACCCTGTTTAATCTGGATCTGATTCTTATTATGCACCGGAACTGGTTAATACAGCTGCGGGCATTTTTGGATGACCGGAAAGAAAACCTGAAGGCCACTTCCGAGGATCACTTAAAATGCGATTTGGGGAAATGGATTTACGGAGACGGCAAACAACTCAGCGGAAACAGTATCTATAAAACCCTGGAAGAAAAGCATAAACAGTTTCATCTATCGGCAGGGGCGATAATTCAGGCAAAAACTGCAGACAACAAGCAGGATGCCGAGGAACGTTACGAGAAGCTGATGGACGATTACCATGATATTGTTTCACTTCTCGAAAAATTAAGCCGTGAGAATGGTTAATACTTTTCACTCTGCCTGAAATTGTATATACTGATCTCATCATGACAGCACATACACCCGGACAGCGTATTGTTGAGTTACGCAGCACTTATTCCATCAGCAGGGAAACGCTGGCGGAACGAAGCGGCATTTCTGTTGCATTAATCGCAAAAATCGAAGACGAGGGGCATATTCCCGACCTTGCCCCGTTGATAAAAATCTCGCGGGCGCTGGGCGTCCGGCTTGGCACACTGCTGGACGACCATGAGCAGCTGGGGCCGGTCATTACCCGCGCCGGTGAGGCCGCCGATTCCGTTCGCTTTATGACGGGACTGCCGGCGAATGAAGCTCCAGCGACAGCGAATGACCACAAGGGCTTGAGTTTCAAGGCGCTGGCGGCGGACAAAAACGGACGCCACATGGAACCGTTTATCGTTGATATTGAGCCGGACGCTGTGCAGGAAAAATCCACCCACGAAGGCGAAGAATTTATCCATGTCCTCGCCGGAAACCTTAGGCTGGAATACGGCACTATTTCCGATACGCTCGCTTCAGGGGATTCGGTGTACTACGACTCCATTGTTCCGCACCGGGTAATCTCCGCCGACTCCCAGCCGGTGCGAATCCTAGCGGTAATTTACACCCCGGTCTAAAAGGGGATCAGGGTATCAACATGAACTATATCGAAAAGACGTTGAGCGCAGTATTGCGCGAAAAAACTCAAGCCCATCCCAACCACGACTTTATTGTGTATGCCGACCGCGTCCTCCGCTTTACCTACGCCGAATTTGACAGGCGGGTCGAT
>Ga0082212_10007678_pt1 | contig 14212 bp, 10 predicted proteins | sample TergutNt197P3_FD_71548 | JGI IMG/M metagenome (GOLD analysis project Ga0082212, IMG submission 71548) | Neocapritermes taracua P3 segment gut microbial communities from Petit-Saut dam, French Guiana - Nt197 P3 | ecosystem: Host-associated > Arthropoda: Insects > Digestive system > Gut ... | reverse complement strand
AAGGCGCAATACAAAGTGGACACACAGGACAAAACGGTCAATTCAAAGGTCAAGCGCGACAAGGCAGCCAAAAACATAACGCTGCGGCAAGCCATAGACAAGTATATAGAATCACGGGACAACGTCCTATCGCCGTCCACAGTTCGCGGATATACAAAAATACGCGATTTGCGGTTCGCGGGCGTAATTGACGATAAGCTGGACGACATCAGAGATTGGCAAGCAGTATGCAACGCAGAATCCGCGCTATGCTCCGCAAAGACGCTTAAAAACGCATGGGGGCTTATCGGGTCGGTATTAAGATATAACGGGCGTGCCGCGCCGATAGTTACGCTCCCGCAAGTGGTGGCCAAAGACCTTCCTTGGCTTGAGCCTGAACAGATAAGCGCATTCATGGACGCGATATATGGCGACATCTGCGAGATACACATTCTTCTCGCGCTGCACGGATTGAGAAGGTCTGAGGTGTGTGCGCTGACCTCTTGGGACAAAATAGACTTGAAAAAACGCCTTCTGACAATCAGCGGCGCAGTTGTATATGGCAAGGATGGAAAGCGCGTAAAAAAAGACACGAACAAAAACGTGTCATCGCGGCGAGTAGTGCCTATAATAATCCCGCGCCTATTGCATCTGCTGAAACAAACCAAAAAGGCAGAAGGGCAAATACGCGACTATCACCCAGACACTATATATAAGCACGTCGCCAAAGCGTGTGCTACTTGTGGGCTGCCGAACGTCGGCATACAGGGGCTGCGCCGCAGTTTCGCGTCGCTTTGCTATCACCTTAAATTATCTGAGCGCGAGACTATGGAACTTGGAGGCTGGGAAGACCCGGCTACGATGCGGAAAATCTATATCCACCTGGCAAAGCGAGACAAGCTTAACGCGCAAAAGAAATTGACTGGATTTTTCAAACTTGCTAACGGCAATGCTAACGGCGCGAAATAATGCAGCAATTACAATGCTTATCGCGTCGTTTCCGTGGGTTCGATTCCCATCGCCCGCTCCAAACGCAGACCCTGTAGTTCCAATGACTACAGGGTCTTTTTTTGTCGTGCGGCCCGAACTAATCCAATTTATTGAAAATGAATTACAGATATTATTCGGTTTCTTTGATAGCGCTTGTGTGTTAGTCGCACGGGTTATCAGCCTATATGACTTTTGCTATCATCTGCACGAGATTGAAATACTGGCCGCTTTCGGCTTCCATCATTGGAATGTCCTCAACAGCATAGGGATTGCTGCTGGACAGCCATTCATCCCACGACTGCTTGCAGCAGTCCATCTCTCTAATGCCAACAATCTCTATTCCGTCCGTCTTGTTCCATAAATCCTTCCACCAATCAAGAGAGCGGATCGTCCTCGCGATCTCCGGCTCATTCCACCACGGCTTCATTTCCTCAGGGACGTTTTCCCCGAACTCATACTTCAAGCCGGGAATCGCCACGGCGATATAGCCGCCCTTTTTCACAAACGGGATGAGCGACGGCAGCATATCAGCGGTGTCGCCGAAGTAATGGTAAGAATCCACGCTGAACAGAATGTCAAAAAAACCATTGGCAAAAGGCAGGCCTTTAGTTGCGTCAACGGATATTGGTATAGCTTTTTTGTCAATTCCCATATGCTGAAAACGCTCGTAGTTCTCGGTCGGCGGGATCCACAAGTCGGCGGCATATGCCGTCACATTGTATTTCAACACCAAAAACAGTGTGGAGAGTCCGCAGCCGCAGCCGAGATCTAGTATCCGCATATCTTCATTGACGTCCAGGAACGAGGCCATTTCTTCGGATACGCGCATGGCGTTGGGCCCCATTACGTTTGCTATGAGAAAATCGAGGTTAGCTTGGTTTTTCATAAAATCGTCTGTAAAATTATTCATGTTTTAATCCTTTCAGTTTACTCCCTACAAAAAGGAAGCAGCGCAAGTTTCCTGCGCTACAATTACAACTGCAATCTATGCATAAATGCATAGTTTTCATTCTGTAGGGCAGTTTTGGGTACAATAAGCTAAAGCAGGCAAGCCGCTTTGTTTAATGCATACAATCAACGCTCTACAGATTGGCCGACATAAATACACTCCCTTGGGTTTCTCTGCAAAGAATACTGCAAAACCGCCAGGTTGTCAATGTATTTACTGTTTTGTCACATTTCTATTGAATTATCCGCTATTGTGTGCTATCGTTTTTTTGCGAAAATAACTAAATGAGGAGTGTTTTATGCAGCTCGAATTATTTATCAATTTCAACGGCAACTGCCGCGAAGCGGTGGAATTCTATGCAAAAGTCTTTAGGTCTACGGTTAATAACCTCATGACTTACGGCGACGCGCCGCCCGATCCCAACTACACCCTGCCGGACGCCGACAAGGACAGGATAATGTACGCCGGAATACCGTTTGGCGGCATGACCGTCATGTTTATGGATTATCCCTCCGGCACTGAAATGGTGGTGGGCGACAATATCCATCCGACAATCAGCACGGATAACAAGGACGAGATTACGCGACTGTTCAACGAGCTCAAAGAAGGCGGCGAGGTCTACATAGAACTTGGGCAGACATTTTTCAGCGAGTGGTACGGCATGGTAAAAGATAAATATGACGTCACTTGGCAGATTTTGCATTATGTTTCCAACGCATAAGAGTAAGGCGTTTTTTTAGCGAAGGCAGGAAAAACGCCCTATCGACAATGTTTTGACTATTGAAAAGGGCGTCTGTCCCGCGCAGATTCATATTCAATTTCGATATGATTTACTAGCTGCCCAGCAGCCAGCCGTCAAGGCATACGCCAGTGGCGTAATCTATCTTCCTTGCGAATGCGCCGGGGTATTCCCTCTTCCAGCCTTCCATTTCCTCATCCGCGACTTTCGCCACCTCCACGAGAAAACCGGACGTAGCCATGCCGGTCGAATTTTTGCCCGTCAGCGCGGTCGGAGTTATAAGGTTTATCGCGCCGCCCCGGTCGATCTCGCCGGGGTTTATGGCGTCCACGCGCGCGCCGTGGTCGACATAGCACACGTTCGGGCTTATGCGCTCGGTGACATAAGCCCCGCAGAGCACAATGCCGCGCTCGTTGAAAACCTTGACGATATCCCCGTGCTTTATCCCGCGTCTCTTTGCCTCTGATGGGTGAAGCCACGCGGGTTCGTACTGGTAGCCGTCTTTCGCCCGGACTTTCATCGTCGGCACTTCGCGGTTCCATATGATGTCGTCGCACTGCGCGTGCATGCGCCACCTGCCGTGGTTTGTCATGCAGAGCAGCGGATACTCTTTCGCGCGGTCGCCGCCGAGACGCTCGTCATGGGTCTCGCTTCTCTCGATCCACTTAGGTATGGGCGGGCGCTCCGGATCGTCCGGCATATGTTTCTCGATCGCTGTCGAAGTGAATTCCAAAAGCCCGGTCGGGGTTTCAAGCGGATTGGCAGCCGGATTGTCATGGAATTTGCGCAATCCGGGCGGAAGCTCCTGGGCGTCTTTTTTGCACGGTACGACGAGTATTCTCTTCTCGTTGAATTCCTCCCAGGACATACGATCCCCGATTCCTGAAGCTTTATAGAAGAGCCGCACGCGCTCCTCCTCTGATATATTGCCGGTATACGCGTCATAGTACTCCGGCCCTAGTTTTTTGGCCACCTCGGCGCACACGTCGAAGTCTGTTTTTGACTCTCCGACGGGAGGGCAGGAGCGCCTTTCGATATATGCTGCCGTAAATCCGCCGCTTGATCTGTCGAAGCATAAGTCGTTCATCTCGTGCTTTGTCGCGACTGGCAATATGAGGTCGGCGAAGCAGCAGTCATTCTCCAGCCACGGGTGCTGCGCTACGAAACATTCTATTTCAGGGCTCTGGTATGCTTTTATCATAAGGTTCCCGTCGTTCCAGCACGTGGTATTGCAGGGAGAGTCGCTCCATATCATGTGGAGGCGCGACAGGCCGGGGCGCGGGAATTGCTTGAGCTCGAACTGCGGTTCCGCTTGCGGGGGCCTGTAGTTGTTTTTGCCCGCCACCTGGCCGGTCAGGAACCCTTGCAGCCCGTACCACTCGATTTTCTCTTCGAGTATGGCCTTGTGTATGAGGCAGCGTGGTATATACTGCAGAGGAGCAGAATGCCGCTTGAACAGTTCGATAAGCTCCGGGGCGCGCGCCGCCTGGTCAGGGGTCAGATGATTGAACCGGTTCATATTCACTTCCGGCGACAAATCCCCGTCGACGGGCCTTAGCATATCGGAGATGATCGGGGAACCGACAGCGTACTCGCCTTGGAACGGAATCGCAAAGTCTGAGTTCCAGTTGCCGATCTCTACCAGCTTCGTTTGATGGACGCCCGGGCTTCCGAGAGCGCGCATTCCCAGAAGCATCGCCTCGAGCCTTGCAGGCTCTGTCGCGAATGGCCCGCGTACCATGCTGCCCCCGTCTCCGTGTATTATGCTGGCCACCTTTTTTGCCCAATCCCGGGCGAGGGCTTTGATCGTCCATTCGGGCACGCTGCATTTGTCCGCAGCCCATTCCGGCGTCTTGGGAACTCCGTCTTCCTTGCCCAGGACATAGTCAAAGAATCTATCGACCCCGTAAGCGTGCGTCTCCAGATATTCCTTCTCGTACGTGCCTTCCGTGATCCATATGTATGCGATTGCCAGTTGAAGCGCCGCGTCGGTGTTCGGGAGCACGGGTATCCACTTGTCCGCGTGGACTGCCGCTGCATAGTTCAGGTCCGGGCAAATATATATGCTTTTCAGGCCGATCTGCGTAAACCAGTATGTGAGCAAGCTCGGCAGCTGGCCTACGACGCCCAGCGGGGTCGTCTCCTGGTCGCAGCCCCAGTACAAAAGAAGCTGCGCATGTTTTGCTATGTCGGGATAAACATTCGTCGTCGGCATCATCTGGCCGGCCGGCTCTCCGCCCCAGACATGTTTTGCGCCCCAGTACCAGCCTTCCCAACTGTCCATGTTGCGCATCTGCAGCGTGTATCCCCCCATCAGCGCAAGCAGCCTGTTCGGGCAGCCGTGGCTCGGGGCGACGGTCTTGCCCTCGCCATGCAGATCCGCCTGGCACAACACTGCTTCCGGGCCATATTTCTCTTTGATTCGTACAAGCTCGTCGGCGGCTATTTGCGCCGCCTCGTCCCACGAGATGCGCACATAACCTGACTTGCCGCGGTTTTGCGGGTTGCGCTCCCCTTTCGGGTCCCAGTCGACCCGCTTGAGCGGGTAGCGCACGCGGTTTTTGGAATACACGCGCGCTTTGTAGCCCAGGCCGAACGGTGTTATGGTAACTTTATCAGGCGCGCGAAACTCGCTCCCCCGTGCTTTGATCACCCATGGGTTGCAATGCTTGTCGGTATACTCTTTATCATAGAAATATGGCCGTATGCGCGTTATCTTTCCGTCATTCGAATCTACAATGCTGGGGCCGCCGCTCTCAGGCCCCATGAATGTGAAGCCTTTGAATGTCTGGGAGTCAGGCTTGAATCGACTGCTCATGTCATCATTCCTCGCATAGTTTTATTTACGGGGTTTTTCGTGTCCCGTATGCCCTCTCATAATAACATATTAAAACTGGGATTTCCATCGTTTTTGTAATCTCGCCGGAACCGTTTTAACGCCGTTTTAACGCAGATAAAACCGTTTTAACGCGGAAAAAGCCTTGACTTTTTTTTTGCGCAGGTGTATATTTCTGTCTGTAATTCAATATTGTACATTTTCCGGTTGGGCAGGCAACTGCTTCAAGTCCGAGCTTTAGGGTGGAGAGCTTCTTATGAAGTGTTCCGCCCCCTTTTTTTCAAAGGTGCCGCAAACTCTCTTAGCCCGGGCAATTAGACAAACTCAAATGATAAAACGGCGCGGTCTTTTCAGTGATTGCGCAAAGATACCCCCAATCTGTTTGTTGCAGGTGAATAAATATGGCAAATCCGAATAATAAGCTAAGCAACCGGCTGCACATGGTAATAGGCTGCGGGCGTTTGGGATCTGGCGTGGCGACTATGCTGTCGTCGTCCGGCATAAGCGTCGTTTTGATCGACAAAACAAAAGACGCTTTTAACAAGCTTTCGCCCAGCTACACAGGCTATACGATCGAAGCCGACGCCTGTGACATGCACGCTCTTGAAAACGCCGGAATCAAAGAGGCGGGAGTAGTGCTTGTGTCTACAGGCTATGACAATGTGAACATTATGGTATCGCAGATCGCAAAAGTGATATACGAAGTGCCCAAAGTCATTACCCGGCTCAATAACGTAAACAAAGAAGCAGTGCTCAAGGACACGGGGATCAGCGTAATTTATCCGGTAAAGCTGGAAATCGAAGCATTCCGGGAAATTTTCGAAATATCCTCGGAGGGTTAGGCGATCATGAAGATAATAATAGTAGGGTTCGGCAAAAAAGTAGTCTTTCTGGTGAAATCGCTTCTTGAGGAGCGGCATCACCTGACTGTCATCAACACAGATATGGACGAATGCGTGGAGCTATCCCGCGCGTTTGAGAAAATCACTGTTATAAACGGCGACGGCAGCAGGCCCTTTATCCTCGAAGAAGCGGGCGTCGCAAACTCTGATCTGATGATCGCTATTACGAATAATGACGCCGATAACCTGGTGATTTGCCAGTTGGCAAAAAAAGTATATGGCATAAAACGCGCTTTCGCCACAGTCAACGATCCTACAAACGAGTATGTTTTCAAGCGTTTGGGAATCAATACCGTCGTTAGCGCGACGAGGGTCATGGCGGAAATCATCGGGCAAATGGCTTCGATACACGACCTCGGCACATATCTTCCGATGGAAGACGGGCAATTGCAGTTGATGGAATTCAATATTACGCAAGACAACGGGCTGTGCGACAGAAGAATCGCAGACGTGAAATTTCCTCAAAACGCCGTAATAGGATGCATAGTGCGCAACGGCAAGGTGATAATTCCAAACGGCGGCATCAAGATTTCGGACGGCGATAAAGTCACCGTTCTGGTCCTGTCCGAAGTCAAAAATAAAATCATTGAATTCTTTTCCGGGGGAATATAAGTGAATACAAAATCCTCATCCTCCTTTTTCAGCATGCTGAGTGTCTATGGTTTGCTTCTGGTTTTTGCCGGCGGCATACATTTGCTGCCGCTTCTCGCGCTTCCATTCTACCCGGACGAGCTTGTCGAGGCTTTGTATATTGCCGCTCCGGCGGCTTTAGCTATGCTTATCGGCTTTTTGCTGCATATGCTGCACAGGAAAAACGATAGCAATATTTCGGCAAAGCGCGGCGCTGTTCTTGTCTGCATATTGTGGTTCTCTGCGGTGCTCATCACGGCTGCGCCATACATTATTTCCGGACGTTTGAACTTCACGCAAGCCTTTTTTGAAGGGATGAACGGTTGGTCCACGACAAGCATGACCGTTCTCGAAGCGGAGACGCTCCCGCACGTACTTCTTTTGTGCCGTTCATTCACCAACTTTTTTGGCGGCGTAGGATTGATCTGCGTCGTTTTGTCAGCTTTATCCGAAGCTTACGGGCTTCGCCTGTACAATGCCGAGGGGCATTCGGACAAAATCCTCCCCAACCTTGCAAAGTCCGCGCGTATGATACTGTCGTTGTTTGCCATATATTTTGCGGTGGGGACGATCGCTTATATTATTGCAGGAATGCCGGTTTTTGACGCTATTAACCACTGCATAACCGCCTTATCCACCGGAGGCACAAGCACAAACGGAAAGAGCGTCATCCTTTACGACAGCCTTGCCATTGAAATAATCACAATGATCCTAATGCTTCTTGGAGCTACGAATTTCCTGATACATATGATGCTCATAAAAAGGAAATTCAAGCAATTTGTAAAAACAGGCGAAGTTCGCTGCTTTGCTTTTCTGCTTGTGTTCGGCACGCTCCTGCTGTCGCTGTCTTTTTTGAACACTATATACGACAGCGCGGGCGAATCGTTCCGCATGGGCTTGTTCAATTCAGTATCAATCATTACGACCACAGGGCTGACAACTTTGCCGCAGTACGAAACGCTCCCGTATTTTTCGGTCGTTCTGATCATTTTTTTCATGCTTGTCGGCGGCAGCGCGGGATCGACCGCAGGCGGTATAAAGATCGGCCGCCTATATCTCATATATAAATCTTTGATTTGGAGGATAAAGCGGCAGTTTATGTCTGAACGCAATACGAAGGAGCTATCTATTTATTATCCCCAGGGGAAAGTCTATATAAAAGAAGAACACTGTTTCGAAGCGTATAACTATGTGTTTTTGTACATAACGGTCTTGTTTGTCGGGGTACTCGTTCTGACCGCGCACGGTTATACTTTGCAGGACAGCATATATGATTTTGCGGCGGTAATGGGTACGATCGGCTTGTCGTCAGGCATAGTTTCCCTCGAAACGCCGAAAGCAGTATTATGGACTATGTCGGCGGGCATGTTCCTCGGCAGGCTCGAAATCATCGTGATTTTCCTTGCTTTCATACAAATGTTCAAGGACGCCGCCGGCCTGATTCTCCACAAACGGTGACCATTCCCCTGATAAGCCTGCTGTCGCGAAGCTAATTGATAAATACCAAACGTGCGTAACGCAGCACGAAATGCATTTTCGTCAAACGCATTTTCGCCAAACGCATCGTTGACAATCCTGCAAGCATTTTCGCCAAACGTTTACACGCATTTTCGCTAAGCGTGTTTTTTGTTCTTTACTTTTAACCATAATGTTGATACAATGTCGGACGTGAAAAGCCGTCCGGCACAGTCTGCGTTTTTTAAAAACGCTTGATTATTAGCTTTGATTTACAGATGCGACCTGACGCCGCAGATTCTGCGGCGGCGCGATATTGAGCCGCTGTCGGCAAGAATACAATACTATTAAGGAGAAGAAAATGAAAAAAGCTTTATATGTAGCAATAGCAATTATGTTGGTTATCGCATTAGCGGCATCCATCTCCGGCTGTAAAGACGATCCTCCTCCGGCGACCGAATCAACGCGCAATACCGAGCGCGAAACAACAACTCCTGCCACCACGCCTCCCCCGCCTCCTCCGCCGCCGCCCGACCCACTGGCAAACGGCGGTCAGGTACGAGTGACCGGGGCGAGCGAGATTTCCTTCACCCCCGGTCGTTCAGGCGTATGGGTACTGCGGACAACGGACAGCGGCGACAGCGATCCGTATCTGACGCTTTTGGCCCCGGGCGGGGTTGAAATCGCCGTGGACGACGACTCAGCAGGCGATTATAATGCGCTGATAATGACAGAGCTCAATTCAGGAACCACATATACAATTGCCGCGAGTTTCTATGCCGACGGCGATGGTGAGTTTACGCTTGTCGTCGCGCCCGCCGAGACGATACCTTCAGGCGGCGGTGAGATGCGCGTGAACGGTTCGACCGGATACGTGTTTACGCCGAACGAACCCGGCATGTGGGAGTTTGTTACGTCGAACTGCGGGAGCGACGACCCGTTCCTGTCTTTGTTTGACACTAATGGTTTTGATGTCGCTTATGACGACGACGGCGGCGAGGGATATAACGCGCGGATCGTCGAAGATCTCAGCATGCAGACATATTACCTTTACGCCACAGGTTATGATGGGACTGACGCCAACTACGTGCTTACAGTAGCACCGGCCAGCGAAGCTCCCCCGATAGAAATTCCTCCGGGAGGTGGCTCAGCACGCATCGACGGCGACACGATTTGCCTGTTCACTCCTAACCAATCCGGTGTTTGGACGATCAGCACAAGCAATAGCGGCAGCGCCGATCCGGCAGTGGCGCTATATGACGTATACAGAAACTTCATCGCAGGCGACGATGATTCCGGCGGAGGTTATGACGCCTACTTCACAGTAACATTAAACGAAGGCGTGAACTATGTAATTGATGTGATGTTCTATTCCGGAAGCACGACCACTTTGTCGGTCGAGCCGGGCGGCAATGATTTCTTGAGCATCGAAGTGCAGACGCCGGATGAATACCCGCTCACGCCGTTTGACGAAACCGATTCGGGAATAATTATCTTTTTCACTTCGGACAATGGGTCTTTAGACCCTGTGCTGAGGCTCTATTCGTCCAACGGTGACTTGATTTCAGAAGACGACGACGGTGGCGACGGGCTAAACTCGTTTCTTCCTACCTTGCTCCTGCGGGGAGAAACATACGTGCTTGCCACTGATAACTACGGCGGCGCCACCGGAACATATACGCTCAATATATTCTTGCCGGTGATATTCCCATCCGCCGGCGGTGAAATGAACATCAGCCACGCCACAGGCTTTACGTTCACGCCGATGATATCCGGCACTTATACGCTCCGTACTTCAAATAACGGATCGGACGATCCAACGCTTGCGATACTTGGCGCCAACGGTGAATTCCTTGACGATGACGACGACGGCGGCGACGGGTTAAACTCTCTAATCACAATTTATCTTGAAGCCGGGGCCACTTACTATATTTACTGCGGATTCTATGAAGCAATCATGGGGACATGTACATTGAGCATAGGCTTAGGTTAACTGTCGCCTGAGCATAACATTAAACATCCGAAAGCGAGGGGAAAAAAGTGGGACTTATAAAAGCGGCGATAGGATCAGTAGGCGGCGTATTAGCCGATCAGTGGCTGGAGTTTTTCTACTGTGAAGCCCTTCCGGAAAACGTAATAGCCGTAAAGGGGCAAAAACGCGTTTCCGGACGTTCTTCCAACACCAAAGGCGAAGACAATATCATATCTACCGGCTCGGGCATAGCGGTCGCGGACGGGCAGTGCATGATCATTGTGGAACAGGGCAAGATCCTCGATTTCTGCGCCGAACCCGGCCAGTACACATTCGATATCGGCGGCGAACCGTCGCTGTTCGCAGGCGGCGGCCTTGGCGCGAATGCCCTCGCGTCGCTCAAAAACGTATTTGAGCGGTTCAAGTACGGCGGCTCGCCGGGCAAGGACACGCGCATATATTATTTCAACACAAAAGAACTGATCGGCAATAAATATGGCACGCCAAACCCGGTGCCGTTCCGGGTAGTCGATCAGAATATCGGGCTGGACATCGATATATCGATCCGTTGCTTCGGCGAATACAGCTACCGCATTTCCAACCCGATGCTGTTTTACACCAACGTCTGCGGCAATGTGACGGAGAGCTATAAGCGCGAAACTATTGACGGGCAGCTCAAGAGCGAGCTGATGACGGCGCTCCAGCCTGCTTTCGCCAAAATCAGCGCCATGGGCATCCGCTACTCAATGCTGCCCGGGCATACGATGGAGCTCGCGGAAGCGCTCAATGAAGTCCTTTCCGCGAAATGGCGCGACCTGCGCGGCTTGGAGATAGTCTCTTTCGGCGTATCAAGCGTCAAGGCGTCGGAAGAAGACGAACAGATGATCAAGGAGCTGCAGCGCAACGCCACCTTCCGTGACCCGACTATGGCCGCGGCGCACTTGGTGGGAGCTCAGGCTTCAGCTATGCAAAGCGCCGCTTCCAATGAGAGCGCCGGCCCAGCGATGGCATTCATGGGAATGAATATGGCCGGGAACGCCGGCGGCATGAACGCGCAAAACCTGTACGCAATGGGTCAGCAGCAACAACCGGCACCGCCGCAGCAGGCGCCGTACGCGCCCCAAAACCCCGCGCCGCTGCAACCCGCGCCCGCAGGATGGGCATGCGATTGCGGCCATGCGGGCAACAGCGGCAAGTTCTGCGCCGAATGCGGGAAACCTCAACCACAATCCGATGAGTGGACCTGCGGATGCGGTGTGACGAATAAAGGTAAATTCTGCGCCGAATGCGGGAGCCCAAAGCCCGCCGACGCCGCCCAGTACAAATGCGACAAGTGCGGATGGGAGCCTGAAGATAAAACAAAACCGCCGAAGTTCTGCCCGGAATGCGGCGATCCGTTCGACGACGGCGACATAGTCAGCTAAGCGTCCACATTCATCAAATACAAACAGGGAATCTATCCCGTATGAACATCGGGGATGTTATTCCCCGGTGTTCATTTAATAAATCATCTGAAACGAGGTGTTAGAAGTTGGCGACTCAAATCACGAATTACCAATGCCCCAACTGCACCGGCCCGCTTCACTTTGCAGGCGAATCCGGGCAATTGCAGTGCGATCACTGTGGCTCGCAATTCACTGTTCCCGTCATTGAACAGATTTACGCGGACAAAGAGCAAGCCGCAGCTTCCGCAGGAACGGAGCCCCAATGGGACATTTCCATGGCCGGCGGGGACTGGAGCCCTGAAGAAGCGGCGCACTTACGGGCTTACTCCTGCCCGTCCTGCGCGGCTGAAATCATATGTGACGATACGACGGCGGCGACTTCCTGTCCATACTGCGGAAACCCCACGGTCGTTCCGGGCCAGTTAACGGGCCAATTGAAACCGGATTATGTTTTGCCTTTCAAACTGGATAAAAATGCATCGCTTGAAGCGCTGAAAAAATACTACAAAGGCAAGAAATTCCTGCCGAAGAGCTTTGCGGACGCCAACCATATCGATGAAATCAAGGGCATTTACGTGCCGTTCTGGCTTTTTGACGGAGAAACAGACGCCGTCATGCGATTCCACGGCGAAAAAGTCCGCAGGCGCAGATCCGGGGACTATGAGATCACTGATACCGACCACTATCGGGTCGTGCGAGAAGGCCATATAGCCTTCCAAAAAGTCCCGGTTGACGGATCAAGCAAAATGCCCGACGCGCATATGGACGCGATCGAGCCTTATGATTACGGGGAGTTGACCCAGTTTTCAACAGCATATCTGCCCGGGTATCTCGCTGATAAATATGACGAGGACGCCGAAACATGCAGCAAACGCGCCAACTTGCGCATAACCAACAGCACAGAACGCGCTTTTACCGCCACTGCGACCGGCTATACCAGCCTAAGGCGGGAGTATTCCAAAATCGACCTCAGAAGAGGAGATGTAAAATACGCGATGATGCCTGTATGGCTGCTTTCCACTAAATGGAACTCCAAGGATTTTCTCTTTGCAATGAACGGGCAGACAGGAAAGCTCATCGGCGACCTGCCGGTCGACAAAGGCAAGTACTGGAGCTGGTTTGCGGGGATAGCCCTGCCGATCATGGCCGTCCTTGCGTTGCTGCTATACGTAATAATGTGAGGAGGCGGGACATATGAAAAAGACTTTAAGCGTAACAGCGTTTATTCTCGTTCTCGTTTTTTGCATGGCGCCCGTAGTCCTTGCATCGGAGTTGTACTATCCCGTCATTGACGAGGCGGAACTGCTGACTAATTCGCAACGGAATGAGCTGATTGACCGGGCGGAGGCGCTCCTGGAGAAATATAATTGTGAAATTGTGATAGTCACGGTCTCTGATATGGAAGAGTATGGATTCAATGACGCTTTTAAATTTGTCACTTATATTGACGACGAATTTGATTTCGGATATGGTAATAACAGAAGTTATCTGATTTTGTTTCTGAGCATGGCAGATCGCGATTATTGGCTTGAACCGTATGGTGACGCGGAAACAGTGTTTACCAAACACGGTATAGACACCATGCTTGATAAGCACATTCTCCCGCTGCTCAAGAATAATAATTTCTACGACGCGTTTTCTGTATATCTTGACAAATCGGAAGAATACCTGATTATGGCGCGGGATGGCGCTCCGTTTGACCGCGATACCGATCCGGCGGCAAGAACTACTGATTTTTTAATAAAACTTGCTGTTACGATCATTATACCGATACTGATAGCGCTGGTCATATGCTCAATTTGGAAAAGGCAAATGAAAACGGCCGTACTGGCCAAAACAGCCGATAACTATATCCCGCCCGGAGGGTTCAACCTAACGCGGCAGTCCGACGACTTCCTCTACAGGACTACGACCCGGCGCAAGATCCAAAGCTCTTCATCCGGTTCTTCTTTCGGCGGTTCCCGCGGCCGCGGCGGCAAGTTCTGATGTTCTTTGGCTTCTGAAAAAGTTACACTTCGCAGAGGGGTAGCCGGAATTGCGCTATTGCGCAACGTGAACGGAAGCTGAGGTCGGCAGGAGCATATCCCAGGGTAGGGATGGGACATTTTTTAGACTCTAAGCCGACCAAGCGACTTTCTCACGCAAGTAAGAGCGTAACTCCGGTTACAGGTCAGGGGGGAGCCGGAATTGTACTCTTGCGCAGCGTGAGCGGAAGCTGAGGTCGGCAGGAGCACATCCCGGGGTAGGGATAGAACATTTTCTAAGACTTGAAGCCGACCAAGCGACTTGCTCATGCAAGAAAGAGTACAATTCCG
>Ga0082212_10007677_pt1 | contig 14213 bp, 15 predicted proteins | sample TergutNt197P3_FD_71548 | JGI IMG/M metagenome (GOLD analysis project Ga0082212, IMG submission 71548) | Neocapritermes taracua P3 segment gut microbial communities from Petit-Saut dam, French Guiana - Nt197 P3 | ecosystem: Host-associated > Arthropoda: Insects > Digestive system > Gut ... | reverse complement strand
TGACAGCTCCTTCCACGGGAAGGAGCCTTGGGGATTGTGCAGAAGCGACTGTTTGAGGTATATAACCCGTTTGTGCCTAATCCCCCAGGCTTCCTCCCGTGGAGGAAGCTGTCGCCTCGGGCGACTGATGAAGGCATCGCGGAGCGACGCACTTCGTGCGACCTCTTCTTAGCAGCAGATAAGGAGGAACCCCCATGCCAACCAAAGTCATCGCCGCGATATTAAGCTTCCTGAGCTTCTTCGCCCTCTGGAACCCCAAATCGCAGCCCAATCGCATCCCCGAGACCCGCACCTACGAGGGCGAGGTCCAGGCCGGCACGGACATGCCGGCCGACAAGTACGGCGTGTGGCCCACCAAGGGCTTCGAGACGGCGCCCAGGCCGCTGTGGCTCAGCCCGCCCGTGCTGGAGGCCGCCATGATGTACAAGGGACTGTACAACATCAACCTGCTCAACGATAGCGTGCTGGTGCTGTACAAGGGCAAGCTCGTCTACGAGAACTACGCCGCCGGCTGGGATAAGGATACCACGCATATGATGGCCTCTGTCTCCAAGTCGGTGCTCTCGGCCCTGGTGGGCATCGCCATCGGCGAGGGCAAAATCAAGGGCGTGGACCAGAAAGTGCTCGATTTCTACCCCGAGGCCAGGAAGCTGCCCGGCTGGCAGGAGAGCAAGGCCGATATGACCGTCGAGCACCTGCTCACCATGACCTCCGGCCTGCCGGACGATCGGACCGCCACGGATTACAAGTGGTGGGAGGCCGACGACACGGGCCTCGCCTCCTTCCTGGCTCCGCAGGTGACAAAGCCGGGCGAGAAATTCGCCTACAACACCGGCACGGGCTGCCAGACTCTGGCCTGCCTGGTCTCACGCGCGGTGGGGAAAAACCTCTTCGCATACGCCAAGGAGAAGCTCTTCGGCCCGCTGGGCATGACCTCCGTCACCTGGGATGCCCCGGCGGACGGCAGGAACTACGGCGGCATGGGGGTCCACATGACCCCCCGCGACATGCTGCGCTTTGGCTACCTGTACCTCAACAACGGCCGCTGGGAGGGCAAGCAGATTTTTCCGGCCTGGTGGGCGGCGCAGAGCGGGCCGCTGGGCAAGCGACCGCACGCCTATGGCCGCCTGTTCTGGAACGTCGACCTGCTCCCCTTCGACAGCTCCTATGAGGCCGAGGGCGCCATGGGGCAGTACATCTGCATCCTGCCCGAATACGACGCCGTGGTCGTGCGCACGGGCAGCGCCGGGCCGATTGTGCGCGCCATGGCCGGCACCGAGGGCGCGACGCTGGATTTCCTGATCGGCCTGCTGCCGCTGAAGAACCTCCCGGTGGACTACCTGAAGTACAAGATATTCCTGGCGCGGCCCGGGGATTGACGCGGAAAGGAGCCTCCCATGAAACACCTGCTACTTTCTTGCGCCGCGCTAGCCTTCGAGGGATAGTATATGATTAATTCAATTTCCAAAGATAAACTCCCAAAAAATTACGGATACGTTTTGTCATCAAGTCAACTAGATTGTATGTTGTCCGAAAATAATATTACGGTTCATACGGATTTGCGTTATTGTTATTCAAAAACACCGGGTTCATTGCTGTACGCATATTATTGGATTCCTAACAACCTTATACCGTATTACAGAATATATATACAATCGGGAACGGTTTTAAGCGGCGATGTGAAAGCTGCTAAAACAGCTGTGTCGGATGTGGTTCTCCCCGAATTCATGAAATGGATTACTTACATATTAGGCTTGCCAGAAAACTCAACCTTGTTTAATAAACAACCAACATTTTCTGCGACATTCGAGAACGGTATAATTGATATAAAGAAAGATACCTTGGAAGAAACCAAACCAAAGGAGTACCCATGCCCCAACTGAAAGACGCCAAAAAAATCGTAGTCAAAGTAGGTACATCGTCCCTCACCCACGCCACCGGAAAAGTGAACATCCGCATGGTCAGCCGCCTGGCCGCCGTGCTCTCCGACCTGCACAACGCGGGCCGCGAGGTCGCGCTGGTGTCATCGGGCGCGCTCTCCGTGGGCGTGGGCAAGCTGGGCCTGCCGAAGCGCCCGAAGGACACCCCGGCCCGCCAGGCCGCCGCGGCCGTGGGCCAGTGCGAGCTGATGTTCCTCTACGACAAATACTTCGGCGAGTGCGGCAACCAGGTGGGCCAGCTGCTTCTCACCCTCGACGACTTCAATCACGCGGGGCGCCGCGAAAACCTGCTCAACACCTTCACGCAGCTGTTCAAGCTCGGGGCGGTCCCCGTGGTCAACGAGAACGACAGCGTGTCCACCGAGGAGATCGAGGGCCTGTACTTCGGCGACAACGACAATTTATCCGCCATGGTGGCGCGTCTGATCGGCGCTGATTTGCTGATTTTCCTCAGCGACACCGACGGTCTCTACACCGCCAATCCCGCCGAGGACGACAGCGCCCAGCTCTTAGCCGTCGTCCCCCGCGTGACGGACGACATCCTCGCCCTGGGCGGCAAAAGCGGCAGCAACCGGGGCACCGGCGGCATGCGCACCAAGCTGCGGGCCGCCAAGCTGGCCACGGAGGCCGACATCGATGTCGTCATCATGAACGGCGCGAACCCGGAGAACCTCTACCAGCTGATGGATGGGCGTCAGGTGGGCACGTGGTTTAAGAGGCAGGAGGCGAACACATGAAAATACTTCAATGCGAGGAACTAGCATTCCGCAACGACTTCATGCCGATGATCATCGACCTGTGGTGCGGCGATAAATTTATCGCGGAAAACCCACAGCACACCGCGTGGCTGGACAGGAGAATCCACGCAGCGTTCGTGAACTTCGGCGTGGCCCTGTGCGCCTATACGGACACGGGCGAACCGATGGGCTATCTGTGGTATAGGCACGACACGGGCATGGAGGGCGTCAGCTTCAGCGGGAAAGACGCCCGCATCATTCAATTGGGCCTATATGAACAGTTCCAGGGGCAGGGCATCGGAACAAAGCTGCTGGACCACGCCTGCGAAAGCATCAAAACTGCTGGCGGTGAATGCCTTTACACCGACACCTATGCCGACAACGACGACTCCATGATTTTCTATATCAAGCGAAAGTTCATCCCCGTGGCCTATCACCCGGGGGAGGATGGCGTCAACGACCTCGGGCAAGTGTATCTATATAAAGTTTTATAACGGAGCTGATATTATGACCATCACCACCCTCGGCCACCAGGCCCAGTCCGCCTCCCGCGCCCTCGCCCTCACCTCCACCTCCCAGCGCGACGCCGCCCTCACCGCCATGGCGGAGGCTCTGACGGCAAACGAGGCCCAAATCCTCGCCGCCAACGCCATCGACATGCAAAACGCTGTGCGGGACAACATGACCCAGTCCCTGCAAGACCGCCTGCGCCTGATCCCCGTCCGCATCGAGGGCATGCGCCAGGGCATATTGGAGCTCCTCGCCGCGCCCGACCCCCTGGGCCTGGTGCTGGGCGGGGGCGTGCGCCCCAACGGCCTGCGCATCCAGCAGGTGAGCGTGCCCCTGGGCGTCATCGGCATGATCTGCGAGGCGCGCCCCAACGTCACCGTGGACGCCGCCGCCCTGTGCATGAAATCCGGCAACGCGGTCATCCTGCGCGGCGGCAAGGCGGCGATTCACTCGAACATGGCGATTGCGGAAGCCCTGCGCGGGGCCATCGCCTCGGTCGGCCTGCCCATGGACTGCGTGCAGGTCGTCGAGGACACCTCGCGTGAGAGCGCCCGCGAGCTCATGCGGGCCAACGGCCTGATCGACGTCCTCATCCCCCGGGGCGGCAAAAGCCTGATCCAGACCGTGGTGGAGCAGTCCTCCATCCCGGTGATCGAAACCGGCGAGGGCGTGTGCCACACGTACGTCGACGCCGCCGCCGACATCGCAATGGCTATGGACATCGCCGAGAACGCGAAATGCTCACGGCCCTCGGTGTGCAACGCCATGGAGACCCTGCTCGTGCACGAAAGCGTCGCTTCGCTCCTGTTGCCGCAGCTTGCGGAGAGGCTAAAAAAATACCCCGTCGAGCTGCGCTGCGACGCGGCCTCCCTCCCCCTGTGCAGCGGCATACCGGCAAATGAGGACGACTGGGCCACCGAATACAACGATTTCATCCTGAACGTGAAAATCGTCACCTGTCTGGACGAAGCCCTCTCCCACATCGCGAAGTACGGCACCAAGCACAGCGAGTGCATCGTCACCGGCGATTATTCTGCCTCGCAGAAATTTCTCCAGGCCGTGGACGCCGCGGCGGTGTACGTCAACGCCTCTACCCGTTTCACCGACGGCGGGGAGTTCGGCCTGGGCGCGGAGATCGGCATCGCGGCGCGGCAAAAACTACACGCCCGGGGCCCGCTGGGCCTCAGGCATTTGACGAGCTACAAGTATATGATTTACGGGGACGGGCAAGTCAGGTGATCCCCGCCAGCAACAGCGCACTCCTCACATAAAAATCCCTGTTCTGATAATACACCCGGAACACGTCGCCCTCGTAGTGGTCGATTTTTATATAGGTGCCGTCCTTCAGGAAGGCATTGACGGACAGCTCAACCCCCTTTACGGGCTTGGACATCATCGAGCCGTCGTATTCCAGCCCGGCGAAAAACGTCGCGTCGCCGTGAAAATCCGTGATCCCCAGCAGGCCCGATTCCGCGGCGAGGGCATCATACACGTCGATCGCCTCAATCTCCTCCGGCTGGATCTGCGTCAGCTGCGTGAACGCGCGCCGGTCAAACATCTGCCTGTAGCCGGCGGACCGGTACGACAGTCCCGTGTGGGCGATGAACCCCAGCGCGAGCGCGCAGACAACCGCGGCGGCGATGGCGGGCCCCCGCCGGACGGGCCGTTTCGCCCTCCTGCTTTTGATCAGCGCGGCGGCGAGCGTCACGGCGCACACGGCGGCCGTCTGCATCGCGAAGATCAGCCAGCCGATTTCCCGCTGGTCGGACGCGGTCAGCATCTCCCACGCGCACAGCGCGAAGGCCAGGGCCGACGCGGGGATGGTCAGCCAGATCAGGCGCCCCTGTTTGACGAACCAGAAGAGCAGCAAAAACAGCACCGGAAAGACAAACAGTGCCAGCGTGAACAGGGTAACAGCCATGGTTTTACCTCCTCAATATTCCGCCGTATTTTTGAACCAAACCCTCCGCCCACTCCGGCGCAATCACCAGCGCCCTGCCGTCATACGCCCGCAGCAGGGCCTCAAGCCGTGCCGGGTCGTCGCACGTGATCTTCACCGGCTCAAACCCCGGCTCCTCCGGGTCATATTCCTCCAAATCGTCAACATCGCATTCTGATATTAAGAGCACCTCTCGCGGACTCGCGATCACTTCCTCTGCAAATCTTTGCGGGGAAGGCGCTTTTTTGCCCGCAAGCCGTGCACCCAGCGCTTCGATATGCGCGGGCGTGGTCCCGCAGCACCCCCCCAGGATGCCCGCTCCCATACGCAGCAATTGTTCGCATTGCGCCGCGAAATCCTCCGGCGAGAGGTCGAACACGGTGCGCCCGCCCTCCACGCGCGGCAGCCCCGCGTTGGGGTTGGCGATGACGGGCACATGCGCCGCCGCCGCGATCTCTGGCAGCACCCGCATGGCCCGCGCGGGCCCCGCCCCGCAGTTGACCCCCACGGCCTGCACGCCCAGTCCCTCCAGGATGGCCGCGGTGGCCCCGGGCGTGGCCCCGGACAGCAGTCTCCCGTTCTCCTCAAAGGTCAGCGAACAGAACACAGGTAATCCCGGTGCCCCCTCTTTACAGGCGATGACCGCCGCCCGGGCCTCGCTGGTGTCGCAGAAGGTCTCGATCAGCACGGCGTCTGCCCCGGCCTGTGTACCGAAGGCGATGGCCTCCCTAAAGATCTCCACGGCCTCCTCGAAGGGCAAATCGCCGTAGGGCTCCAGCAGGCGGCCCGTGGGCCCCACGCTCAGCACCACGGGGATTTCCCCGGCCTTCCTGGCTTCGTCAATCGCCTGTTTCGCCAAATTGACCGCCGCGAAAATCAGTTCTTTCAGGTCGAATTCCCCGCCCGCCGGGTATTTGATCCTGCTGGCCCCGAAGGTATTCGTCTTGATCCACATGGCCCCGGCCCCGATGTATTCGCGGTGCAGCCGCAGAATCTCCTCTGGGTGTGTGACGCACCAGGTCTCGGTGCCCTCGTCCGCCAGCCCCCGGCTTTGCAGCATGGTGCCGGTGCCCCCGTCGGCGATGAACACGCCCCGTTTTGTCATCTCAGAAATATCGAATTTCATGGGTTACTCCAGTTCTATCGCGTCCCCGCGTACATTTGTAATTTCAAGCCCAAGTCCCTCCACGCGCCCCTGCAGCCCCTCCATGCCCCTTGTCTCCTTGCCGTCGTAGATCATATACTTCCCCCGCACCCGCGCGGGCGAAATATTCGGCATGATCACGTTCGCCCCGGCCAGCAGGCCCCGCTCCCGGCCGTCGGGGGAGGCCGTGCCCAGCGCCGTGGTGGCGGGCAGCAGCGCGCCCGGCAGCAGCACGCGCACGATCCCCAGCAGCAGCAGCGTCAATTCCGGCGAGCCCGGCGGCTCCTGCGCGAAGGGCGTATCCCCGTGGGGCAAAAACGGGCCGATGCCCACCATCTCGGGCCGGAAATCCCGCAAAAAATCCAGGTCGTCCAGCAGGCAGTCCACCGTCTGCCCGGGCGAGCCCACCATAAACCCGCACCCCGCCTGGTAGCCAACCTCGCGCAAATCACGCAGGCACCGCAAGCGATTTCGCAGCGTCAGCTCCTCCGGGTGCAGCGATTGATAATGCTTTTCGTTCGCGGTCTCATGCCGCAGCAGATACCGATTCGCCCCGGCTTCAAACAGGGCCGCATAGCTCTCCCGGCCGCGCTCTCCCAGCGAGAGCGTGATCGCGCAGTCCGGCCAGCCGCGCCGAATCTCATGTACAATATCGCACAGCCGTTCATCGTCGAACCAGGAATCCTCCCCGCCCTGCAACACAAAAGTCCGCAGCCCCAGCGCATACCCCTCTTCGCAGCACTTGAGTATTTCCTCTTTGCTCAATCTATAACGCTGTGCCCGTTGATTGCTCTTTCTTAAGCCGCAATAATAGCAGTCATTTTTGCAGTACGAGCTGATCTCGATCAGCCCCCGCAGATACACCGCCCTGCCGTACACCCTTTCGCGCACCTTGCGCGCCCGGATAAACAGGCATTCCGCGTCCTCCGGCGTATAGCTTTCCAGCAGAACGCGCATTTCATCCCTTGGCAGACAATCCAAGTTTTCGATGCGTGTGAGGTTGGTCATAGCCCCTCCGCAAACCTTCTTCCGAACGCCCGCGCCCCGGCCAGCTCCTCCTCCGACGGCGCAAGGCAGACCCTCATCTGCTCCTCGAACACCCTGCATTTCAGCTGTTCCAGCCGCCCGGCGAGATTCGGCAGCGCCTCGCCGCTCCACCCGTAGGAGCCGAACAGGGCGCAGGGCCGTTTGGCCAGGTTCACCGCGTCCGCGTGGGATAGCAGCGCCCACAGGGGCGGCACGGCGTCGCGGTTGATGGTGGGCGACCCCAGCAAAAACGCATCGCTTGCGTTAAGTAGTGCCCCCATGGCCGCCATGTCGCAATCCACCAGGTCATGCAGCTCGCACAGGGCGCGGGGCTTGGCCTCCAATATGCCCTCGCGGATAGCCCGGCCCACGCGCGCGGTATTCCCATAGGCCGAGGCATAGAAAACCGGCACCGTGAACTGCGAGTTGATCTGCGGCAGCGACCACACCCGGTAGTTCTCCATGGCGCTCTCCAGTCTGCAGCCCCGGGTGAGCACCGGCCCGTGGCTCGGGCACACGCGCTGGATGTCCAGGCCCTCCAGCTTCTGCAAGCCCTTCTGCACATGGGGATGGAACGGCCCGAAGATGCAGTCGAAATAGTACCGGAACGCGGCCTCGTAGTCCTCCGGCCAGGCGATGCGCGTATCCACTGCGCCCGGCTCGCAGTAGTGGCAGCCGAACACGTCGCAGGAGAACAGCGAGCCCTCCTCCTCGAGCCAGGTCATCATGGTGTCCGGCCAATGCAGCATCGGCGCGACGATGAAGCGCAGCGTCCTGTCCCCCAGGTCGAGCACCTCGCCGTCCTTCACCACGCGCAGCGGCAGGTCCTCCCGGTTGGTGATCTGCCGCAGATTTTTCGCCGCCACGGCGTTGGTGACGACCACCAGCTCCGGCCAGGCCTCCAGCAGCGCGGCCACGGCCCCGCTGTGGTCCGGCTCCGTGTGGTTGATGATGAGATAGTCCGGCCTTTCCCCGCCCAGGGCCTCCTCCAGCTCCTCCCGATAGAGCCCCTCGTAGCGCGCGTGCGCCCCGTCGATGATGGCCGTGCCCTCGCTCCCCTTGACCACGTAGGAGTTGTAGCTCGTGCCGAAATCCGTGCGCATCACGATGTCGAACACCCGCAAATTCGGGTTGAGAATGCCGCAATAGAATATGTTTTCTGTGATTTTTTTCATATGATATCTCTCCTCCTGTGGTTCTATTATAAAGGAAATGGAGGGGAAATGCAAGGGTTATTTCCCCACCGCCGGCGCCAGCCCCACATACACCTGCGAGCACGGGTCGCTGAGCAGTTCCACATCATCCGGCACGTCGCACCAGTAATTCCCCTCCGTGGAGGGGTGGCGCACATGCGCCGGGGTGGTTGTGCGGAGCACCCCATTCATCCGCAGCGCCGCCACCGACATCCCATCCCGTTCCAGCCAAAGCAGCGCCCCCCGGTGCAGCCACGCCACCCTCTGCATCGCGGCGGCCCCCGAGCCCTCGCGCCGCCCCGCCGCGTGCAGCGCCTCCAAATCCAGTCCCCCCTCGCACTGTGCCGTGAGCGTAATCGAGCAGGCCCCGTTATCGCGCCGCGCGCATTGCCGCCTGCGCTTCCTCTTCGCCTCCAGCGAGACAGCGATCTCCTCCCCCCGGCAGTGCAGCGCGCAGTTGCAGATCATTTCCAGCACCAGCCAGGCAATATCTCTCGGCGCGCATAAAACTTCCATGGCCTCCTCCGGCGCCTCGAAACGAACCAGCCTCCCCAACGGGCGCAGCAGCATATCGGATGCCGCGCACAGGTCTGAGACATACTCCCGCAGCTCGCACGGCCGGGCGATGAACTCGTCCTCCTCCCGTGCACAGATCACGATATTTTGCAGCGCCCGCAGCCGCAGCCTGCAGGCCAGCAGCATGTTCAATGCCCGCGGATCGTATTTCAAATCGCGGCGGGAGAGCAGCTCGTTCATCACGTTTTGCAAAGCCGCGCGGGCAAAGCCCTCCCCCTCCGGCGTGAGGGGGGTTCCCATCGCCTGCCTGAACAGTACCTCGGGCGTCTGTGTTACATGAATCATATGGGATTATTATTGCAAATCCCGTGGGAGAAAAACCAAATTTGTTCAAACTGCCAAAAGTTTACACGGCTGGAGCGAAACACTTGCAATGTCGGGCGAAATGGGGTAAAATAGTTGTTGCGGAGAGCATGCAACCGTTGGTTGCGCATCTTCAAGGTTCGAATGGTGGACGACAATCGCTTGATATGCTATGATGTCCTTACCAAAAAATGAGAGGGGACAGACCATGAGCATAGGTGAAAAAATACAGCAATTCCGGAAAGCCAGGGGGCTTTCGCAGGAACAGCTGGCCGACAGCCTGAATGTATCCAGGCAGGCCGTTTCAAAGTGGGAGACCGACCAGTCGTCGCCCGACATCGAAAATATCCTCGCGATCAGCCGATTTTTTTCCATCACGACAGACGAACTGCTCGGCAACAGCAGCGCAAGCAGCGCCCTGGATACAACGTGCCTCCTGGCGGAAACGAAGAAAAGAATTTTATTTGACGTCCGCCAACTTGGCCGCCTGTTTGGTTTGATAGACAGCAAAATTACCTTGATCACCTTTTCTTTGCTGTGCTTCATCGCGGCAGGCACATGCGCGATCGTGAATTTCGCGATCGACCAGCGTCTCACATGGGCGGCGTACCCGCTGATCTCCATCGCGCTTGGGTGGGTCGTCGCCGCGCCACTGTTCTACAGGAAGCTCATCATGGCCCTGTGCGCGCTGACGGCGGCAATCGGCCCGTACCTGTATTGCATGGACAGGCTGACGCATGGCCCCGATTGGTTCGTCAAGCTCGGCCTGCCGATTGCAGCCATAGGCGTCGTTTTCTCCTGGCTGACCTACCTGCTGTTCCGGTTCGCCAAAATCAACGCATGGTACAAGGCCGCGATTGTTGCTCTGCTGGCGGGCGTGGCCGTCAGCCCGGCCATCGATCTTGTCACGGGAGAAACAACCGCCCTGAATCTCGCGATCAACATCTTCTCGGGCCTTTTTATGGCGGCGATCTTTTGGATCATCGGGTACATCCGGAATAAGGCGAAGTCCGGGGCAAAATAGCATCGAGGAACGGAGGGTTGGCATGCGCAAATCGCTTGCCTTCGTTTTGGCGCTGTGCCTGTTATTTGTATTGGCCGCGTGCGCTGTGCCGCAGGAGAAAGAACCGGCCACTGACGAACCAACCCTGCCCGAAGCCACCGCGGAGCACGCCGCGCCCTTTGACATTGCGGCATACAAAGCGGCCTTGTCCGGCTGGGCAGAAGCCGATCCGGTTACGCACGTCGTGAATCCCGCGCCGCATATCGCGGACGCGTTTCAACCGCTGAAAGACTACGAGGGCATCCTGCCGGATGAAGCGGTGCTGGCTTTTTCGCACTTTTTGGATCGTGCCAGCGATGGACTTCCCAATTATGAAGCGGAAAAGCATCCCTTTCTCACACTGTATGGGCACAGCTATTTTAGCGATCCCGATTATCCCGCTGTCATAAAGGCTCTCGAAGGCAAGCTATCCTCCGGTGCGGCGCTCTGGCTGGTTCTGAAAATGCAGGCATACGGTTGGGAAGCTGACATATATGAGCCCGATACTGATGAAGGCGAAATGAGGCTGCTTATCCCTTTCGAGCACCTGCTTCACCTTGCGAAGGCTTGGCACACGTTTGAACTGGAATACCCGGAAATCGCCGCAAGCGAGTATGCCGGCTACTATGGAAACAATTCCGCCGGCTGGGTAGACAGGTGCCTTGATTCGGGTGACGATTATGGCTTGTCCGCAGAGGGCAAAAGGTTATACGCGGCGAGGCAAAAAGCATACATGGAAGAATTCCTTGGCAACGAGACCAATCGAAAATACACTTTTTATGAAGACATCTATCAATTCATCCATCAATAAATAAATATATCGGAGGTATCACACATGGCAGTCAAAGTTGCAATCAACGGATTCGGGCGCATCGGGCGGCTGGCGTTCCGCCAGATGTTCGGCGCGGCGGGCTACGAGGTGGTGGGGATCAACGACATCACCAGCCCCGCCATGCTCGCGCACCTGCTCAAGTACGACACGGCCCAGGGCCGCTACGACGGCCACACCGTGGAGGCGGGCGAGGGCAGCATCACCGTGGACGGCGTGGAAATCCCCATCTATTCCATCATGAACCCCGCCGAGCTCCCCTGGGCAGCCCTGGAAGTGGACGTGGTGCTGGAGTGCACGGGCATCTTCACCACCCAGGAGAAGGCCGGCCTGCACATCCAGGCGGGCGCGAAGAAGGTCGTCATCTCGGCCCCGGCGGACAAGGAGACCAAGACCGTCGTGTTCGGCGTGAACGAGGACATCCTCACCGCCGACGACAAGATCATCTCCGCCGCCAGCTGCACCACCAACTGCCTGGCCCCCATGGCCAAGGCCCTCAACGACTTCGCGCCCATCCAGAGCGGCATCATGACCACCGTGCACGCCTACACCGGCGACCAGATGACCCTCGACGCCCCCCACCGCAATGGCGACCTGCGCAGGGCCCGGGCGGCGGCGCAGAACATCGTGCCCAACAGCACGGGCGCTGCCAAGGCCATCGGCCTGGTGATCCCGGCGCTCAGCGGCAAGCTGGTCGGCTCGGCCCAGCGCGTGCCCGTGTGCACCGGCTCCACCACCATCCTCGTGGCGGTGGTCAAGGGCAACGCCGTGAGCAAGGAGGGCATCAACGCCTTCATGAAGGCCGCCGCCAGCGAGAGCTACGGCTACACCGAGGATGAGATCGTGTCCAGCGACGTGATCGGCATCAGCTATGGCAGCCTGTTCGACGCCACGCAGACCATGGTGACCCCCATCGGCTGCTGCGATTTGTATCAGGTGCAGGTGGTGGCGTGGTATGACAACGAATATAGCTACACCTGCCAGATGGTGAGGACGATCAAGTATTTCGCGGAGCTTGCGTAAACACGAAGTGAAAACAAAATGGCCGCCGGGTGAGAGCCCGGCGGCTGTCTACTATATCCGCGATTCAATCTAATTGTACATCACTGATTACTTTCTCTGCTTTTTCTCTTGCAGTTTCCCGTTCTATCTCTCGTTTGTCTTTTAACTGTGCCCTCATCTCGTCCATAAATTGTTTATCTTCTTCTATGTTGAACAATGATTTCATTATAAACAAGGGTAGACCGAATATTGTTCCCACTAAACTGACGATGGCTCCTATAAATGCCACAACATGGTCATTTGGCGCTTTCGCTAAAAACCAAAGGATGGTGCTTACTACAGCGACAAAGCAAATCGTCATTGCCAATACAGCATAGGAATACACTGCTCTGGCAGTTTCTTTCTTGCGGAAACGATCAATAAAAACCTGCAGCATCTCGCGATGAAAAACATCAGAGGGGTTAGAGGAATTAAGAGATGGATTCTGAGTGCCGCTGCCGCCTGCCTTTTTATTCCTATAGGACAAAGCCACATTCCTCCAATCGCAGCTTTGCCTTCCTTTTTGTGACTCTGAACAGAGATGAAATGTAATCAATTAACGAATCATACTGTTCCCATTGTTTTTCGCTGCGATAGATTTCGACGGCTTTTTCCAAATATGGCCTTGGCATCAGCATCGCACGGGCAAAAAGACTGGCCGCCAGCTCCTTATCCTCTGATTTCGTATCCGAGGCCATCGCCGCTTCAGCAAGCGTTTCCTCTGCATCGTTTTCCTCAAGGTTCCAATGGCCCAGTTCGTGCGATATTACGCAACGGGCATAGGAGGGATCATCTTCTAACCACGCGTCAACCACAATGATTTTTTTGTCCCTGTCCAGTTTCCCGATGGTGTTTCCTGGGATAGCCGCATATCTCACTGACAGGCCCACGCGTTGTGCGAGAGCCTCTGGCTCAATGGGCATTCTAGCGGCGTCATTTTCAACAAGAAACATGCGCGCCTTATGCTCTATGCTATTTTTTTGTGCTTGTGTCAATGGCATGTCGGCCCACCTCGCAAAGAAATTCTTTCCTGAATAATACATGCATAATGCACCTCCGGTGCATAGTATGCGTGCCTGCGTGTTCTGTATGTGCGATGGACTAATTCTAGCACACAGAATTTCCCATGTCAAGGAGAAAAATCCATAAATGCAAGCTTTATCCATGCATATCTTACCATAATTTTCTGAAACTGTCAACCCTCGACAGAAATCTTGTCGCATATTACCGCTGCACTGCTTTGAACCACGTCCCGATCTGCCTGCCGTCCATCAGCTGATACAAATTCTCCGGCGTGTTGCCGTTGAGAATCACGACGTCGACGCCCGCTTCGGTGACGAGCTTGGCGGCCTGCAGCTTGGTGTACATGCCGCCCGTTCCCCGGTTCGAGCCGCTGGCACCGCCCAGGGCGAGAATTTCGTCCGTCACGCGGGGTACCGCCGGCATGAGCACGGCGGTCTCGTCCTCGGCGGGGTTGGCGGTGTAGAGGCCGTCGGTATCGGTGAGGAAGATGAGGGCGTCGGCCCCGATGAGCCGCGCCACCATGGCGGAGAGGTTGTCGTTGTCGCCGAGATGCAGGCCCTCGATCTCCTCGGTGGATACGCTGTCGTTCTCGTTGACCACGGGGATGGCCCCCAGCTTGAACAGCTGCGTGAAGGTGTTGAGCAGGTTTTCGCGGCGCTGGGCGTGATTGAAATCATCCAGGGTGAGCAGTAGCTGGCCCACTTTGTTGCCGCACTCGCCGAAGTATTTGTCGTAGAGGAACATCAGCTCGCACTGGCCCACGGCGGCGGCGGCCTGGCGGGCGGGGGTGTCCTTCGGGCGCTTATGCAGGCCGAGCTTCCCCACCCCCACCGAGAGCGCCCCCGACGACACCAGCGCCACCTCGCGGCCCGCGTTGTGCAGGTCGGACAGCACGGCGGCCAGGCGGCTG
>Ga0082212_10007676_pt1 | contig 14214 bp, 16 predicted proteins | sample TergutNt197P3_FD_71548 | JGI IMG/M metagenome (GOLD analysis project Ga0082212, IMG submission 71548) | Neocapritermes taracua P3 segment gut microbial communities from Petit-Saut dam, French Guiana - Nt197 P3 | ecosystem: Host-associated > Arthropoda: Insects > Digestive system > Gut ... | reverse complement strand
GATAGTGTTCTTTTTATATTCGCGGATGAAGTCATACAGCTTCCCTCCATTCGTATTTATATTTGCGGTTCAAAACCACAGTAACGGGTCGGACAAACGCTAAAAAAGCGCAGTCCGGCCCGGTGTCTCTGATTTCGATTCGTTTCGTCGTATTTGACCACGCGCCCCCGGCGAGGGCATACATCAGGTGACGGCCGGTTAGCCGTTCGCATAACTCCGCGCGTACCGCCGTCTGCCAAACAAGCGAATACCGCAGGGCTCTCCCCATTCTGATAGCGAGCCGTCCAATGCTGTGAGGCGTTCAAGACGGAAGTTTCGTTTTCCCCCGCGCGCGTCGTGGCGCCCCGGAAACCATCCGGGGCTGTAAGCGGACGCTGATCGCTGGAACAGGCATAAGCCTGTCCGTCGTGGCGCCGTCCCTTACCGGCTCTCCGCGCGGGAGTGTGTACCTGAGATACGGAATATGACCGGAGTGATGTCCGGTGTTTGTCAAAGATCACAGAGGTTCAAAAAATGTCCCTCTACTTATTAGGACAGTTAAAGGCGTTTTGGGAGGGTCTAAAATAAAATAATTTGAAAAATATTTTTTCGCATAAAAATACCCGGCAGGTTTTTTCCTGTCGGGTATCTCTGTTTTTGTTTGATTACCGGGCTTACATCTTTTTCAGAAGCTCAAGCAGCGCCGTTTTTTGGTCTTTCGTCAGCGTGTTCCACATCTCCAGCATCTCTTTTTGCTCCGCGTTCAATACGACCGCTTCCTCGCCCTCCGCGAAAAATTGTGACAGCGTTATATCAAAACCCGTGCATATCGCCTCCAAAGTTGGAATGGTGGGTTGATTGTTCAGCCGAAAAAGATTGTTCAATGATCCCTCTGATATGTTCGCCTCTTTCGCCAGCCGGTAATTGCTCCAGCCCCGGCTGTCCCGAAGCTGTTTTATGCGTTCAAGTAATTCCATAGCGTTCAATTCCTCCATACTAATATGATACACATTTTAGTATGCGCAATAAACGCTTAATCACGCTTGTATTTACGCATATATTTATGTATAATAGTACATAGAGATACTCGTACATGGGAAAGGCGGCTCTGCCGGAGCAAAGCCGCCCGCTCGTTTACCGATCAGGTTCCAGGAGTTTTTTCAGTTTCCTCAACGCGCTGGCGATTGATTCCTCAACAGACTTACGGCTCACGTTTTCGATTTTCGCTATACCGCTATACGTCAGTCCGTCATGGAAACGCATCTCCAATCTCCGGCGTTGGGTTTCCGACAGTTTATCCAACGCCGCATATAGCTGGTTATAACTGTCTATCCTAATCACGAGATCGGCGACATCCTCCTGCGCGGCTGTCATAGCAGCTTCTTCAAATTCTTCTATGCAGCCCGTGAATATGAGATAACGCCTGTCTTGCCGCCGTTGGGAGCGGATTTGCCGGTCAGACTGTTCAAGGAAGTCCCTGACCTCGCTCGTCACTTCGAGCCTGATCCGCTTTCCATCGGCGAGTTTGTATGCTATTGTTATTAAAGGTTTTGCCATATAATTCCTCCGTTTCGTTTCGATTTGTGTTTGTGCCGGCGAATCGAAACAGAGGGGGCGAACGCGCCCGTGGTATGATTTTGCGGGGAAACGGAAAAACGCCCAATGAGGGCGGAGGCCCGCGCTGGACGTTTTTCAATGAACCCGTAGACAAAAACGCGCCTGAAAGGGTATAATCCAATCTGGCGCTTATATGCAAGGTGACATGCGCCGTACCCTTTAGGGTGGCTGGCAGGTCACCTATACAAGCAGAAAAGCCCGCTGTTAAAAGCGAGCTTTTTTTGACGAGTTACCAATCAGGTAATTATGGGTGTTTTCAAAGATCAGGTAATGCCGTTCATATATGCGGACACTTAATTCGGCATAGCGGGTCGCCTCCCTCCGCGCATTTTGCTTGCAATAACACTTGAAGCACCGCGATGATGTATTCTATGTCATGTTCGCCGACTCTTTCCAACAGGATACGCAGCCTGCTCACTAACTCACAGTCATGTCCCTGCTCCGGGTAAAAAATTGCGTCAGCGGAGATATTAAGCTCCCGGATTATCTTGAAAAGAACTTTGCTGCTTGGGATTTGATTTCTGTTCTCTATGGCCATCAGGTAGTGCGGCGAAATGGACAGCCTCTCGGCTAACTGCTGTTGTGTCAAATTCTTTTCTATCCTCGCAGTTTTCACGGCGTTGCCAAGTTTTTCCGATACGCTATTCAGTTTACCTCACCTCCTTGTTTGTTTTTTGCTTTGTGTAGCCGCTTATAGGTAATTCAAAATAAAACATAACACAGCTATTTTTATTTTCAACGCCGACCGTTCCTCCGTGCTTTTCAATGATTGTTTTTACCGTAAACAAACCTAATCCAAAACGCCCTTCTTCTCTGTCGTGCGCTTTATCAACACGGTAAAAGCTCTCCCATATATGCGTTATTGCGTCATCTGGAACGGGCAAACCCTCATTTTCAATTTCAAATCTGACTTTTATATCATATTCTTTTAGGTTGATTGTGATTTTGCCATACTCCGACGTATGGCTCGCCGCGTTCGTAATTAAATTTACAAGCACGGTTTCAATCATGCTTTCGTCTGCGGTAATATAAACGGGAAGTAAGTGGTTATAATCAATAACAATATTTTTTGCTTCTATCTGCTTTTCTAACCGTGATATGGTTTTTCTGATTAACTCGTCTAATCGGATTTTTTCTTTTTTAGGCAAGTTTTTTTCATTTTGTAGTAAGGCGACTTCTAACATATCGCGGACTAATTTACCTATTTTTTGCGATTCGTCATATATCGAGTTTTCATATTCTGTACGTTCTTCCGGCGTTAATATTCCGTCTATCAGACTTTCCGCATATCCGCTTATGATACTTATAGGCGTTTTCATTTCGTGCGAGGCGTTGGCGATAAAATCCCGGCGCATTATATCGAGCGACTTTCTGCGCTCAATTTCCGCAAGTAATGGTTTTGTTACTAATGTTGCTATTATAATCGCTATCAAAAAAGAGATAACGACGGTAAACAAATAAGCAATCCATGAAATACTGTTAAGCGTTGTCATAGCTTCGTCAACTGCTTGTATTGATGAAGCGATACCCAATAGATACGCCGTGTCATTTATTTTTACTTTTTGCATAGTTACTAAATATTGTAAGCCAGTTACATCAGAGCGAATACGAGAGGTATCATACTCGCCATTATTTGCCAAATAATTCAACGCTTCGGCGTTAAGCATATTATTGATGTCAGGCTGTTTACCAACTGCAATTTGTGATGCAGTCAAATCATGAAGGCCAGTTTTATTGCTTCTGCTACCCCTTATATTCATATTTTCAATGGGATACAACACAGCAAAAAAACCGTATTCATCATATAAAGAAGATACGCCCATAAGCATATCGTTTTGTGAAATATACATATTATCAAACTTCTCAACGGCGACCCGCACAGATGAATTAAACTCGTTTTCTTTGTGCGCTGTATAATATATCCCAAAATATTTTGTCTGAAATAAAATAATCGCGCCGATAAAAACGGTCAGGAATACGGCTATTATGATAAACAATTTAATAAAAATATGTCTGCCGCTCATTCCTTAACCTCCCATTTGTAGCCGAAATTGCTGATAGTATGGATATGCTTTCCGTAATCTTCAAGTTTCTTTCTTAAACGGCTTATATGTATGTCAACCGTTCTGTCCGCGCCGAAATAATCTTCGCCCCAAACGCCATTGAGCAACTGCTCCCTTGAAAGCGCAAAATTTTGATTACGCATAAGATATTGCAATAAGTCAAATTCTTTTGGTTTAAGATCACAGTCCATACCGTTTATTGATACTGTACGGGCAATATTATCAATATTCAAACTGTCGAGATTTACGATATTTTTTCCATACGCTTTTCTATCAAGCCTGTTGATTACCGCCGATACTTTCGACATCAACGCTTTACAGCTAAAAGGTTTTTCTATGTAATCGTCCGCGCCCAACCCATAAAGACCGACTTGTGAATCTTCGCCCGTTATTGCCGTAAGTACAATGACATACACATCTGAAAATTGACGGACAGCTTTAATAAAACCCTCGCCGTCCAAACGCGGCATCATCAGATCGAGTATAACAAGGTCAACCGTTTCATTTTCCACGACTTTAAGAGCCTGTACGCCGTCAGCCGCTTCATAAACGGTATAATTTTCTTCTTTTAAGTATCTTGTAATCATTCTGCGGATTTTTGGTTCATCATCCACAACTAAAATAGATTTTGCCATAATCTCACCTTGCTTTTAGGTTAGCAATAGACGGAAACGATGTGTTCCCGCCTATTGCTTCCCACATCTACCTTTGAAACATTTTTTTGTCTATCGGATTTTGCTTCCGCGTCCACCGGGAACGGCAGGATTTCCGTTTTCGTCAAGCGCGATTTCGCTTTTCTTGCTCTGCTTTTGAGCAGTCAGAGCTGCGTCCTCTTGCTCGTCAATCTCGCCGTTTCCTACTGCTTTCGGGTCATTGCTGTTTTCATTCACTTTAACTTCTTTATATGCCCGTATAGCATTGCGGATTTCGTCGCCGGTAGTCATTCCTGCGGTATCAATGCCCAATATTGCGGCATATTCTTTTTGTTCTTCATAATTCGCGCTTTCTTCCGTTTCTGTATGCGTACCGTGTTTGACCGCGCGTGCAATTTCCTCGTTGCTCATTCCCACGGTGTCAATGCCCAGGTCAGCGGCGATTTCGGGGGATTCTTTTGCCTGAAGCCGGCTTCCGCGTCCGCCGGGCGCGGCAGAATTTCCGTTTGCGTCAAGCGCAATTTCGTCTTTTTTGTCTTGCTTTTGAGCAGTCAGAGCCGCGTCCTCCTGCTCGTTAACATAGCCGTTCCCCTTATTTGCTGTGCTTGCGGCATATGCCGCTACCGTACCTCCCGTTAAGCATATAGCCAACAATAGGGCTACGGCAATAGCTGTGAATTTCCTGTTTTTGAACATAGCGTTCACTCCTTATAAATTTTATTTGTCAGGCCTGACGCTATTATATTACCCGTCCGATATTTCCAAAATGTTTCCAAAATCACTTTCTAAAAATATTTTCATCGTCTGCGGATTCCGCTTCATTGAACCATTCGTCAAGCTCATCATCGGCGGCGTTGTCCTTTTGTTGGCCTACCGAAGCAATAGTTTTTCTTAACACAGGTTGCTTTCTATGCAACAAAAGCCCCGCTGCCGCCAATAACAGAGCATAGACGAAATACTGACCACAATTCCCCATATAGAAACTTGCTATGTCATACTCGTTTCCATTGGCGGCCAGTTGACCGGCCGCTTTCGCCTGCGAGATTATATCGGCGCAATAGGTGTACGACCAGATCGTGTAAAATAACAGCAGTCCGGCAAAAATGTATAAGGCAACACTCGGAATGAGGTGTAAAAGTTTTTTATTCATTGTCGGTTCCTTCCTTTACCCGCGCGTGATATTCTTTGCCGCTAAGTAACCGCCCCGCCCTGATGCCTATTACTTCATCAGCGATGGCAGTTACGTTTTCGGAATGGGTAACGATGATAACGCATTTATTGTCCTCATGCGCCAGCCGTGAAAGTATTTGTAATACGGCGTTTTCGGTTTCCGTATCAAGGTTGCCAGTCGGCTCGTCCGCAATTATTACATCAGGTTTATGTGACAATGCCCGCGCAATGCCTACACGCTGCTGCTCACCGCCGGAGAGTTTCAGGATTTTGCGGTCGGCTGTTTCCCGGTCGATCCCCACTTTATCCAAGAGAGCGTAGGCAGCTTGCTTTTTTGCCGTCCGTTCTTTTATGTCGCTTTCAGATATGTTCATAGAGAGCGTTATGTTATAAACCGCCGTCGAGTTCAAAAGCAAATTATAGCTTTGAAAAATCACACCCACGCTTTTAGACCGGTACTCGTCACGGTCAATTTCTCGAAGATTTATCCCGTTGTAGTAAATATCGCCGTCCTTGCATGTGTCCAAGCCGGAGATCAATGAGAGTAGCGTGGATTTCCCCGCGCCTGATTCTCCGATTATCGTATAGACCTTGCCACTTTCAAAGGAGGCGCTGACTTTTTTTAACACGGTTTCCGTGCCACCCTCATAGCGATAAGACACGTCCGCCAATTCTAAACACTTCATGTCCGCACCCCCTAATTCCGTTCCATCAATATCTTGATGGGTTCGCTTTTTGTGATCCGGCTGACAGATATAATACCCGCGATGGAAGCAAGCAAGATAGATATTGCGAATATCTCCAATGCGGTTACGGCATTGACTGAAATATCGATTTTGGTATTCTCATCTGTCACCCCGTTTGCTTCATTTAATCTATCTACTAATGATGTTGAACCTGCGGTAGACTCCTGTGTTTGTCCCATCATGATTGCGTCAGAAATCGGCTGCGACAACAGAGTCCCAACACCCATGCCGAGCATGAAGCAGATACATGTGATCGCGATTATTTCAGACCAAAGCCCAAGCGCGACTTTTTTCTTTTTCATGCCCATAGCCCGTAAGACGCCGATTTCATATTTTCTTTCACGGATGGCGATAACCGATAAAAGTATCATAATGACCGCACCTAATATCAAGACGATGATCAGAAAGGTAAGTGATAAGTTGTTCAAGCTCTCCACCGGCCCGGCCACGCTGTCAAACGCCGATTCATCTGTTTTCACGGAATAGTCGCCCGGTAAACCTTTGTTACGCAATTCTTTTTCAAACGCCGTTAGCATGTCCGGGCGTTTCAGATAATACACGGCGTCCACCCCATCGGCGTTTCTGCTACCTTCTTTGATGTCCGCGCCGTCAAGGTATTCGGATTCGGCAAAGGATAGGTATTGTTCTAACGACACCGCCGCCGTCTGCTGACCGCCGCCTGCCGTCACCGCGCCGCCGTTTCCCACCATTTGTCTTTGAGGTTGGATACGAACAGCGCATTGGAGCGAGGTTCTCGTTTCTTCAAGAATGATTCCCGAAGTGTTGTAAATCGCCAAAGCTACAACCGTGGCGGTGATGATCGCAAAGATAATTACCGCTAACAGGATATTCCGTCCTTTATTCTTTCCAAGATTCAAAAGCGCGTGTTCAATAACGTACATTATCCCACCCCCCTAATTTTTCTTAGCGGAGAGTTGACGGAACACACCTTTGTCCAATCCCCATATTTCGTCCGCGATGGTCGTTACCTTTTTGGAGTGGGTTACGATTATTACGCATTTCCCCTCGTTATGGGCGAGAAGTTCAAAGATTTTCAAAACTTTTGCTTCGGTATCTTTATCCAGATTACCCGTCGGCTCGTCCGCCACAATCAATATCGGGTCATGCGCCAAAGCCCGTGCGATTCCGACCCGCTGTTGTTCGCCGCCAGAAAGTTTAAGGATTTTTCGGTTTGCTTTTTCCGGTGAGATACCTACCTTTGTTAATAATTCAAGTGCCCGCGCTTTTTTATCCACCCCTGTAACACTACTTATGTTCATCGACAAAATGATGTTGTCAATGGCTGTGGCGTTAGTTAGCAAATTCAAGCTCTGGAAGATGATCCCCGCTTTTTGCGCCCTGTAACGGTTGCGGTTGATTTCAGCAAGATTTTCGCCGTCGTATTCGATCCGTCCGCTGGTCGCGATGTCTAATCCCGACAATAGGGAGAGCAGCGTGGATTTTCCGGCGCCGGACTTGCCGACAATGGTATAAACCTTGCCCGCTTCAAATTGCAAGTTTACATCATTGAAAATAGTTTTGTTGGTTCCCTCATACTTATAGGAAACATTTTGCAATGCGAGTGTACTCATGTTTAAGCCTCCTTAATTTCTTTCCCTGAGAATCTTCAAAGGTTCATATTGCGTGATTACTACAACACCGATTACGCCTGACAGCGCAGCCAGCGCCAGCGTGATCATGATGATCTGAATAATAACGTCCGCTCCTAAACTTACCTGTATTTCGCTCTCAGGCATATATCCCGCCGCTTTGTCGTCTGTTTGCATCTGGCCTTGTGCGAAAAGAACTTTATTCCCTGTTCCGCTGGCTGCATCTTCTGCTTCCGCCGCGGCGACTCTCCCCTCAAGCATATTATCCGCGATAGGTTGTGACATTACGGTTCCCGCTCCAAGTCCAATTACCAAACATAACGCCGCGATCATTACAGTTTCCGCGAGGATACCGAACGCGACTTTACCCCGTTCCATACCCATTGCCCGCAGGACACCGACTTCATATTTTCGTTCGCGAACTGCCATAAAGGACAACAACGCCAAAACAATAGCGCCGAGTATCAGAATCACGACCATGAAGGTCACAGCCGCGCCTTTCATGCCGGAGAGCGGGCCGGTAACTTTATCATAAGCCGCTTGGTTGATGGACACGTTGTAGGTTATCGGCAACCCTTTTGTTCTAACTTCTTGCTCAAATAACTTTACATTGTCAGGATTTTTCAAATAGTATTCGTTTTTAATGTGCAGCCCGTAACTGGTTTCCCAGCCCGCAGTCATAAGGGTGTCAAAACTTGTGATGATTTCGTTGCGCCGGTTTTCCGAAACGGGTCTATTGAACATAAACATGAAGTTGGTGTATTCGTCGGTGCTATCGGAATAAAACCCAACAACAGTCATTTTATACTCTTTATCCGTTACTATCGCGCCCCGGAGTTCTAACGAGTCGCCGATGGAAATACCGTTAAGATTTGCAAGTTCTTCGCTGATGATACATTCGTTAAGTCCCTCAAACATCCTGCCGTACGTAATATTGCGGAGCGTGCCGAAATCGGGCAGCGTATTCGGATCGGAAGTGCTTACCAGCTTGCAGGTTTCGTCCAAAACTGTACCACCTTGTCCGTCGCTTCGTTCCGTCGCTCCCGGATTTGAGGGGTCGTCGTTTATGGCGCAAAAAGTGTTGCTCCATCCGTACATAGTCGCGCTGAATATGGTTTTCCTCAAATAATCAGAATTCGCGTAAGAATAAAAATCATTGATAGATAAATGAACTGAATCGGTTCGCCCATCCAAACCTGCCGCCCGCATTTCCATAAAATCCTGCCCGATTTCAACCCTTGAGCCGAGATCAAGCCGGATGTCGTCAATAATTTTAGCGGCGGCGTTGTTTATGGTCAGCGTCACCACCGTTGAAACAATGATTGCCAGCGTGACGGCGGCGATCAGTATGTTTCGTCCCTTGTTTCGTACAAGGTTTTTCATTGCATTGGTAAATAGGTACATATGAAAAATCCTCCCTTTATGGTTTCATAAAGAGAGGATACCATGTCAATCTGTAGTTTGCCTGTAGTTTGTCTGGATTTTATCTGTAGACATAAAAAATTCACAAAAAGACTGGTGGATATATCATTATCGTATATATTCAAAATTCCGGTAAATCCATCCAGAACAATACGCCGTCCGGGGAATTTTCCAGCGAATAGTCAATATTCATTGTTTCAAGAGCCTTTTGCACAATGGTAAGCCCTAATCCGCTACGTCCGTCTTTTCGGCTCCTCGCTTTATCCACCCGGTAGAACGGGTCAAACAGTTTCGGCAAAACAGTATCGTCAATTTTCGCGCCCACATTCAAAACGCAAAGACGGTATTGATCGGCTATCGGTTCCGTCCATATCCGAATTTCGCCGCCTTTCGGCGTATTCTGCACCGCGTTCAGTATGACGTTGGAGAGTGCTTTTCTCAGCATTTTGGCGTCGGCAAGGACAGTTTCGCCATCTGCGGTATTGCATATAATACGTTGTTCACTCGCATCCGCTAATGTTTGAAAGTTTGGCAAAATATCGGCGACCGTTAGCCCAATATCCAATTTTTCAGGAGAGGGAACGATTTTACAGTCATTCAAGCTAACGATTTCAAGTATTTCCGAAATCATTTTGTTTTGCGCGTCCATCATCTTGATACACTCACGCAAATATTTAGGATGATCTTTATAATCGCCCACGTTTTCAAGCATACCCTCCAACAAAACGCTTGTCGCAGCGATAGGGGTTTTTAATTCATGGGATGCCGCTGAAAAGAAATACCGCTGCGTTTCTTCCATTTCCCGTTCACGCAGGATTTCGTCTTCCAACCTGGAGATAGTTTCTTTAAGTTTATCGTACATGGAATGAACGTCGCGCGCTAAATTGCCAAGTTCGTCCGCGCGTTCCGGCGCTTGCGGCACATCTTCGAGATTAGCCATTTTCCTTGTATTGTCGGCTATCTTTTTAATAGGTTTTGTCATTTGCCGTGCGAAAATAAATGCGCCGGCAATACTGATGGCAAGCATTGCGGCAAGCGCGACAAGCGCCTGCGAAATCAAGCCGCTGTAGTTTGTTGTGAAGTCATTATCGCTTTGGGCGCGCAAGGTATAATTTTTATTAAGGTTTACCATTACTGTTAATTTCCCGTTGCTCATATTGCCTGATGTGTCGGCGTGAGGTGTGGCATAAATAATGCTTCCTTCTCTATCCAATATATAAAATTGAAAGGATTGATTGTTTTCATAGAACCGCTGCGCCAGTTCGGGAAAATCACTTTCACTTTCTCCATGCAGTTGGTCAACCAAGTGCTGATAGGAACTGCTGACCTTCTGCATCTGACTTACACGGTAAAAAGAGATAAATTGCTGGGAAAATAGTGCTACCGTCACGCAGACAAGTACGATTAAAAAGATCGTTGTATAGATAAAAATCTTGTAAAATATACCTCGAATTCTCACAGTAACCCCTCCTCAATACGATAACCAACCCCACGCACAGTTTTTATGATGTTTTCCGGCAATTTTGCCCGCAGATTTTTAATATGAGTATGCACTGCGCTTCCATCGCCATCGAAGTCATACCCCCAAACACGAGAGAGGATTGTTTCGTGGGATAAGGTTTTGTCTTTGTTTTGCAATAGCAACATAAGGATTTCAAACTCTTTGAGTGTCAAAGACAAGTCCGCGCTCTCATAAAATACTGTAAAATCTTCTGGCCGGAGAATCAGTTTGCCGCAGCGGACTTCCTTTGCCAACGCGCCGCTGCGCCGCAATAAGGCTTCCACTCTTTTCATCAGAATTTGGATTTTGAAAGGTTTAGTCACATAATCATCGGCCTCCGAGTCAAAGGCGCGGATTTGGTTTTCGTCATCGGACAACGCCGTCATCATCAATATAGGGGTGTTGTTCAGCTTGCGAAACTCTCGTAGAAGTTCGTGTCCGTTCATACCGGGCAGCATGATGTCAAGAATTGCCAGTTGATACGTATTATTGTAAAACATCGTAAGCGCTTCGTTGCCGTCAAAACAAGCGTCCGTTTTATACCCGGCTTCAAGCAAAAAGGCTTTAACCGTGTTACAAATGTTTTCATCGTCTTCGACGAGCAAAATTTTAATATCCATAAATAAACCCTCCGATATTATTATAACATACCAATCTGTAGTTTATCTGTAGTTCCCGTAAATACTTCGGAATAAGGATTGGCGAGCAAGGTACGCGCTACAGCGCGCGTACATTCTCGTTGGGCGGCGCCCAATCCCGCGACGAGAAACCGGCTCGCGCACGGTCTCTCGTTAAAGCCAGCTTCGCTGTCTGCTGCGCGTTTCTGCGAAACGCTAAAAAACGTGGAAACATAAACGTCAAATCCTTTCCGTTTCTTTTTCTTTTACCGCTTCGCGGTGGTTCAACATCTGCTGAACATTTTGCCGTGCCGACAAAATATCCTGCATATCTTTTCGCGCCGGGTGGTACTCGCTGTACAGGGTTTTCTTCTCGGCGGCGAGGGCGGCGTACTCGGTTTTGAGCGTGTTGATCGTCGGGAGCTTTTCAAGCCCCAGGGTATCAAAATACTTTTTCGCCGCCTTGTGAGCGTTGATGTCGTCCTCATGCTCGGCGAGATACTTTTTCGAGTAACCGGCTTTACGGTAGGCGGCGTAAACGTCGCGGGTCTTGCTGTATATGCCGATCTGTTTTTGCAGAGCCGTTATGTCTTTGAGCCGAACGTCAATATTCTGTATGCGGGTATTTATAGCGTTAAACTTATCTTTTGCCGCCTGCGCCTTTTCGTTTAGTTTATCAATGTCGTCGAGGCCGTTCTCCTGTAAGAATATGAGGGTGGAGGCCGCGGTCTTGAGATTGAATATTTTTGACCACTGAGCGTAGCCTGGGCTGTTCTGCGCCTTGATGGAGTTCTGAATATCAATGAGCAGATTGACCTTGCGGGGCTGATCCGGCACGGTAACTTTATGTGTTGCCGGAGCTTCGCGCTTGCCGGAGATAATCTCTCGGATAGCGTCCTCGGTGTAGTCGCCTTTCAGCGAACGCAGACAGATGAAACCTTTGCCGGTTCCGCGAAAAGAATACCGGCTGCCGCGGCGTTTCACTTCGTACCCTGCGGCTTGTATCAGCTTCAAAGAGTCCTCAAAACTCGCGGGCTTTTGAGCGAGCGCCGCGTCGATTGCCTGTTTCAACTGCTCACGGTAATTGAGCGGCTTATTGTCGCCGAGCCATTCGCCGTAATGGCCGCGCGAGGGCTTCGGGTTCACTATGACTGACAAGCCGTTCTCGGCGCAAATCTGATCGGATATACGCCGGATAATCTTATTTGAGCGTATAGGGTTCTGAAACTTATACGCGCAGTCCAGCGTAGTCGAATTAAAAACGATATGATTATGGATATGTTTTTTATCTATGTGCGTCGCCACTATGAAAGCGTGGCGCCCCCTGGTAAAGCGCATGGCAAGCTCATATCCTAATTTGTTGGCAAGCTCCGGCGTAATCTCGCCGGGTTTGAACGCCTGACGGACATGATAGGCGAGTATATCGTGCCTGCCCTGACTGCGTTTTGTAATGTCGTCATATACCCGTTTCGAGAGAAGAAACTCCGCGTCTGCCGTGCGCGGATCGCATTGATAGCCGGTGACTAATTCGCCCTTGCGGGTCTTTTCCGGGTTCTCGGCGTAATCCGTGCGGTCGGTGATGGTTTGGGCTATCGTCTTGCCCTTGTTCACATGAAGCGGTTTTATCCATGTTGCCGCCAAAAATCATGAAACCACAATTTCAGTGTTCGGGGTTTTGTTCATTTTCTCCTGATATGGACGTTAAAACAGCAAATGAAAAATGAAGGTATTGTTCAAAAGTTGTATCCCCGATTGTGGTTATCCTCCTTTCTCAATTATTAACTCGACCGCAAATGATACAATACATTTGCGGTCGAGTGTGCAAAGGATTATCTTACACAGTGTTCGGAACCGACAGGTAAAGCAAACGACAAACCAGTTTTTCTTACGCTCTTGGTCAGGTGTCATTTGCCCACAACTGATTTTGTAACTATTTGCGCGTGGCACGCCTGCGATACCTTACGGCAGCCATGCGCTTTTTGCACGAAAAATATAAATTAAAGAAATTCAAAAAACACTTCACAACCGCAAATTATTAATGTATATTAACCGCAAGTAATAGATTGAGTAATAGCGCAATAATTAATACAATCAATACATCAACATATACCGCTGGGAGGTGACATGTATGAAAAAGGACGCATTGTTAAACCTGACTCTTTCGCGCCGACTGCACGACGCAATACAAGCGGAAGCCGAAAAGCATAAAATCTCGATGTCGGCTTATGTTCGCGCAGTGATGACCCATCAGGTTTTAAGCAACGATGAACAGCAACGCCAATATGAAGAAGGGATTATTAACATCAGAGGCGGAGATGTTGTCTTGAATGGTTGAATCAAAAAAAGTAAACAAGGGCGTTAGACGCCCTAAAATAAAAATTTAAGGAGATTACGTTTATGAATTTAATGAGAGCAATATTTATAGTTCTTGTGTTGATAATCTCTTTATTTTGCTGTAACTGCGCAAAGGATGGTGAAGTTGTGAAAAAAGATGATTACTATGTTGAATCAGATTTTAACAACAGATATCGTTTTTGCGAGGATGTTGTGTTAGTAGTTGAAGGAACATTTAGGCTTGAAGCATTACCAGATTCTTTCAATGTGATTATTACTAACGCGTCTGAAAACGCTTATATGCGTTTAGGTTCCCCTATTCTTGAAAGAATGATTGATGATACTTGGTATACATTTTCTCTACAAGGTACAAATGATATTGGATACTATCTTGATCGATTTCAATGTGCGGAGATAAAAATCGGTATTGAATGTTATCGTGAATACATTACTGTTGGTTTGTATCGTATTATTGGTTTGATTAGTCAAGCATCATCTGAGT